>Ga0164241_10000468_pt1 | contig 74578 bp, 61 predicted proteins | sample OricomyardsoilBY_FD_108780 | JGI IMG/M metagenome (GOLD analysis project Ga0164241, IMG submission 108780) | Backyard soil microbial communities from Emeryville, California, USA - Original compost - Back yard soil (BY) | ecosystem: Environmental > Terrestrial > Soil > Unclassified | place: USA... | reverse complement strand
CCAGTGTGGCTGATCATCCTCTCAGACCAGCTAAGGATCGTCGCCTTGGTGAGCCTTTACCTCACCAACTAGCTAATCCTACGCGGGCTCATCCTCGGGCGATAAATCTTTGGTCTTTCGACATCATCCGGTATTAGCTCAAATTTCTCTGAGTTATTCCGAACCCAAGGGTAGATTCCCACGCGTTACGCACCCGTGCGCCACTAAGGCCGAAGCCTTCGTTCGACTTGCATGTGTTAGGCATGCCGCCAGCGTTCATTCTGAGCCATGATCAAACTCTCAAGTTTATGTACGAACTGGCCGAGGTGGAATTCCCTGACCAGGCCGCTCATTTCAAGGAGCCATTCCTGCACAAAATCTTATTCACGTATGGAAACGTGTTAGGACATGTTCAGCCTGCCAACCGAAGCAAGCTCCGATCGACGAACTGTAGGAACGGCTTATTTTGAACCCGAGCACCTTGCACCTTGAAGCTGCAAGACCCGGGGCCGCCGCCCACATGTCCCTTCATCTAAAATCACAATGTCAAAGAGCGCAAAACACCGACGCCTTGAGCTACCCTCTTTTTGGAGGGCGACCCGGGCGCCTGGTTTTTGGTGACCGTCGAAGCGAACCGTGTGGCTCACCGCGTCGGTGGAGTGGCTTCTATGCGTGGCTTCTGATTCGGTCAACAGCCTTTTGAAATTTTATGACGTTTTTTATTCAGCGCCCTCGAAACCCGCGGAAAACCGCGGTTTACGCCTCCTAAAGGGGTGTCGTGACATACGCTGTTGGTGACTGAAGCCGCCGCGAACACTCCGAATCAGCCCACCGAATCGCTCCGCGACCAGGTGCGCAGCGCCGTGATCTGGCGTTCGGGCACCCAGATTCTGGGGCAGATGATCGCGTGGGGCTCCACCTTCCTCGTGATTCGGATCCTGAGTCCCACGGACTATGGCCTGTTCGCGATGACTCAGGTGGTCCTGGTCCTCCTCAACATGCTCAACGGATACGGACTCGCGAGCGCGCTCGTGCGCAGGGGCGATGCGGACCGGCACGCGCAGCGCCAGTTGTTCGGGATGCTCATCCTGCTCAACGGCGCATTGGGAGCGGCGCAGTTCTTCGCGGCCCCGATCGCCGCGGCCTATTACCGCCAGCCAATCGTCGCCGATCTGCTGCGGGTACAGGCGCTCCTCTATCTGGCGACGCCCTTCATCGCCCTGCCCTATGCGCTGCTCGCTCGCGCGATGGATTTCCGCAGACAGGCGCAGGTCAATCTGGTCTCGGCGCTGGCCGGGGCGTTCACGGCGCTCGGCGGCGCGCTCTATGGCCTGGGAGTATGGACGCTCGTCCTCGCCCCGATCGCGCTGTTCTTCACGCGCGCGATCGGGATGACCTGGGCGGCGCGCTCCTTGATGTGGCCGAGTTTCGACTTTCGCGGCGCCGGCGACATCGCCCGTTATGGCGGGGTGATGGCCGCGGGCCAGATCTTCTGGTTCCTCCAGAGCCAGGCCGATGTGTTCATCGCCGGGCGCATGTTCTCCCCGCACGAGCTGGGCATCTATACGACCAGCCTGTTCCTGACGCAGATCTTCGTCTCGAAATTCGTGCCCCCGCTCAACGAAGTCGCGTTCACCGCCTATGCCCGGCTCCAGGCGGACCGCGCCGCGGTGGGCGCGGCGTTCGTCAAGTCGGCGCGAATCATCATGGTGGTCGGGCTGCCCTTCTATCTCGGCCTCGCCGCGACCGCGCGGCCGCTGGTCGCGGTGGTGCTGGGGCCCCATTGGATCGAGGCCGCGCCGATCGTTCACTGGCTGGCACTGGCGATGCCGATGATGACGCTCCAGATCCTGTTTTCGCCCGCCAGCGACGCGATCGGCCATCCGGAGATCGGCGCGCGCAACGCACTGACCGGGGCGATCTGCCTGCCGATCGCCTTCCTCGCGGGCGTGCATTGGGGGCTGAACGGCCTGATCGCGGCCTGGTTCGCCGCCTATCCCTTGTACCTCGCGATCAGCGCGTGGCGAACGCTGCCGGTGATCGGGGTGCGTACGCGCGACCTGATCGAGGCGATCGCGCCACCGGCGCTGGCGTCGATCGCGATGGCGCTGATCGTGTCGCTGCTCGACGCCCGGCTCCCGGTGATGGCGCCGTTGCCGCACCTCGCCTTCCTCACCTGCACCGGCATCGCCGCCTATGGGGCGTGGCTGCTGGTGTTCGCCCGGGGTACGATCGAGGAAGTCATCGACATGGTGAAGAAGCGCAAGGCGGTTTGATTCTTCCGCTCCCCTCCCGCTTGCGGGAGGGGAGCGGGGGAGGGGCTACCAAATCACGCGATATCGCTTGAGGAGACTTCCCTCCCCTAGCCCCTCCCGCAAGCGGAAGGGGGACTTCAGACCGACTGGATATAGCTCCGCATCGCCTCGGCCTCGGATTCGATCCGCTCGATCCGGTATTTCACCAGATCGCCGATCGAGATGAAGCCGACGCATTTGCCGCCATCCACCACGGGCAGATGCCGGATCCGCCGCCGCGTCATCAGCGCAAGCGCGCCCAGCGCAGATTCGCTCGACGGCACCGAGAAGGCCGGCGCGGTCATCACATCGGCCACCTTGCGCGCGAGCGCAGCGGCGCCTTCGCGCTGGAGGCAATAGATAACGTCGCGCTCGGAAAAAATGCCGGCCACGGCGTCCCCCGCCATCACCGGCACCGCGCCGATGCGCCTGCCCGCGAGCAACGCGACCGCGTCGGCCACGCTCCATTCGCCGGTGATGGAGACGACATCATGCCCCTTGCCGCTCAGGATTGCCGCGATGGTCATCGCCCGACTCCTTATTCAGGGTAGGCGGTGATTTGTCCCACGATTCGCGCCCGATTGCAAAGACCTGCGCTATTTGCGCAGCCGCAGCGTGACGGTGGCGTTGGCGGGTACCTCGACCGTCCAGATCGCGTCGCCATTCTTGTACGTCAGCGCCGCATCCCCGCGCAGCCGACGCGGCTTGGGCGCGGCGTCGCCACCATTCTCGCCATAGGCAATCCGCGCCTCGAATGTGACCGGATAGGGATTGGCATTGGTCACTGCGATCGCCCGGTCCTCCCAGCCGCGCCTGGCCGGCACCGGTACCGAGCGTAGCTGGACCTGAGCGCTCTCGCCGACCGCCAGCTCGACAGGCTGGCCCACGGGCAAGTCGCGCATCCGGGCCTCGCCGACGAGCAGCCGCCGCTCGCCCAGCGGCTCGAATAGCGCGAGATTACCCTGGGGCAGCGGCACGCCCAGTCCCGCGCTCTCCTTGTTGTCGGCGCGCAGCAGGATCTCGGTCTCGCCCGCATAATCGCGATCGACGTCCGCCCGGTAGACGATCCGCACCGGCACGCCGGGCCGGTCAAACAGCTGGACCTGCTTCTGGCCGTTCGACGCGACGGTGGTGCGATCGGGGATCCGATAGAGCTTCACATCGCCCAGATCCTCGGCGGTGATCGCATCGACGACGCTGTTCGAGTTCACGCTGACCCCCGGCACCCTCGCCAGCGCGGCGGAAATGGACCGGTCAGGCAGCGCGCCGATGTCTTCCGCCTCGATGACCGGGGTCGGCATGCAGCGGAACGTCAGCGACCGATCTCCCGCGAAGCGGTCCCGCACGCCGCCGCCGTCATCCTCGCGTTCGATCGTCCCCGCGACCACCATCGCCTCGGCATCGGCGAAGCTGGTCACGTCGCTGCTCGCCAGCGTCACCCACGCGACCAGATCGGCGCTCTTCCCGTCGGGGCGCATCGTCGCGACGTAATTGACCTGCCAGTCGAAGCCCCAGGCGAGATAGGAGAGCGTCAGCGTTACCTCGCGCGCCTCGATCGAATGGGTCTCGATCGACAGCGTGGGCTTGGCCGAGAGCCCCTCCGGCACCGCGTCATAGACGATCGCTTCGCTGCCGGTGCAGTCGGCGGCGATGAAGCCGTCCCGGGTCTCGAAGATCGCGGCGCCGTCCGGGGCCGAGCGGATGATCGCGGGCTCGCTGGTCATCGTCCCATCGGCGTTGCGGTGCGTCAGCGTCACCGGGCGGCCGAAGCTGTGGCCATAAAGCGTGCGCGGCGAGAGCAGGTCGGCATCCAGATTCTTCTCGAGCACGCCATCGGGCAGGCCGGAGATCACCACGCTTTCGGGCAACATTCCGCCCGCGACGCCTTCGAAGCGGATTATCGAGCGGCCGGCGGGAATGCGCACCGTCCGCGTCTCGGTCACCAGCGCATAGCCGCGCAGCCAGTGGAGATCGAGCGGCTCGTCCCCGCCGAACCCGCGATAGAGGGTGAGCGACACCTTGTCCGGCCCCGCCGAGACCGTCGCCGACAACGCCTGCGCAACAGCAGGCGCGGCGGCGAGCAGCGCGAGGAGCAGGATCAGGGCGCGGATCGGCCGCACCGGCGCCTCCGTCAGTACCGGGTGACGAAGACGGCGGTGACGACTGCCTCGCCATTGGCGGGCACGCTCACCTTCCACATCACTTCGTCGGCGTTGACTCGCTCGCTCGGCTGGCTCTCGCTTTCGACGCGCGTATCGTGCCAATAGCTGTCGAGCCCGGCCTGGGCGAGCTCGGCGACGACCGGAGCGCCGCGCGCGTTGGTGATGCGATAGCGCATCGTCGTCCGCCATTTGCCGTCGCCCAGCCGCTCGCGCTTCTCGACGACGGGCACGATTCGCACGTCGAATGCCTCGCCGGTCTTGATCGCGACGCTCGATCCCATCGGGGTGTGACCGATCGCGCTTTCGCCGATGAACTGCGGCACCCCGCGCGTGTCGCGCATATAGACGCGGACCGTCCCGGCAGGCAGCGCATCGCCCAGCCCGCCGCCGCGCGACGTCGAAAAGCGCAGCACCGTGCTGAAGCTCGCCGCCTCCTCGGTCGCGCCAAGCCAGTCGTTTCGGTAGAAATAGGCCTTGCTCGCCGGCGACCCCGCCACGTCGAGGAAGCTCACCTGCTTCTGCTGCGCATTGGCGACGGTGGTGCGCCGCGCGAGGGGGTAGACATAATAGTCGCCCAGCCGCTCGCGGTTCGCGCTCTCGGTGCCGGGGCTGTTGCCGGGGACCGGGGCGGGCCGGCCATAGTTGCGCTGGGTCTGGCCCGGGCTGCCCGCGACGAGCATCAGATTGGCGTTGGCGAAATTGGTGCCGGTGGTGTTGGCGAGCGTCACCCAGCCCTGCACGTCCATCTTGCCCGCGCCTTCGTCGAACAGCACGACATAGTCGGCGCGCCAGTTCATCCCGCGAGTCAGATAGGTGAGCGTCACCGGTCGCGCGCCCGCGGTGCTGCTGTCGATCGTCACCGACAGCGTCGGCCGGGCGCGAAGGTTGGGCGGGAGCGCGGGGAAGATCACGCGCGTGCCCGGCGCCAGCACTTCGATGCGGTTGCCGATCTGGACGATGGTGCCGTTATTGTTGGCGAGAACGCGCGCGGTTTCGCGAGTCTCCTTCCCCGCTTCGTCGCGGCGGACGAGCGTGACGATCTGGCCGACCGCCTTGTCCATCAGCTTTTCCGGCGTGAGCAGGTCGTAATCGAAATTCTGCTCGATCACGCCGATCCCCGTGCCCGAAAGCGTCACGGTTTCGGCCCGGATCGCGGCGGAGACGTCGGGGAATTCCTGCCGCGTGCGCCCGGTGGTCAGGTCGAGCACTCGCTTGTCCTGCACCAGCGCGAGATCATTGTTGTAGATGGTGAGCGAGACGTCGCCCTGGGCGGTCTGATCGGGCGCCGGGACCGATGGCGCGACTTGCGCCTGCGCGGCGAACGGCGCCGCGAACAAAACCAGTGCCGATGCCAATGTCGATGCGCGCATGCCATCCTCCCTCGACGCGAACCCGGGCAGAGTAACAACCCGGCGGATGAACGCCAGCTGTCCGGGAGGCGGCATGGCAAAAACGAAACGGCCCGCCTCCCGGGGTCGGGAAGCGGGCCGCTATCATCGTCTGGCTAGCTCAGGCGACGGGTGCATCCGCGTCGCGGCGCGGACGGCCGCGACGGGGTTTTTCCTTCACTTCTTCCGCACCCGCGTCGCTGGCGATCGCGGGCGGGAGGACGGCGAGATCGAGACCCGAGGGGGCTTCGGACTCGGCGGCCTCTTCGCGGCGCGGGCGATTATTGGCGCGGCGGCGCGGCTGTTCGGCGTCACGGGTTTCGGCGCGAGGCTCACGGCGCGGCTCGGAACCCTCCTCCTGCTGCGGAGCCTCGGTGCGGTACTGGCCGTTCGAATTGCCATTGGCGCGGCCATTGCGGGGACGATCCTCGCGGCCCTCGCGCGGGCGGTCATCACGGGGACGGTCGTCGCGGGGGCGCTCATCGCGGGGACGGTCCTCGCGGCGCATCTCGTCACGGCGATTGTCTTCGCGGCGGCTCTCATCGGCCGGGCGCTCTTCGCGCTGGTCGCCCTGATTGCCGTCCTCGCGGCCGGCTTCGCCTTCCATGCCGAAATCATCGTCTTCGAGATCGGGGCGCGAAATGCGGGGAGCCTGCTGGCCGGGATTATTCTCTTCGAAGCGCGAGCGGGTCTCGCTCAGCACGCGGAAATAATGATCGGCGAACTGCAAATAATATTCGGTGTTGACCCGATCGCCCTGCATCTGTGCGTCGCGCGCGAGATTCTTGTATTTCTCGAGCAGCTGCGCGGCATTGCCACGGGCCCGGTTGTCGATGCGGTTGCCAGTGTCGCGCTGGTTCGAACCACCGCCCGAACGCTGCTGCTGCTGACCGCCACGGCCGCGACGGCGGCCGTTTGCCTGACGATTGTTCATCAAGGTCTGTCTGTCCTGTCTTTACTAAGCTGTCCGTCGGTCCATCAGGGTCCCGGATGCAGTTTACATTGGCGGCCGCGCCATTGCTGGCGCAGTCCACTTGCCATGGCCACCGGACTGCAGCGGCTCACATGACGATGATCGGGGCCGCGCTTTCAACGCCCTTGTTTCAACGGCTTGGTTGAATGTGCCCTACCCCTGCCATGCGTTTAGCGGGTGCGGCACCAATCTCCAAGCGGAAATATAGGTCCGATATGCTATGATTCAATGACCGCGACTACTCGGGGAAGTCCCTGAAGGTCGCGGGTCAGGCTGGGGCTTAACCCATGTTTGTCCGCCAGCGCGCAAACCGCTTCCGCCTGGGTCGATCCGATCTCCAACACTGCGATTCCACCCGGCGCGAGCAGGCGCGAAAGCTCAGGCACGATGCGGCGGTAATCGTCGAGCCCCTCCGGCCCGGCGAACAACGCCTTGCCCGGCTCATGATCGCGCACCTCGGCGGGGAGATCCTCGCCTGTCCCGATATAGGGCGGGTTGGCGAGGATCAGATCGAAGCGCTCGGTCAGGCCATCCGCCCAGTCGCCCAGCCGGAACTCCGCCCGCGCTATCCGCAGCGCCTCCGCATTGCGCCGGGCATAAGCCAGCGCTTCCTCGGAAGCATCGACGCCAAGTCCCGTCGCGGCGGGCCATTGGTCCAGCGCGGCGAGGAGCAACGTCCCCGGCCCGGTCCCGAGATCGAGGATCCGCATGGGCGCGCGGTCCCCGAAATGCGCCACCGCTACCTCCAGCAGGGTCTCGCTATCCGCCCGCGGCACCAGCACGCCCGGTCCCACCGCCAGCTCGATCGTCCAGAAGGCGCGCGTGCCGGTGATATAGGCCACCGGCTCGTGCCCCATTCGCCGCGCGAGCAATGCCGCGAACCCCTCAGGCTCCGGCGCCTCCAGCAACTTCAGCAACAGATCCTGCCGCGACACCCCCAGCGCATGCGCCATCAGGAGTTCGGCATCGAGGCGCGCGGTTTCGGAAACGCCGGCGAGTTGTCCCGCCGCATCGACAAGCGCCGCCCGAACTCCCCTTCCGCTTGCGGGAGGGGTTGGGGGAGGGGCCGTCATTTCGAAGCGAAAGGCATGCGGACGGCCCCTCCCCTAGCCCCTCCCGCAAGCGGAAGGGGGACTTTACCCATCCAGCTGCGCCAGCCGGTCGGCCTCATCCTGCGCCACCAGCGCCCCGATCAGCTCGTCCATCTCGCCTTCCAGGATTTCCGGCAGCCGGTGCAGCGTCAAATTGATCCGGTGATCGGTCACGCGCCCCTGCGGGAAATTATAGGTGCGGATGCGCTCCGAGCGGTCGCCCGATCCCACCATCGACTTGCGCGCGCCCGAACGCTCCGAATCGATCCGCTCGCGCTCCTTCTCGAACAGCCGCGTGCGGAGCACCTGCATCGCCTTGGCCTTGTTCTTGTGCTGCGATTTCTCGTCCTGCTGGATCACCACCAGCCCGGTCGGAAGATGCGTGATCCGCACCGCGCTGTCGGTCGTATTGACCGACTGCCCGCCCGGCCCTGACGAGCGATACACGTCGATCCGCAAATCCTTGTCGTCGATACGGACGTCGACTTCCTCGGCCTCGGGCAGCACCGCCACGGTCGCGGCGGAGGTATGGATGCGCCCGCCCGCCTCGGTCACCGGCACGCGCTGGACGCGGTGGACTCCGCTCTCGAACTTCATCCGCGCGAACACGCCCTGCCCCGCCACGCTGGCAACGACTTCCTTGAAGCCCCCCGCTTCGGACGCGGAGGCGGAGATCAGCTCGACCTTCCAGCCCATCTTGTCGGCATAGCGCTGGTACATGCGGAACAGGTCGCCCGCGAAGAGCGCCGCCTCGTCGCCGCCCGTCCCCGCACGGATTTCGAGCATCCCCGCGCGCTCATCCGCCGCATCCTTGGGAAGCAGCGCCAGCGCCAGCTTGCGGTCGGCGGCTTCGAGCGCGGCGATATTCTCGCGCAATTCCTCCTCGGCCATGTGGCGCAGATCGGCATCGGCATCGTGCGTCATATGCTCGAGCGATTTCGCCTCGGACCGCAACCGCCGAACCTCGCCCGCCGCCTGCGCGACCGGCTCCAGCTCGGCATATTCCTTGGAGACCGCGACGAAGCGATCCGAAGGGAGGTCGCCAGTCGCCATCAGCGCCTGCAATTCATCGCGCCGCGCTTCGATCGCGGCGATCCGGTCGCCGGGGATTTTCACTTCTTCTGTTCCCCGGCGAAGGCCGGGGCCCAGACTCGGCGACAGCCGAAGTGCACGCTGCCGCGTGCGAGTTCGTTATAGGGCTGGGCCCCGGCCTTCGCCGGGGAACGGGAAAGGGTCACCGCCGGACCTCCGCCACGGTGTCCAGGATTTCGCGCGTACGATCATGAACGGGGCCGCCAGAGGCAGAGCGCACATTCGCCTTCGCTCTGTCGTCCTCCCAGACGAAGCCCACAATCACCTTGGCATTGACCTTCTCAGCCTTGCCGTACCGCTTCTTCGGCGAACCGGTGGCGATCATGTCCGCCGAAAGCCCGTTCGATCGAAGCGCCTTTAGCGCACGAACGCCCGCATCAAGTGCCCGGTCATCCTCGACTGCGACGATCACATCAGGCGCCTCAACCGCCGGCTCCTCCAGCAACATCGCCAGCCGCTCGACCCCCGCCGCCCAGCCCACGCCCGCGGTCTCAGCGCCGCCCAGCGACCCGATCAGCCCATCGTACCGGCCGCCCGCAAGCACAGTCCCCTGCGCCCCCAGCCGATCCGTTACGAACTCGAACGCGGTATGCCGGTAATAATCCAGCCCACGCACCAGCCGGTCATTGCGAGCCCACTTCACCCCCGCCGCGTCGAGCCCATCGGTCACTGCCTTGAAGAAAGCCGCGGCCTCCTCGGTCAAAAACCCGTCGATCCCCGGCGCCGAGTCAGCAATCGGCCGGTCGCGCGGATCCTTCGAATCCAGGATCCGCATCGGATTCTTCTCGAGCCGCGCCAGGCTGTCCTCGCTCAGCTCTCCCCGATGCGCCTCGAAATGCGCCACCAAAGCCGCCCGCCACGCATCGCGCGTCTCGGCATCGCCCAGCGTATTCAACTGGAGCGTCACCCCATCCGCGATCCCCAGCTCGTGCAGCAACTGGTCCGCCAGCACGAGCAATTCGACATCCGCCGCGGGCTCCGGCGCGCCGATGATCTCGGCGTCGATCTGGTGGAACTGGCGGAAGCGGCCCTTTTGCGGGCGTTCATAGCGGAACACCGCGCCGCTGGTGACCAGCTTCATCGGCGCATGCTGCTGCCAGCCCTCGGTGATGAAGGCGCGCGCGATCCCCGCGGTGAATTCCGGCCGCAGCGTGATCGAATCCCCGCCGCGATCCTCGAACGTGTACATCTCCTTCGAGACCACATCCGAAGTCTCGCCCATCGAGCGCGCGAACACGCCGGTCGCTTCGAACACCGGCACTTCGACCCGCTGGAAGCAATAGAGCCGCCGCACGCGATCGAAGACGTCGAGCACATGCGCGAAGCGGCGCTGCTCCTCGCCGAAAATGTCCTGGGTGCCGCGGATGCGCTTTGGGGTTTCGATACGTGCCATGTCGCGCGCTCTCTAGAGTCTGCGCCGCCCCCCTGCAATCCGGGGCTCGCCCGCGATGCCGCGCTTGCAATGTTGGATTTCGCCTGCTTGGCTCGGCGCGTTCCGTCGTCCGGAGCCGCTCTTTGACATCGCCAATCGAAACGATTCCGGATCGCCGCATGAGTCGCCCGCGCTCGCATATCGATGCCGCTTGGGCTGACTTTAGCTGACTTTCCGTTTCGCATTATCCGCGGACGAACGGCGCTCGCAGGTCACCCCCGCCCGACATAGGGCATGCCTGTCGCCATCACCGTCATCGTCAGCACGTTCGCGCCGAGCGGCAGCCCGGCCATATAGGCCACCGCGCGCGCGACATCGGCGACGTCGATATTGGGCTCGGGCCGGATCGAGCCGTCGGCCTGGATCGCCCCCGCCCCGCCGCCCATCAGCATCGGCGTGACGGCGTTGCCGATATCGATCTGGCCACAGGCGATATTGTGCGCGCGGCCCTCCAGCGCGGTCGCCTTGGTGAGGCCGGACACGGCGTGCTTGCTGGCGGTATAGGCGGCCGAGTTCATCCGGGGGACATGGGCGGAGATCGACCCGTTGTTGATGATCCGCCCGCCCTGCGGCTCCTGCGCCTTCATGATGCGCACCGCGGCGCGGGTGCAGAGGAACGCGCCGGTCACGTTGACGTCGAACACTTGCCGCCAGGTGTCGACTCCGATCTCGTCGACCGGCCCGAACGCGCCCAGCCCGGCATTGTTGAACAGCAGGTCGACGCGCCCGAATTCGGCGACCGTGCGGGCAAACAGCGCCTCGACCTGCTCCTCCTGGGTGATGTCGGTAGGCACCGGGAGCACTTCGCCGCCCGCGGTCGCGATGATCGCGGCGCTCTCGTCCAGCTCGGCCCGGCGGCGTCCCGCGAGCACCATGGCGAAGCCCGCGTGCGACAGGATTTCGGCTGTGGCGCGCCCGACCCCGCTGCCCGCCCCGGTAATGACCGCGACCTTCATCACAGCCCGCGCACTCTGAGATGCACCGAATAGAGCGAGGTTCGCGCCGCGATGAACAGCCGGTTGCGGGCGGCCCCGCCAAAGCAGAGATTCGCGACGGTCTCGCCGACCTTGATCGTGCCCAGATGCGTCCCGTCAGGTGCGTAGCAGAAGACATTCGACCCCGCCGAGGTCCAGACATTGCCCCGCACGTCCAGCCGGAAGCCGTCGAACGCGCCGTGCGGGCATGTCGCGAACAGCGTGGGCGTACCGAGCGTGCTGCCCGTCACCGGATAGGCATGGATCGTGCGCGGCAGGTCCGGCACATGCGTCACCCCGGTATCGGCGACATAGAGGATGCGCTCGTCGGGAGAGAAGGCCAGGCCGTTGGGCCGCACGCGATCGGTGACCATGGCGGTTACCGTCCCATCGGAGTCGATCCGGTAGACGTTGCTCGCGCCGATCTCGCTCTCGGCGAAGCGACCCTCATAATCGCTGTCGATGCCGTAGGTCGGGTCGCTGAACCACACCGATCCGTCGGACTTGACCACCACGTCATTGGGCGAATTGAGCCTTTTGCCCTCGAACCGATCGGCCAGCACCGTGACCGATCCGTCATGCTCGGTCCGCGACACGCGCCGCCCCGAATGCTCGCAGGTCACCATCCGCCCCTGCAGGTCGAGCGTGTTGCCATTGGCATGGCCGCAGGGCTGGCGGAACACCGACACCGAATCGTCGGTCTCGTCGAAACGCAGCATCCGGTCGTTCGGGATATCCGACCAGATCAGGTAGCGCCCCGCCGGCACGTAAACCGCGCCCTCGCTCCAGCGGCATCCGCCGGCCAGCCTGGCGAGGTCTTCCTGATTGGCGATCAGCGCCCGGAAACGCGGATCGTGGATTTCGTAGCAGCTCATGCGGGCAGGCTAGCAGGGGAAACCTGCTTTGGGGATATGCTCCCGGTCGCCGCGCATCACGGCACTTGGCATCGCGCGCCAATTGCCCGAAGCGAGCCCGCGCCAATCTTTGTCGAGAAACGTTCGCTGAGCTGGAGCCTGGAATGATGAGAGACGCTGTGATCTGCGCGCCGGTGCGCACCCCCGTGGGCCGGTTCGGCGGCGTATTTCGCGACCTGAGCGCAGTCGAGCTCGGCGTGGCCGCGCTGGGCGGGCTGATCGAGAGGACCGGATTGCCGGCGGATGCGGTGGAGGACGTGATCTTCGGGCAATGCTACCCGACGATGGAGGCGCCCGCGATCGGCCGCGTCGTCGCGCTCGACGCCGGGCTGCCGATCGAGACGCCCGGCATCCAGATCGACCGGCGCTGCGGATCGGGGCTTCAGGCGGTCATCTATGCCGCGATGCAGGTCGCGACCGGCGGGGCCGACCTTGTCGTCGCGGGCGGCGCGGAGTCGATGAGCAACGCCGCTTTCTTCACCCATCAGGCGCGCTGGGGCGCGAAGGGCGACGGGATGATGCTGCACGACAGCCTCGCGCGCGGTCGCGTCACCGCGGGCGGCAAGAACTTCCCGGTCCCGGGCGGCATGATCGAGACCGCCGAAAACCTGCGCGCCGAATATGCGATCTCGCGCGAGGAGCAGGATGCGTTCGCGCTCGAATCGCACCGCAAGGCCGTCGCCGCGCAGCAGGCCGGAGTCTTCGACGACGAGATCGTGCCCGTCACGATCAAGACCCGCAAAGGCTCCGAAACTATCACGCTCGACGAGCATCCCCGCCCCGAGATCTCGCTGGAGGCACTCGCCAAGCTCAAGCCGATCCAGGGCGGCCGCGATCCCGACGCGACCGTCACCGCCGGCAACGCCAGCGGCCAGAATGACGGCGCATCGGCCTGCATCGTCTGCACCCGCGAGGCCGCCGATCGCCATGGGTTGACGCCGCTGGCGACGCTCAGATCCTGGGCAGTCGCGGGCACGCCGCCGCGGACGATGGGCATCGGCCCGGTGCCCGCCACCGCCAGGGCACTTGAGCGCGCGGGACTGACACTGACCGATATCGACCTGATCGAACTCAACGAAGCCTTTGCGGCGCAAGTGCTCGCCTGCACCCGCGCATGGCAGTTCGCGCCGAAGGACTTTGCCCGGCTCAACGTCAATGGTTCAGGCATTGCGCTGGGGCACCCGCTGGCCGCGACGGGCGGGCGGATCCTCGCCACCTTGCTGCGCGAGATGGATCGGCGCGAGGCGCGCTATGGCCTCGAAACGATGTGCATCGGCGGTGGACAGGGCATCACCGCGATCTTCGAACGGGTCTGAGCGATTCTCGCCGGGCGTGTTGACCGGGCATGCGTCGTCGTGGCAGGGGACGCGCGGCTCGCGGGTATAGTACAATGGTAGTACAGCAGCCTTCCAAGCTGAATACACGGGTTCGATTCCCGTTACCCGCTCCATTCCCTTCGCGGCAGGGTTCGATTCCCGCTACGAGTCTTTGTGTGACCCCAGAGCCCCTCGCCCTCTACGTCCATTGGCCGTTCTGCGTGTCGAAATGCCCCTATTGCGACTTCAACAGCCATGTCCGCGAAAGCGTCGACCAGGCGGCGTGGCGCGCGGCGATGCTGGCGGATTTGCGGCATGAGGCGGCGCTTCTGCCGGGGCGCCGCCTGTCGTCGATCTTCTTCGGCGGGGGCACGCCTTCGCTGATGCCGCCCGAGACCGTCGCTGCGGTGATCGCCGCGGCGGAAAGGCTTTGGGGCTTCGAACCCGGCATCGAGATCACGCTCGAGGCCAACCCCTCGTCGGTCGAGGCGGCGCGGTTCGCCGATCTGGCTGCGGCGGGAGTCAACCGGGTGTCGCTCGGACTCCAGGCGCTTGACGACGGCGCCCTCAAATTCCTCGGCCGCGCGCATGACGTGAGCGAAGGGCTCGCCGCGCTCGACACCGCGCAGTCAGTGTTCGCGCGGGCGAGCTTCGACCTGATCTATGCCCGCCCCGGCCAGACGCTCGTCGCATGGGAGGCCGAACTCCGCCGCGCGCTGGGCTTCGGCACCGAGCATCTCTCGCTCTATCAGCTCACCATCGAGCCGGGCACGCGCTTCGCAACCCTGTTCGACAAGGGCGAACTCGCCGAGTTCGACCCGGATGCCGCCGCCGACCTGTTCGAGACCACGCGCGAGATCGCCGCGCAGGCGGGACTCCCTGCCTATGAAGTCTCCAACCACGCTCGCCCCGGTGCGGAGAGCCGCCACAACCTCACTTACTGGCGCTATGGCGATTACGCCGGGATCGGGCCCGGCGCGCATGGACGGCGGAACGGGGTCGCGACCACGCGCCGCAAGAAGCCCGAAAACTGGATGTCGGCGGTGGATCGCAACGCCCATGGCATCGAGCGCGAGGATGCCCTGTCCCCCAAGGATCGCGGGGTCGAGGCGTTGCTGATGGGCCTGCGGCTCGACGAGGGCATCGACCTGGTGCGCATCGACGCGCTGTCAGGCGGCGAAGCGCCGCTCAACGCCACGGCGCTCGCCCGCATCGAGGCACAGGGTCTGATCGTCCGCGAAGGCCAACGCCTCCGCGTCACCGCCACCGGAATGCCCGTGCTCGAAGCGATTCTGCGCGAGATCGTCGCGGCTTAAGGATTGCCCTTGAAGTTGGGCGGCGCCGGCGAGACCGTCCGCGTGGTTCCCGCGCCCACTTCCTGCACTTCGAGCGCCCGTTCGGCCACGCCGTCGCGGCCGAAGCGGAACGCGCCGTCGAGCCCGGCGAATCCGTCACGATCGCTCAGCCGCCGCCCGGGGAAGTCGCTGCCCGGCCGCCAGTCGCGCGAGATGCGCACCGTCAGCAGCACCGCGTCATAGCCCAAAGTCGAAAGCCGGTACGGCGCCGCGCCGAAGCGGTTGCGGTACTTCACGGCATAGGTGCGATAGTAGTTGTTCGGCACGCTCGCGAACCAGGCGCCGTTGAGCGCGGTGTTCGATCCCACGCCCGAATCGCTGTTCCACAGCTCGGGCCCCAGGATACGCGCGGTCTTGCCGCTGGTCCCGCGGCGAATGATCGGCACCGCCGTCACCGCGCCGTTGCTGCCGCCCGCGATCAGGATCGCCTGAAAAGGCGACCGCCCGATCCTGGTGATCGCACTCGTCATCGATCCGGGGCGGCCGTCATAGGTCTCCATCGCCGTGATCGTGCCGCCCGAATCGCGCACCGCGGTGACGAAGGCGGTCGAGGCTCGCTCGCCATAGAGACCCGTGGGGATCAGTCCTGCGAACTGCGTGATGCCGTTCTGCTTGGCGTAACTGACGACGCGATCAATCGACTGCGACGGCGAGAAGCCGAGCAGATACACGCCGTCCCCCGCCGCGCTGGCATCGTTCGAGAAGCTGAGCACCGGCACGTTGGCCGATCGCGCGATCGGCCCGACTTCGCGCGCCTCCTCGGCGAGCAAGGGCCCGAGGATCAGCCGGTTGCCATCGGCGATCGCCTGCCGCGCCGCACCGGAGGCACCGCCCGGCGCCGCCGTGTCATAGGTGGTGATGCGGATCGCATCGGTATTGGTATCGAGGATCGCCAGCTGAGTCGCGTTGGCGAGCGACTTGCCTACACCAGCATTAGGGCCCGACATCGGCACCAGCAGCGCGACACGGTGACGCTCGACATCCTGCGGCAATGCGTTGGTGATCGGCTTTTCGGGCGGGCGCTCGCGCGGCACTTCGACCACGGGCGGCTTGTTCGCGTCGGGAATCACCCGCGGTCCGCTGGCGCACGAAGCGAGGAACATCGCCGCACTCAGCCCAGCCCATTGGCTCGCCCATTTGAGCGCTGATACGAGTCGCGGTTGCTGTTTTACTGCGGCGTCTGCCATGACTCTCCCCGATGGACACTTTACTCGCGCCCGGTCTCTATATCGTCGCCACGCCGATCGGCAATCTCGGTGACCTGTCGCCGCGTGCGTCTCACATACTCCTGAACGCCGATGTGGTTGCTGTCGAGGACAGCCGTGTGACAGCCGGGCTGTTTCGTCACCTTGGGGCGAAGGGAAAAATGGCGCCCTATCACGATCACAACGCCGATGCGGTCCGCCCGGGGCTGGTGGCGCGGATGAGTCGCGAATCGGTGGCGCTGGTCAGCGACGCGGGGACGCCGCTGATTTCGGACCCCGGCTTCAAGCTGGTCCGCGACGCGCGCGCGGCGGGGCATGCGGTGACGACGATCCCCGGCCCCTGCGCGGCGGTGGCGGCGCTGACGCTCGCCGGGCTGCCGACCGACCGCTTCCTGTTCCTCGGTTTCCTGCCGAGCAAGCAACAGGCCCGCGCGCAGGCGATCGCCGAGATCGCGTCGGTCCGCGCGACGCTGATCCTCTACGAATCGGGCCCACGCCTCTCCGCCTGCCTGTCCGCTTTAGCCGAGGGACTTGGCGACCGCGAGGCGGCGGTGGCGCGCGAGATCACCAAGAAGTTCGAGGAATGCGTGACGGGTTCGCTGGCTCAGTTGGCCGCGCGATATGCGGATGGCGGGCCCAAGGGCGAGATTGTGATTATCGTCGCCCCGCCCGGCGAAGCCGCCCCCGCCAGCGCCGAGGACGCCGATTCGGCGCTCGCCGAAGCGCTGACTCGCTTGCCCGCCTCCAAAGCCGCGGGCGAAGTCGCCAAGAAACTCGGGCTCGACCGGCGCGAGCTTTACGCCCGGGCGATGGAACTCAAACAATGACTCCCCTCCCTTCCTTTCTAGCCCTCTCCCGTCTTCACGGGAGAGGGTTGGGTGAGGGTCTTCTTCTTCGACCCGCCCGAAGAAGAAGACCCTCACCCTCCCACCGCTTCGCGGCGGGCCCCTCCCTCTCCCGCGAAAGCGGGAGAGGTGTGTGCTTGCAATATGCCTAGAGACCGCCGCGCCGCCGAGACCAGCGGCCGCGATGGCGAGCGCCGCGCCGCGTGGTGGCTGTGGCTGCGCGGGTGGAAGATTCTCGATCGCCGTGTCCGCACGCCTGCGGGCGAAGTCGATCTGGTCGTCCGCAAGGGCAATCTGGTCGCCTTCGTCGAAGTGAAAACCCGCAAGACCAGCGCCGAACTCGATTTCGCGATCGACGAACGCCGCCTCTCGCGAGTCGCGGCGGCGGCCGAATTTCTGATGCCGCGCTACGCCACTAACGGCGAAGATATTCGCGTCGACGTGATCCTCATTGCCCCCCGCACTCTGCCTCGCCATATCGAGAACGCCTGGATGGGGTGACTTACTCCGATAAGCCACCTAGGAGACTCGAATGCCGCTTACCGTCGCCGTACAAATGGACCCGCTCGACGCGATCAGTATCGCGGGCGATTCGACCTTTGCGCTGATGCTGTCGGCGCAGGCGCGCGGGCATCGGCTGTTCCACTATGCGCCCGAGGACCTCAACTATCGCGACGGCCGTGTCTGGACGCGCGCGCATCCGGTGACCGTCCAGCGCGTGCAGGGCAATCACTTCAGCTTCGGCGAGCCGGTCAGCCTCGATCTGGGCGATGAGGCCGATGTCATCCTGATGCGTCAGGATCCGCCCTTCGATCTCGGCTATATCACCGCGACCCATCTGCTTGAGCGGATCGCGGACAAGACATTGGTGGTCAACGACCCCGCCAATGTCCGCAATGCGCCCGAGAAGGTGTTCGTGCTCGACTATGCGCGCTTCATGCCGCCGACGCTCGTTACCCGCAGTGTCGATGAGGCCCGCGCCTTCCTCGCCGAACATGGCGAGATCGTCGTCAAGCCGCTCCACGGCAATGGCGGCAAGGCGATCTTCAAGGTGGGCAGCGACGGCGCCAACCTTTCCTCGCTGATCGAAGTGTTCAACACCGCCTATCGCGAACCGCACATGATCCAGGCCTTCCTGCCGAGCGTGGCCGAGGGCGACAAGCGCATCGTGCTGGTGGACGGCGAAGTCGCGGGCGCGGTCAACCGCGTGCCGGGCGCGGGCGAGATCCGGTCGAACCTCGCGGTCGGCGGGACTGCGGCCAAGACCGAGCTGACTGCGCGCGAGCAGGAGATTTGCGATGTCCTCGGCCCGGAACTCAGGAAGCGCGGGCTGTTGTTCGTCGGGATCGATGTGATCGGCGGCGAGTATCTGACCGAGATCAACGTGACCTCGCCGACCGGCATTGTCGCGATCGACACGTTCAACGGCACCGATACCGGCGCGATGATCTGGGCGGCGATCGAGCGCCGCGTGGCGGAGCGAAACAGCTGATCGTATGACCAACTGGCTCGACTGGGGCTATTTCGGCATCTTCCTGTTGATGGTGCTGGAAAACGTCATCCCGCCCGTCCCTTCCGAAGTGATCATGAGCCTCGCCGGGATCGCGGCGGGCCAGGGCAAGATGGACCCTTTTCTGCTGGTCCTCATCGGCACGCTCGGCTGCATCGTGGGCAACCTCTTTTGGTACGAGATCGGCGTCCGTTACGGCTATCTGCGGCTCAAGCCCTTCGTCGATCGCTGGGGCCGCTGGCTGACGATGGACTGGGAGGATGTCGAGAAGCTCCGCGGCTTCTTCGATCGCTGGGGCGGCGCGACAGTGTTCGTGTTCCGCTTCATGCCGATCGGGCGCACCGTGATCTCGATCCCCGCCGGCCTGCTCCACATGCCGCGCGGACGCTTCATCCTATACACCGCGGCAGGCAGCATGGTGTGGAACGCGCTGCTGGTGGGCGTGGGCTATTGGCTCGGAACGAGCTTCGAGACGGTCGATCACTGGATCGCCCCGGGCGTCACCGCGATCCTCGTCGCGATCGCCGCGCTCTATCTGTGGCGTGTCGTCAGATGGAAACCGCGCGGCTGAGCCGGTCGAGCTCCTCGGCGATCTCGGACGCCATCCGCTCCATCACCGGCACGACATCGGCGAGGCCGGAGCGCGGGTTCGGATCGATCGCGCACAGCGTCCCGAAGAAGCTGCCGTCGGCGAGGATGATCGGGATCGAGACATAGCTTTCGAAGCCATACATCGCCGGGGTGTGATGCGTCCGCCATTGCGGGTCCTCCGCGACATGATCGATGAACACGCATTGCCCGCTGTCGCGAATCTCGTCGCAGATCGTGGTCTTGATCTTGAGCTCGTCGCCGGGCTTGAGTCCGAACTCGATCTTGTCGAGCAGCTGGCACGCGATCCAGCGATCGGCGGTGACTCGCGCCACCGCGGCGAAGCCCATGCCGGTGATCGCACACACTCGCTCAAGCATCGCCTCGACTTCGGGGATCGACTGCACGGCGGCGATATCGTCTTCGTAAGTATCGAACATTTCAGTAGCTTAGCGGAAAAATCAGGCGAAATCACGCCCGAGGATGCGCGTTCCGGTATACATCCAGCAAATGCGCCGCATCGACCGCGGTATAGATTTGCGTCGAGCTCAGGCTGGCATGGCCCAACAGTTCCTGTAGCGCTCGCAAATCCGCCCCGCGACCGAGCAAATGCGTCGCGAAGCTATGCCGCAGCGCATGGGGCGTCGTCCGCTCCGAGAGCCCCAAGGCCGCCCGCGCCGAGCGCACCGCCTTGCGGATCGCGCCGGGCGGCAGCGGGCCGCCCTTGGCTCCGCGAAACAGCACCGCATCGCGCGATACCGGCCAGGGCGTGATCGCGGCATAGGCCTCGATCGCCTCGCGGACCTGCGGAAGCAGCGGCACGATCCGCGCCTTGTCGCGCTTGCCGGTGACGCTGATCGTCGCCCCCAGCGGCAATATCGCCCCGGTCAGCCCAACCGCCTCGCCGATCCGCAATCCCGCGCCATAGAGCAGCAGCAGCACCGCCCAGTTCCGCGCCGCGATCCAGGGTTCATCGGCCTCCTCCGAAACCAGCTCGGCCAGCGCCACTGCCTCATGCGGCGCGATCGGGCGCGGCACGCCCCGCTTGACCCGCGGACCGCGCAGCCTTGGCAATTCCGCCCCCGCCCATTTGAGGAAGCCGCGCACGGCGGAAAGCTCGCGCGCGGCGGAGGCATTCGACAGGCCGTCGGTGCGGCGATGCGCGAGATAGGCGCGGAGATCGGCAGCGCTCAGCTTGCCCAGCGTCCCGACCGTTACAGCCTCGCCAAGATGCTGCTGCAAAAAGGCGATCAGCCGAAGCGCCGTCGCCTCATAGGCCCGAACAGTATGCGCCGACCGCCGCCGGTCGCGGGCAAGATGCTGCGCCCAGGCGAGCGGCAGCGGCGGCTTGTCAGCCGCCATTATCCGGCACGGGCAAATTGATGGTCACTGCGTGGGTTGGGATCGGCTGCAACCCCGCGATGATGCAAACCGCCAGACAGACGACCGCGAACCCGCCGAGAATGAAATTACGGCGGCGAAGCTCGCGCACCGCGACGATAATGCTCAACAGCATCGACAGGAATGCCGCGGCGGAGACCCAGAAGATCGCAGGCGTCATCCGATCTTCTGCCCCGTCTTCGCCCAATCGGCCATGAACGCGGCGATGCCGCTGTCGGTCAGCGGATGCTTGACCAGCATCTTGATGACCGCAGGAGGAGCGGTCATCACGTCGGCGCCGATCTTGGCGGCCTCGAGCACATGGATCGGGTTGCGGACGCTGGCGACGAGGATCTCGGTGCCGAAATCGTAATTGTCGTAGATCGTGCGGATGTCGGCGATCAGGTCCATCCCCGGATAGCCGATATCGTCATGCCGGCCGACGAACGGCGAGATGAAGGTCGCGCCCGCCTTGCCCGCGAGCAGCGCCTGATTGGCCGAGAAGCACAAAGTCACATTGACCATCGTGCCGTCGTCGCTCAGCGCCTTGCACGCCTTGAGCCCGTCGATCGTCAGCGGCACCTTCACCGCGACATTGTCGGCGATCTTCCGCACGATCTCGGCCTCGCGCATCATCCCCTCGAAATCGAGCGCGACGACTTCGGCCGAAACCGGGCCATCGACGATCCCGCAAATCTCCGCGACGACCTCCAGGAAATCGCGCCCCGCCTTGTGGATCAGCGAGGGATTGGTGGTGACGCCATCGAGCAGCCCGGCCTCGGCCAGGTCGCGGATATCGGCGGTGTCGGCGGTGTCGGCGAAGAATTTCATGGGACTGCCCTTCCAGCGTTTTCCGTGTCCGTAGCGTGTGACTCGAATAGGCGATAGGGCGCGGCGATGCGCCGTCACATATCCGTCATGATTTTCGTGCTCGCGCCGGCCCCCGTGCTCGCCCAGCAGACCGATGAACAATTGTGGCTCCAGGCCAACGCCACGACCTCGGTGAGCAAAGATGCCGAGGTCACGCTCGAATCGGTCAGCCGCGTCGGGGACCGCGCCGGCGGGTTCTACCATGCCGAGATCGGAGGCTGGGTCACCTTCACCGTCGCCAAGGGCGTCGAAGTCGCGGACGGCTATCGCCATGTCGAGGATTGGGATCATGGCGCGTCGCTGCCCAACGAAGAACGGTTGCGTCAGCAGGTCGCGATTACGCTGGGCGGCGGCTTCGCGGTGCGCGTGCGCGGCGAACAGCGCTTCAACAGCGCGGGCCCGCAAGTCGGCTTCCGCATCCGCCCGCAGCTTCGTTACTCGCTTCCGGTCGGCGGCAAGGGTTTCGCGCTATTCGTCGCGCACGAGGACTTCTTCAACCTCAACACCACCGGCTGGGGCCAGCGCGGGGGCTATGAGCGGATGCGCAACACCGTGGGGTTCACCGTCCCGCTCTCTCCCAGGCTCAAGGCCGATATCGGCTATCTCAACCAGTATCGCTTCGGTCGCGATGGCGCGCGCGACCGGATGGATCACATCGCGACGATGAGCGTGTCGCTGACGCTTTAGCCGGCAGCGAGCAACATCGGCAAATCTCCGTGAATCATACGCAATGCGATACGGGATTCCCGTTCGCGCTCAAATCCCCATATGAGGGCGGCCATGTCGCGCGCCCGCATCCTTGTCCTCCATCCCGTGCTCAGCGTGCTCGATTACCGGGTGCCCGCCGGAATGCATGTCGAGCCGGGATCGATCGTCGTCGTGCCCATCGGCCCGCGCCAGTTCGCTGGGGTGGTCTGGGAAGCCGACCGGCTGCCCGGCGGCGAGGAAGTGGGCGACAATCGCCTCCGCAACCTGATCGCGGTCGCCGATGCGCCGCTCATCCCCTCGGCCGTACGCCGCCTCGTCGAATGGACCGCCGACTATTATCTCGCTCCGCACGCATCGGTGCTGCGGATGGCGCTGTCCTCCTCCTCGGCCTTCGAGAGCGCGCCGACCATCGTCGAGTACCGCGCGACTGGCGAAGTCCCCCGCCGCCTCACCCCGCAGCGCGCGCAGGCGCTGGAGCGGATCGGCGAGCGGCAGGGGCTGGTGCGCGAACTGGCGACCATCGCCGATGTCTCCGACGCGGTGATCCGGGGCCTCGTCAAATCGGGCGCGATCGAGCCGGTGGTGGTCGATACCGACACGCCCTATCCGCTCCCCGATCCCAACCACGCCCCGCCCGAGCTGAGCCCACAACAGGCCGACGCCGCCAGCATCCTTCGGCAAGCTATCGGCGCAAAAGCCTTCGCGCCCTTCCTGCTCGACGGCGTCACGGGTTCCGGCAAGACCGAAGTCTATTTCGAGGCGATCGCGGCGGCGCTGGCGGCGGGGCAGCAGAGCCTGGTCCTCCTTCCCGAAATCGCACTGACCGAGCCGTTCCTCACCCGCTTCACCGAGCGCTTCGGCTGTCAGCCGGTCGCGTGGCATTCGGGCCTGCGCCAGTCGCAGCGCCGCCGCGCCCGCCGCGCCATCGCCAGCGGACAGGCGATGGTGACCGTCGGCGCGCGTTCGGCCTTGTTCCTGCCCTATCCCAATCTGGGCGTGATCATCGTCGACGAGGCGCACGAGACCAGCTTCAAGCAGGAATCGGACGTCCATTATCATGCCCGCGACGTCGCGGTGATGCGCGGGCTGTTCGAGGGCTGCCCGGTCGTGCTTGCCTCCGCCACCCCCGCCATCGAGACGCGGCATCAGGTCGAGCTGGGCCGGTACGAGGAACTCAAGCTTCCGGGCCGCTACGGCAAGGCGGAGCTTCCCGAGATCGAAGCCATCGACCTGATCCAGGAGCCCCCCGAGCGCGGCCGCTGGTTGAGCCCCCGCCTCGTCCTCGCGATCGACGCGGCGCTGGAGCGGGGCGAGCAGTCATTGCTGTTCCTCAATCGGCGCGGCTATGCCCCGCTGACTCTGTGCCGCTCGTGCGGCCACCGCTTCCAATGCCCGAACTGCACGGCGTGGATGGTCGAGCACCGCCTGATCCGCCGCCTGACCTGCCACCATTGCGGCCACACCGTCCCCACCCCCGAAATCTGCCCCGAATGCGAGACGGAGGACTCGCTGGTCGCGTGCGGCCCGGGGGTCGAGCGCATCGCCGACGAAGTCGCGCAGCTCTGGCCCAACGCCCGCACCGCGATCGTCACCTCGGACACGCTCTGGTCCCCTGCCAAGGCCGCCGAGTTCGTCCACCGGATGGAACATGGCGAGATCGACATCGTCGTCGGCACCCAACTCGTGACCAAAGGCTATCACTTCCCCAATCTTACGCTCGTGGGGGTCGTCGATGCCGATCTCGGGCTCGATGGCGGCGACTTGCGCGCCTCCGAACGCACCTTCCAGCAGATCATGCAGGTCGCGGGGCGCGCGGGGCGCGGCGAGAAGCCGGGGACGGTCTATATCCAGACTCACAGCCCCGACGCGCCGGTGATGCAGGCGCTGGTGAGCGGCGACGCAGAAAGCTTCTACGCCGCCGAGACGCAGGCGCGGCGCGAGGCCGATGCGCCGCCCTATGGCCGCTACGCCGCGATCATCGTCTCATCCGAGGACAAGGGCGTTGCCGAGGAAACCGCACGGATGATCGGCCGCAGCGCGCCGCGATTGCCCGAAATGCTGGTCTACGGCCCCGCCCCCGCCCCGCTAGCGATGCTGCGCGGCCGCCACCGCTTTCGCCTGCTCATCCACGCCAAGCGCGCGTTCGACGTGCAGGACGTGATCCGCGAATGGCTGGGCGCGCTGGAATGGCCGGCGAAGGTGCGGGTTGCTGTGGATGTGGATCCCTACAGTTTCGTCTGACTGCACATAATCTCCACTGTTCGCCCGCCCTTGCCCGCGATACCGTCGCGCAACTTGGGGGAGGGATTGTTGATGGTTCGCAAATTGTTGCTGCTGCTCGCGCTGCTGGTCATGCCCGGCGTCGCGCGTGCCGAATGGTATGAGGTCAGTACCGAGCATTTCGTGGTCTATTCGAACGAGAAGCCCGAACGGCTGCAACGCTTCGCCACCAATCTCGAACGGTTCGACAAGGCGCTGCGCTATTACCTCAAAGCGCCAGATACACCGGTGGGCAAGGCGAACCGCGTGGTTGTCTACGTTCTCGACAATGTCGAAGCGGTGCAGCGGCTCGCCAGCAACAAGGATCTCGCGGGCTATTATATTCCGCGCGCCGGAGGATCGGTGGCGTTCGTCCCGCGCAGCACCGGCAGCGACGAAGTCGAGTTTTCGCCGATGGTGGTCCTGCTCCACGAATACACCCACCATTTCATGTTCAGCAATTTCCCCAACACCGCCTATCCCTTGTGGTTCGCCGAAGGGTTTGCCGAACTGTTTTCGACCACCAGGTTCGAAAAGGATGGCGCGGTGTCGTTCGGCTATCCGGCGCAGGCGCGGGGGTATGGGCTGCTCAACGGCAACGCATTGCCGATCGACAAGCTGCTGGTCGCCGAATCGCTCAAGCTCAACGAAAGCCAGCGCGAGGCCGTTTACGGGCGGGGCTGGCTGCTCACGCATTATCTCTATTTCGGCGAAAGGCGCCCCGGGCAACTCAGCGCCTATCTGAAGGCGATCACCGAGGGCAAACCGCCGATCGAGGCTGCCAAGGTGTTCGGCGACCTGCCCGTGCTCGACCGCGAACTCGAGCGGTACAAGCTCGGCAAATTCTCCGGATACCGCATCCCCGCTGACCGGATCACAATCGGCGAGGTCACGGTCCGCAAACTGAGCGCGGGCGAAGCGGCGACGATGGCGGTGCGCATGCAATCGAAGAACGGCGTCGGCAAGGAGACCGCTCCGGCCGTCTATGCCGCCGCGAAAAAGGCCTGCGCGCCGTTTCCCAACGATCCCGCTGCGCAGCTCGTGCTCGCCGAGGCGGCCTTCGACGCGGGTGACTATGCCGAAGCCAGGGCAGCCGCGGAGCGCGCGCTCGCCGCCAATCCCGCGAGCGTCGATGCGCTGCTCTACAAGGCGATGGCGCTTATGGAGATTGCTGGCGAGGCGGGCGATATCGAGATTACGACCTGGCGCCCGATCCGCGCCATCATCGCCGCCGCCAACAAGCTCGACACTGAGGATCCCCGGCCGCTGATTCTGTATTACCGCAGCTATGGCGAGGCGCATCAGCGGCCTAGCAAAAGCGCGATTGCCGGTCTCTACTACGCCTATGAACTCGCCCCACAGGATCGCGGGCTGCGGCTTAACGTCGCGGGAGTCTATCTGTACGAAGGCGATCCGGTGATGGCGCGCGCGCTGCTGACGCCGCTTGCTTACGATCCGCACAATGCCGGGCTCGCGGCGCAGGCGGCGCAGATGATTGCCGAGATCGACAAGAAGGCCGCCGCAACTTCGCCAAAGGCCGCCACCAACTGATCGCCCTCCCTTGAACCGCCGGCGGTTTTGCCCGAAAGCCTGACGCGAATTCTGTGAGGTTTTCCGTGATGCGTCGGCTGTTGCTGCTTCTGGTCCTGATCTTGGGATGGATCGCGCCCGCGCACGCCGACGATATCTCCGCGTCGCAGCGCGGCGTGGTGCGGATCGTGGTGATCGCGGTGGTCGGCGACGAGGTCGTGGGGTTCAGCCATGGCAGCGGCTTCGCGGTCGGACCCAACCGGATCGTCACCAACGCGCATGTCGTCGAGCTGGCCTCGCGCTACCCCGACAATGTCGTGATCGGCGTGGTGCCTTCGGAGGGGAGCAAGTCGTTCCAGGGCCATCTGGTCAAGATCGACCAGGGCCGCGACCTAGCGCTGGTCGAATTCACGGGCGTCCGCTTGCCCCCGCTGACCTTGTTCAAGGGCACCGCGGGCGAAGGGGAATCGCTGATCGCACTGGGCTATCCCGGCAATGTCGATGTCGCGACCGCGCAGAGCGCCAAGGACTTCATCACGCCGATGTCGCCGGTGCGCTCGCAGGGCGGCTTCGCCGGGTTGCGCACGGTGCAGGGCACGGTGATGCTGCTCCACACCGCCAATATCGCGCGGGGCAATTCGGGCGGGCCGCTGCTCGACCGGTGCGGGCGCGTGCTCGGCGTCAACGCGCTCGTCACCAATGGCGAGGCGGGCGATTCGAACTTCGCGCTCGCCATCGCCAGCAGCGAACTCGCCGCCTTCCTGACCGAGGCGAAGCAGCGCTTCCAGTCGGTGTCTGTCCCCTGCGTCAGCGTCGAGGAGCGGATGGCGCAGGACCGCAGCGCCGACGAACAGGCGCGCGCCGCCGCCGAGGAAGCCAAGCGCCAGGGCGACGCCAAGACCGCCGCCGACCGCGCGAACGCGATCCAGCAGGCGCGCCAGGCGAACGAATCGACGCGCGAGAACTATATCTTCGTTTCGATGGCGCTGCTCGTGATCGGCGGGCTGTGCGTCGGCGGGGCGGCGATGCTCTACACGCGCGAGCGCCAGCGCGAGGCGAATTGGGTCGCGGCGGGCGGGGCATTGCTCTTCGTGGGGGCAGTCGCTTTGTTCCTCAGCCGGCCCAATTTCGACGAATCCAGAGTCGTCCCGGTCACCAGCAGCAGCGAAGAGGCAGTGATCGAGCCTTCGCTGGGCAAGATGATCTGTACGCTCGATTCCAAGCGCAGCCGAGTCACGGTCTCGACGGTCGAGACAGTCAATCTCGATATCGGCCCCGATGGCTGCATCAACGGCCGCACGCAATATTCGGAGGACGGCAATCGCTGGCTGCGGGTGCTGGTACCCGAGCAGGACGCGACGGTTTCGGTGCTCGATTACGACCCCGAGACGCGGACCTATACCAACACCCGCTACATGCTGTCCGCCGAGCAGATGACGCGCGCGCGCCAGTTGCGGACGCAAGTGACGACGAAAGCATGTTCGGGCGATCAGGCCGCGCGCGGCAATCTGGCCACGCGCCAGCAGGAAATCCGAGCCTCGCTCCCGCCGGCCTATAACGAGAAGCTGGTCTATAATTGCTCCGCCGCCCCGCCCCGATAGCGCCCGGCTAGCGTCCCGCCCCGTATCTGCGTATTGGTGCGGAAACGGGGGGAACATCTATGCGGGCTTCGCGCATTCTGGGTCTGGCTGCCATCGCGGCCGCGGCAACCGCGGCGGCGCCCGCTTGCGCGCAGGACGATGCCGCGCTCGACGCGCTGCTCGACGATAGCGCCACCCCTGCCGAGGCGCTGACGCTGGCGCGCAAGCAAGTGGCGGAGGGCGACACGCTCGGCGGCGCGGCGACGCTCGAACGCGCGCTGATGACGCATTCGAGGAACAATGCCGAAGTCCGCCTCTATTATGCGACATTGCTGTGCAGCGTCGGCGACCGCCAGACCGCGCTGACCGAGATCGCGCGCGCCGGCCATGTCGATGCGGACAGCCCCGCTTGGGCGGAGGCCCGTGCGGCGTGCGGCGATGTGGCGCTTCCCTCGGGCGAGACGGTCAGCTTCGGCGGCGAATTCTCGCTGGGGCTTGCCTATGACAGCGATCTCGCGCGTTCGCTGCTGATCGAATATGCGCTGCCCGGCTATCCGATGGTGCCAAGCGACGACGGCTTTTCCTACACCCAGTCGCTCCGTGTCGGCTTCCGCACCCCGCAGCGCGGCGTGTTCTTCTATGGCAGCGCGACCGGCGCGACCCGCAATCCGCTCGAAGGCACCAGTCCGCGCTATCAGGTCGGCGACCTCGCGCTCGGGCTGGGCACACGGCGCGGCGCGGCGGAATTCTCGCTGGGGGGCGTGGTCCGCCACGCCCGGATCGGCGGCGATCCGTTCGTGACCGAACTGGGCGGCGAAGCGGCGATCGCGTTCGGCGGTCCCGCCGGCCAGATCTCGCTGCGCGGCGAACTGGTCAGCCAGGATTTCATGGGATCGACCGCGCTCTTTTCGCGCGACGGCCTGCGCTACGATATCGGCGTGAACTACAGCGGCCGCAGCGGCGCGACGCGCTACTGGCTCGGCGGCGCCTATGAGCATAAGGAATCCCAAACCCGCCGCACCGGCTATGCCGGCGGGCGGATCGGCGCGAGCCTGCGCCAGGGGCTGAGCGGCAGCGGCGCCTATGCCAGCGTCGCGACGACGCTGCGCTATGTCGAATATAATGACGAGATCGGCTTCGCGCCCGTCGCCGAGACGCGCTTCTTCAGCCGTGCCGCGCTGGGCGTGCCGATCGGGATCGAAGGCTTGGATGTCGAAGCGGCGGGCAGCTATTCGACGCGCAGCTACAATCCGACCAGCACGCTGAGGAACTACGACAATGTCGGCGCCGAGCTGCGGCTCGTCTGGACCTTTGGGAATTAGGAGCGGGACCATGGCCAAACAATTTTTCCGTCTCGCGCTTTTCGCCGCCACCGCGCTCGCCGCCACTCCGGCCGCCGCGCAGAATGTCGGCATCACCGCGGCGGTGGTCAACGACGTCCGCATGACCACCGACGCTAACCGGACGCTCCACAAGGCGGCGGTGCGCGAGCGCGTGTCGCTGGGCAATGACGTCCACACCGGCAAGGGCAGCCGCGCGCAGATCATGCTGCTCGATCGCACCACTTTCACGGTCGGCGCGAACGCCCGCATCCGGATCGACCGCTTCGTCTATGATCCGCAGCGCAACTCCTCCTCGGTCGGCGCGACCGTGGGGCGCGGCGCGTTCCGCGTCATGTCGGGCCGCCCGACTCACAATGCGCGCGGACAATCGAGCATCCGCACCCCCACCGCGACCATCGGCATTCGCGGCACGATGATCGACGGAGTCATCGGCAGCGACGCGACCGCGATCATGATGGCGCAGCCCGGCATCCCCGCCTTCGATGCCGATCCCGAGACCGCGACGCTGATCCTGCTGCGCGGCCCCGGCGTCGCCACCGCCGACGAGCCGATGGGGGCGATCGACGTGACCGCCGGCGGCAAGACCGTATCGATGGAAGGATCGGGCTGGGCCGTATTCGTGCCGCGCGACGGCGCCGAACCGATCGGCCCGTTCCGCATCTCGCCCGAAGCGGCGCGGCTGCTCACCTCGCTGCTGATCGATCCGGCATCGGGCGGAGTCGATACGATCGATATGGACGCGCGCCGCAGCCCCGATGCGCCGGTGCGCCAGCTCCCGGTCACGCAAGGCGACAGCATCGGTCAGGATCCGGTGGTCCCCCCGGGCCAGGGCGGCCCGGGGGGCGCGCCCGTCCCCGCCGTCATCCCGCCGCGGATTTAGCGGATCACACCACCCCGAATGCCAGCATCGCGTCCGCCACCTTCTTGAAGCCCGCGATATTGGCGCCCTTGACGTAATCGACATGCCCGTCGGCGGCGCGGCCATAGTCGAGGCAGCGCGAGTGGATTCCGTCCATGATATCGACCAGCATCTGCTGGAGCTCGGCCTCTTTCCACGCGCGGCGCTCGCTGTTCTGGCTCATCTCGAGCCCCGACACCGCGACTCCGCCCGCATTCGCCGCCTTGCCCGGCGCGAACAGGATGCGGGCGTCCTTGAAGACATGCACGCCCTCGAGATTGGTCGGCATGTTCGCCCCTTCGGCGACCGCGATGCAGCCATTATTGACCAAGGCGCGCGCATCCAGTCCCAGCAACTCGTTCTGCGTCGCGCAAGGCAAGGCCACGTCGCACCGCACGCTCCACGGTGGCGCGTTGGCAGTGAAAGTCGAACCCGCGAACGCCTTCGCATATTCGGAGATCCGCCCGCGCCGCGTGTTCTTGAGATCCTTCACCCAGTCGATCCGCTCCTGATCGATCCCGGCGGGATCATGGATGAAGCCCTCTGAATCGCTGAGCGTCAGCACCTTGCCGCCCAGCTGCACCACTTTCTCCGCGGCATGGGTGGCGACATTGCCCGAGCCCGAGATCACCGCGCGCTTGCCCTCCAGCGAATTGCCCTTCGCCGCGAGCATGTTCTGCAGGAAATAGACCGCGCCGTAGCCGGTCGCCTCGGTGCGGATCAGCGAGCCGCCATATTCGAGGCCCTTGCCGGTCAGTACGCCTTCGAAACTGTTGGTGATCCGCTTATACTGGCCGAACATATAGCCGATCTCGCGCCCGCCCACGCCGATATCGCCCGCGGGCACGTCCACATCCGCGCCGACATGCCGGTACAGCTCGGTCATGAAGCTCTGGCAGAAGCGCATCACTTCGTGATCGCTCTTGCCCTTGGGATTGAAGTTCGCCCCGCCCTTGCCCCCGCCCATCGGCAGGCCGGTCAGCGCGTTCTTGAAGGTCTGCTCGAAGGCGAGGAATTTGAGCACGCTCTCGGTCACGCTCGGGTGGAAGCGGATGCCGCCCTTGTACGGCCCGATCGAATTATTGTTCTGCACCCGCCAGCCGCGCTGGACGCGGATATTGTGATTGTCGTCCTCCCAGCAGACGCGGAACGACACGATCCGGTCGGGCTCGGCGATCCGGCGCAGGATCTGGTAATGGTGGTACGCTTCCTTGCCGGCAATGAAGTCGTAGATGTCCTCGGCGACTTCCTGCACCGCCTGGACGAACTCGGGCTGCCCCGGATTGCGCTTCTTGACGCCCTCCATGAAGGTCGGCAGGTCGACATGATCTCCCAGCGCCATGGTGTCTCTCCCCCGGAAACCTGCATCGAGTCGCAGCTTTCTTGTCGAGCCAGATTAGCTTAGTTTGTTACGCACTCGAAATCTGAGTCCGTCCCGCGGGGAGACATATGATGAAGGCTTCCGACCTGTTCATCCAATGCCTCGAGGAAGAGGGCGTCGAATATATTTTCGGCGTCCCCGGCGAGGAAAATCTCGACATGCTCGACAGCCTGAGCCGGTCGACCAGCATCAAGCTGGTCCTCACCCGGCACGAGCAAGGCGCGGGCTTCATGGCCGCCACCTATGGCCGCCACACCGGCAAGGCAGGGGTATGCATGGCGACGCTGGGGCCGGGCGCGACCAATCTCGTCACTGCCGCGGCCTATGCCCAATTGGGCGGGATGCCGATCCTGATGGTCACCGGGCAAAAGCCGATCAAGAAGTCCAAGCAGGGTCGCTTCCAGATCCTCGACGTGGTCGCGATGATGGGTCCGATCACCAAGTTCACGCACCAGCTCGCCAGCGCCGACAATATCCCCAGCCGGGTCCGCGAGGCGATGCGGCTCGCCGAGGAGGAAAAGCCCGGCGCGACGCATATCGAATTCCCCGAGGATGTCGCCGACGAGCAGACCGATTCCAGACCGCTCAAGCCCAGCCTCGCAAGGCGCCCTTCCGCCGAGCCCAAGGCCGTCCGCGCCGCCGTGAAGCGGATCGAGGAGGCCAAGGCTCCGATCCTCGTCATCGGCGCGGGCGCGAACCGCAAGCTGACCGGGCGGATGCTGCTCCAGTTCGTCGAAAAGACCGGCATCCCCTTCCTCACCACACAACTCGGCAAGGGCGTGATCGACGAGGAGCACCCCAAATTCCTCGGCTGCGCGGCGCTATCGGCGGGCGATTTCGTCCACCGCGCGGTCGGCGATGCCGATCTGATCGTCAATGTCGGGCATGACGTGATCGAAAAGCCGCCCTTCTTCATGAAGCATGGCGGCGCGGAAGTGATCCACATCTCGACTCGCACCGCCGAGGTCGATCCGGTCTATTTCCCCCAGATCGAAGTGATCGGCGATATCGCCAACGCGATCTGGCAGATGAAGGAAGAGATCGTCCCGCGCCCCGGCTGGAATTTCGACAAGGCGCTGTCGTACCGCGCCGCCGAAGTCGCACACACCAGGGCGCTCGAATGCGACGAGCGTTTCCCGATTTACCCGCCCTGCCTGGTCAAGGAAATCCGCAAGGCGATGCCCGCCGACGGGATCATCTGCCTCGATAACGGCGTCTATAAAATCTGGTTCGCCCGCAACTACACCGCGCGCCAGCCCAACACCGTTTTGCTCGACAACGCGCTGGCGACGATGGGCGCGGGGCTGCCCAGCGCGATGGCGTCGGCGATGGTCTATCCCGAGCGCAAGGTGATGGCGATCTGCGGCGATGGCGGGTTCATGATGAACTCGCAGGAAATGGAGACCGCGGTCCGGCTAGGGCTCAATCTCACCGTGCTGATCCTCAACGACGGCAGCTACGGCATGATCCGCTGGAAACAGGCGAATATGGGGTTTCAGGATTTCGGGCTGACCTATGGCAACCCCGATTTCGTCAAATATGCCGAGGCGTACGGCGCGAAAGGCCACCGCGTGGAGAGCGCGGCGCATTTGCCGCTGCTGCTGAGGCGGACGCTGTCGGAACCGGGGGTACATCTCATCGATTGCCCGGTGGATTACTCGGATAACGACCGGATCCTCAATCGCGAGATCAAGGAAATGAGCGCGGCTTTGTAATCTCCCTCTCCCCGCTTGCGGGGAGAGGGTCGGGGAGAGGGGCATACGCCACAAGCGCTCCGCTCGGGGATACTGCCCCTCTCCCGACCTCGCTATGCTCGGCCACCCTCTCCCCTGAAGGGGAGAGGGAAATGAGGACATCATGACCCAGCTCAAACCCGTCTACCCCCTCTACCTCAACAACGAGGCGCAGCAGCCCAACACCGATCTGGAAGTGACCGACAAGTTCACCGGCAAGGTCGCGTTCCGCGTCGCGCAGGCCACCCCCGCGATCATCGAGCAGGGCATCGCGGGCGCGGTCCGTGCCGCCGAGCCGATGGCGCGGATGCCGAGCTACGAGCGGCAGGCGGTGCTCCAGCACTGCGTCGATCGCTTCAGGGAGCGGCAGGAAGAGCTCGCCTATGCCCTGTGCGTCGAGGCGGGGAAGCCGATCAAGGACAGCGAAGGCGAAGTCACCCGCCTGATCGACACGTTCCGCATCGCCGCCGAAGAATCGGTGCGGATGACCGGCGAAGTCCAGCCGCTCGACATCAGCCCCCGCGCCAAGGGCTATCAGGGCATGTGGAAGCGCGTCCCCATCGGGCCGTGCAGTTTCATCTCGCCTTTCAACTTCCCGCTCAACCTCGCCGCGCACAAGATCGCGCCGGCGATTGCCGTGGGCTGCCCGTTCGTGATGAAGCCCGCGAGCCGCACGCCCTTGGGCGCGATCATCATGGGCGAGGTGCTGGCTGAAACCAACCTCCCCAAGGGCGCTTTCTCGATCCTCCCCGCGCACCGCGAAGGCGCGGATATGTTCACCGAGGACGAGCGGCTCAAGCTGCTCAGCTTCACCGGCTCCCCCGCGGTCGGCTGGGAGCTCAAGGCCAAAGCGGGGAAGAAAAAGGTCGTACTCGAACTCGGCGGCAACGCGGCCGTCATCATCGACCATGACGCCGATCTGAAGGACGCGCTCGAACGGGTGATCTTCGGGGCCTTCTACCAATCGGGCCAGTCGTGCATCGGCGTCCAGCGCATCCTGATCCACCGCGCGGTCTATGTGCGGTTCCGCGAGATGCTGGTCGAGAAGACGAAGACGCTGGTTTCTGGCGATCCCAAGAAACGCGAGACATTCATCGGCCCGATGATCTCCGAAGGCGAGGCCAAGCGGCTCGACGGCTGGATCCAGGAAGCCGTGGCGGCGGGCGCGACTCTGCTCTGCGGCGGCAAACGCGACGGCGCGATGCTCGAGGCGACCTTGCTCGAGGGCGTCGGCCACGACACCAAGCTGAACGTCGAGGAAGCGTTCGGCCCCGTCGCCTTCCTGATCCCGTTCGGCACCTTCAACGAGGCGCTCGACATGGTCAATGACAGCAAATTCGGGCTTCAGGCGGGCATCTTCACGCGCGACCTGTTCCAGACGCTCGATGCGTGGGACCGGCTCGATGTCGGCGGAGTCATCATCAACGACGTGCCCAGCTACCGCGTCGATAACATGCCTTACGGCGGGGTGAAGGATAGCGGGCTCGGCCGCGAAGGCGTCAGGTTCGCGATGGAGGATATGACCGAAATCCGGAACCTGGTGATCCGGAGGCGGTGAAATCCCCGCCTGACACGTCCCAACCCCAACTTAAGCCTGTTACGTATATGCCAATTCGGGCAGGTTACGCGCGCGCGGCAAAGGGGGAAGTGACGCAGCATGATCGAGGGGGGTCGATTGACCGGGACGAGAGGCGGCGCGCTGATGCTGTGCGCGGCGCTGTTGCTCGCCATGATCAGCGCGCTTCTCATCACCGCCGCGACTGCCTCCACCCCGGCGCCGCAGGGCTTCGAAGGCGTCGCGAGCTGCGCCGGTTCCACCTGTCATGGCCGGATGGAAGCCGATGGCGCGGTGGTCCGCCAGGACGAACTCGCCCGCTGGCAGGAGCCCTCCACTCCCGGCGGCGCGCATAGCCGCGCCTTTTCGGTCCTCAACGGTCGGCGCGCGCATCAGATCACCGCCACGCTCGGCCTGGGCGATCCGGCGTCCGCGCCATCCTGCCTCGGCTGCCATTCGACCCCCACCGATGGCGCGCGCGGCGCGAAATTCCTCACCAATGACGGCGTCAGCTGCGAAGGCTGTCATGGCGGTGCATCGGGCTGGATCGCGTCGCACTACGCCGTCGGCGCGAGCCATGCCGACAATGTCGCGCGCGGCATGACGCCGCTGGACAAGCCGATGACGCGCGCGGGCGTCTGCCTCGATTGCCACCTCGGCAGCGCGCGCGGCGGCCAATATGTCACGCACCGCATGATGGCCGCCGGCCATCCGCGCATCAGTTTCGAGCTCGATCTCTTCTCGACGATGCAGCAGCATCATGACGAGGACGCCGACTATATCCAGCGCAAGGGCCGTACCGACAGCGTGCGGCTATGGGCGGTCGGGCAGGCGATGGCGCTCAACCGGTCGATGTCGCTCTATGCCAGCGGGCGCGGGACCGAGGGCGCCTTCCCCGAATTCACTTTCTTCGACTGCCATAGCTGCCACCGCCGCATCTACGACCAGGCCGACCGCAGCCTGACCTTCGAGAGCAATCCGGGCCGCCCGATCGCGTTCGGCCAGCCGCCGTTCAACGACGAGAACATGATCCTGCTCGCCGCCGCCGCGCGGATCGCGGCGCCGTCGCTCGCGGCACGGCTCGACGCGGACGTGAAGGCCTTCCACCAGTCAATGGGCAGCGACCGGGCCGGATCGACCGCCGCCGCGCGCAAGCTCGCCGCCACCGCACAGGCGCTGGCGGGGGCGCTTTCGGGCCTCAACGGCACCGGGGACATGGCCTTCGCGATGATCGACGCCATTGCCGCGCCCGCCATTTCGGGCCGCTTCACTGACTATCAGGGATCGGTACAGGCCGTGATGGGCATCGACACCCTCCTCAGCGCGCTGGTCAAGCAGGGCCGGGTCAGCACCGGCGCGGCGGCGGGCATCCGCGCCGACATCAACCGCGCCTACGCCGCGGTGGACGAGCCCAACGGCTTCCGTCCGGCGGCCTTCCGCGCTTCGCTGGGCAGCGCGGTTCGTTCGATCCGGGCGCTCAGATGAGGCGGGCGACGGCGTTCCTCTCGGGCGCCGCGCTGCTGCTTCAGGCGTGCAGCGGCGGAGGCGGCGGCAGCACGGGCGGCAATGTCCCCGCCCCGACGCCAACTCCCAGCCCGACGCCCGCCGGGCTCTACGCGCCTCCCGGCGCCGAATCGCTGGGCGTCGCCGACGTCGAGGCCGTCATCGCCCACGCCGCCGCCGAGGCGCAGACCCGCGGCCGCCCCGCCGTGATCGCGGTGAGCGACCGGGTCGGCAACATCCTCGCCGTGTTCCGCATGACCGGCGCGCTTGCCAACGCCGTCACCAGCGCTGCCCCCAATGGCGCGAATATCGACGCGCAGAACCTCACCATCCCCGCCGAGGCCGGAGCCATCGCCAAGGCAGTTACCGGGGCATATCTGTCCAGCGGCGGCAATGCCTTTTCGACGCGCACCGCATCGATGATCGTCCAGGCGCATTTCCCGCCCGCGCCCTCGACCGCCGGGCTGGAAAGCGGCCCGTTGTTCGGGGTGCAGTTCAGCCAGTTGCCCTGCTCGGACCTGTCGCAACGCTACGGCTCGCTGGGCGCGGACGCGCAGATCGGGCCCAAACGCTCGCCGCTCGGCCTCGCTGCCGATCCGGGCGGCTTCCCGCTTTACAAAAATGGCGTGGTCGTGGGCGCGGTCGGGGTGATGGCCGACGGAGCTTATGGCTTCGACAGCAACGTGCTCGATACCGACACCGATGTGGAAGAGGCGATCGCCCTCGCTGGCACGCGCGGCTTCGAAGCGCCCGAAAGCATCCGCGCCGACCGCATCTACGCCGACGGCACTCAGCTTCGCTATACCGACATGCCGTATACCGGCCTCGTCACCAACGGCACCGCGACCTATGCCGCGACCAGCCCCGCGCTGGGCGGCCTCGTCGCGGTGCGCGGCTATACCGCCGCCGTCCCGGCGATCGTCGCGGGCACCGCCTATGGCAGCGAAGCCTCGGGAATCCGCGCGGCGACCCCGGCGGAATTTTCGAACCCCAACGCCTTCATCCTCACCAACGGCCTCGGCGCGAACCGCTTCCCGATCATCGCCGGGACGGACGGCAGCGGCGCGATCACCGCCGCCGAAGCCCGCGCGATCCTCGAGGAAGCCTTTGCGATCATGACGCGCGCCCGCGCCCAGATCCGCGCACCCCTCGACAGCCGCGCGCAGGTGAGCATCACGCTGGTCGATACCAACGGCGTTTCACTCGGGCTGGTCCGCGCGCCCGACGCGCCGATCTTCGGGATCGACGTCTCGCTGCAAAAGGCCCGCACCGCCGCCTTCTTCTCGGGCCCCCAAGCCGGCGTGCAATTGCTGGGCGATCCCAGCGCCGATGTCCGTGCCTTCGTCCCCGCCGTGCGGACGTTCCTGAACGACCCCGCCGCGCTCACCGGCACCCACGCCTTCACCGATCGCGCCAACGGCAATCTCTCGCGGCCCCATTTTCCCGATGGCGAAGTCGGCCGCCCGAACGGGCCGTTCTCGCGGCCGGTGGCGCAGTTCAATCCCTTTTCGACCGGGCTGCAATCGGCACTGATCCTCGGCGACCTTGGGGCACATCTCGCTTTCGTCACCGGCGCGAGCGTCACGGACACGCCGCAAAGTTGCACCTCGATCCCGCGCATCAAGAACGGCATCCAGATCTTCCCCGGATCGGTCCCCATCTATCGCGGCAACACCCTCGTCGGCGCGATCGGCGTGTCGGGCGACGGGATCGATCAGGACGACATGATCTCGTTCCTCGGGCTCCATTTCGCGGGTGTCCGCGCCGGCGGGATCGGCAATGCCCCGCCCGCGATCCGCGCTGATAATATCACTGTGCCGGTCGGCGGCTCGCCGGTGCGGCTGCGCTACGTCAACTGCCCCTTCGCGCCGTTCCTCGACACCAACACGCAGAATGTCTGCGCGGGGCTCTAGGCATGGCCGCGCTCCTCCCGATGATCCTTGCGGTAGCGCTTCAGGAGGCCGGCCTGCCACCGCAGGACGCGCCGCCGCCTGACGAGACGGTGCAGGACGCGCCGCCTCAGGACAAGCGCGAAGACACGCACGATCCCGCCACCACGATCGGAGGCCGCCGCCGCCCCGATTTCCGCCGCGCGCTGCCCGAGCGCGTCACGCAGGACAATCCCGGCGCGGTCCGCGCCCCGCTCCCCGAAGCCTTCCCCACCGATCAGATCCCGATCCCCGACCGCTACCGCCTGATCCAGACGCTCGGACTCGTCCGCGAGGACTGGCGCGATCCGTATCACCAGAACACGTTGAAGGGCGACCGCCCGATCGACCGCGCCAAAGTCCCCTGGCTCCCGATCAAGGGCGACGACTGGTTCTTCGTCGCGGGGGCGGTCAGCGACACCGTGATCGAGCCGCGCACCTTCCCGATTCCCGTCGGCGTCCAGACGACCGAGCGCCCGCAAAGCCTCGACGTGTTCGGAAAGGACGCGAGCGTGGTCTATTCGCAGACCTTCATCGTCAGCGCCTCGCTGTTCAAGGGATCGACTGCGTTCAAGCCGCCCGAGATCGAGTATCGCGTCGCGGTCGCCTTCAACATCAGCCACGTCAATGTCGGCGAGCGCCGCGTGCTGAACGTCGCACCCAGCCGCCCCAGCCACCGCACCGACAGCTTCCTGGGCGTGCAGGAAGCGTTCGTCGATTATCACATCCGCAACGTCTCCGACCGTTACGACTTCGACAGCATCCGCGTGGGCATCCAGCCCTTCCAGAGCGATTTCCGCGGCTTCCTGTTCAATGACCAGCAGCTCGGCATCCGCCTGTTCGGCAATCGCGACGGCAACCGGCTCCAATATAATCTTGGCCTGTTCTGGCGGCTGGAAAAGGACACCAATTCGGGCCTGAACAGCGTCATCACCGCCCCGCGCGACGATTTTGTGCTGGTCGCCAATGTCTATCGCCAGGATTTCCTGATCCCCGGCCTCACCAGCCAGGCGACGATCCTGTTGAACCATAACCGCGAAGGCAATGGGATCCAGATCGACGATAATGGCTTCCCGGTGCGCCCGGCCTTGCTCGGCGATTTGCGCGGGCATGATTACGATGTCGCCTATCTGGGGTATAGCGCCGATGGGCGGATCGGGCGAGTCAACGTCACGGCCTCCGCTTATGGGGCACTGGGGCATGACAATCACAATTTCTTCACGGGCCGCCCCGCCAGGATCCGCGGCTTTTTCGGCGCGGCCGAGCTGAGCTACGATCACAACTGGATGCGCTTTCGCGTCTCCGCGCTCTACGCGAGCGGGGACAGCGATCCCTATGACGATACCGAGGGCGGCTATGACGCGGTGTTCGAAAACCCGGTCTTTGCGGGCGCGGACACCAGTTACTGGATCCGCCAATCGATCCCGTTCGCGGGCGGCGGCCGGGCGGTCTCGATCAACGGGCGCAACGGCGTGCTCAATGCGCTGCGCTCGTCGAAGGAGCAGGGGCAGAGCAACTTCAACAATCCGGGCACCACGCTGATTGGGGTGGGGGTGGATTTCGATATCACGCCGGGGCTGCGCGTCTCGGGGAACGCCAACCGGCTGGGCTTCGTCAACACCAGCTCGATCCAGACCCTGCGCAACGAAGGCAGCATCCCCAAGGGGATTGGCTGGGATCTTTCCGCCTCGGTGATCTGGCGGCCGCGGGCGAACCAGAACATCGTTGTCCGCCTCTCGGGCGCGCTGCTCCAGCCCGACAAGGGCTTTCGCGACCTGTTCGAAAACCGCTCGCGGGACCGGCGCTATGTGTCGATCCTCGGCAATGTGGTGTTGAGTTACTGATGCGCGGCCTGGCCCTCCATAAGCTCGCGCTGATCGTGGCGCTGGTGCTGGCGGCACTGGTGGTCCCAGTGGCAATGCTGCGCGCGAGCGACGAGGAGAAGCCGGTCGAGCGCGTCTATGTGACCGCCCCGCCTGCGCCGAAGAACCAGACGCCCGAGGACGTCTTCGCCAAGTCCGCCGGCTGCAATTCCTGCCACACCCAGACCGATGCCCCGTCGATGCACGAAAGCAAGGCGGTCCGGCTAGGCTGCACCGATTGCCATGGCGGCGACGCGAACGTGGTCGGCGACCCGAACCTCGGCTTCGAAGACGCGAAATATGTCGCCGCCCGCGAGCGCGCGCATGTCCTGCCGCGCTATCCGCATGGCTGGGACTATCCGAGCTCCGCCAATCCGAAGCGCAGCTACACTTTGCTCAACAAGGAGGCGCCGGAGTATATCCGCTTCGTCAATCCGGGCGATTATCGCATCGCCCGCGAAAGCTGCGGCGCGTGCCATATCGAAGTGATCGAGGCCGCCGAGCGATCGATGATGGCGAGCGGATCGATGCTGTTCGGCGGCGCGGCCTATAATAACGGCATCGTCCCGTACAAAAACTATGTGTTCGGCGAGGCCTATACGCGCGACGGCAAGCCCGCGAAGATCGAGTCCGCCGGGTCGCCCCCCGCCACCGTGACCCCCGCCGAGGCCAGCCGCGGCGCGCTTGCGGCGCTCTATCCGCTGCCCAACTGGCAGGTCGTTCCGCCGGGCGACATCTTCCGTGTGTTCGAACGCGGCGGGCGCAACAATTCGACGCAGTTCGCCGAAGTCGGGCTGCCCAATCCGACCGGCCAGATTCAGCGGCTGGAAGAACCCGGCCGCCCCGACCTCAAGCAATCGAACCGCGGCCCGGCCACCGGCCTCAGGGTCGCGATCCCCATCCTCAACATCCACAAGACCCGGCTCAACGATCCTTTGATGTGGTTCATGGGCACCAACGAACAGCCCGGCGATTATCGCGGTTCGGGCTGCACCGGCTGCCATGTGATCTATGCCAACGACCGCGAGCCGCGCCACAGCCTGACCTATGCGAAGTTCGGCCGCGACGGGCAGAGCGCCAGCATTGATCCGACCATCGCCGGGCTGATGGCAAAGGGCGCCCATGGCGAACTCATCAAGCCCGGCGCGCACGGCGAAAAGGAAAGCGGTCACCCGATCAAGCACGCCTTCACTCGCGCGATCCCGACCAGCCAGTGCATGTCATGCCACATGCACCAGCCCAACGTCTTCCTGAATAGCTACCTCGGCTACACGATGTGGGACTATGAATCCGATGCCCCGTCGATGTGGCCCGCCAAACAGAAATACCCGACCGCGTCCGAAGCGCACGCGATCATGGAGCGCAATCCCGAGGGCGCGGCGGTGCGGGGCAAATGGGGCGATCTCGATTTCCTGCGCAACGTCTATGATTTGAACCCGACGCTCAAGGACACTCAGTTCGCCGATTACCACTCGCACGGCTGGAACTTCCGCGGCGTCTTCAAGCGCGACCGCGAGGGCAATTTGCTCGACGCGCAGGGCAAGATCATCTCGCCCGACGATCCGCAGAAATGGCGCCGCGACGGCGAAGGCAAATGGGTCCAGCCGGGTACCAATCCCGGCAAGGCCGTCCACCTGATGGACATCCATGCCGAGAAGGGCATGCAATGCGCCGACTGCCATTTCGCGCAGGACAGCCACGGCAATGGCCTGATCTATGGCGAGGTCGCCAACGCGGTCGAGATCGGCTGCAAGGATTGCCACGGCACCGCCGACGCCTATCCCACGCTGCGCACCTCGGGGCCCGCCGCGCGGCCGCAGGGGAGCAACCTCGAACTGCTCCGCAATCCCGATGGCCAGCGCCGTTTCGAGTGGATCGATGACGGGGGCGGGCGGCGCAAGCTGGTCCAGCGCTCGATCGTGGATCCCAAACTCGAATGGGACATCCACCTCGTCCGGGATTCGGTCGATCCGGCCAGCCCCTATTTCAACGACAAGGCCGCCCGCGCCAAGCTGATGAGCCGCTCCGGCGCCGATGACGGCAGCTTCGCCTTCGGCCCCGGCGTGCCGATGAGTGACCGTGCGCACAAGGATGGCGAGATGGCGTGCTTCACCTGCCATCTCAGCTGGACGACGAGCTGTGGCGGCTGTCACTTGCCGATCGAGGCGAACTGGAAGACCAGCAGCAATCATTTCGACGGCGAGGAAACGCGCAACTTCGCGACCTATAATCCCCAGGTCGCGCGCGACGATATGTTCCAGCTCGGTCGCCACATGACCACCAAGGGCAATCAGGTCGCGCCGGTGCGAAGTACCTCCGCGCTGGTGCTGTCCTCGACCAATGCGAACCGCGAGCGGATCTACGTCCAGCAGCCCCCGATCTCGTCGATCGGCTTCTCCAGCCAGGCCTTCGCCCCGCATTTCCCGCATACCGTGCGGACCACCGAGACCAAGACGTGCACCGACTGCCATCTCTCGGCCAAGGACGACAATAACGCGATCATGGCGCAGCTGCTGTTGCTCGGCACCGGCTCGGTCAATTTCGTGGGTATGAACGCCTGGACCGGCCTCGAAGGCGGGTTCGAGGCGGTGCGCGTCACCGAGTGGGACGAACCGCAGGCGGTGATCGGTTCCTACCTCCAGCGCTACGCCTATCCCGATTATTACCGCCTCCATGTCGAGCGGAACGGGCGCGAGCTCAAGAACTGGACGAGGGGGCAGACCTTCGGCCCGGGCGCCTCGGGCGAGACTCGCCCGCTCGAGCAATTCCGCAACGTCGTTCAGGGCACCGCCGACCGCGTCGGCTGCCTCCAGATGCGCGGCGAATATATGTATGTGGCTGAGGGGTCCGGCGGCTTCCGCGTCTACGATATCGCCTCGGTCGCCAATAAGGGCTTCTCGGACGCGATCGTGTCGGCCCCCTATTCGCCGCTGGGGCAAGACACCCGAGTCAAATCGGCCAACGCGACCTGCATGGCGCTGCCCACCAACCAGCCGATCGCTCCGCTGCGCAATACCGCGCCGATGCGCGAGGCGAACCAGGAACAGCCCTTCCTCGCCATCTATAATTACGCCACAGTCACTGATTCCGAAGAAGGGCTGATCCTCGTCAATATCGACACGATGGCCGATGGCGAGCTTCGTAATAATTTTCTCAAGCGTGCGGTGACCTGGAACGAAAATGATGTGCTCAAGGGCGCCCGCCACATCATCCTCGCGGGCGAAGTGGCGTATATCACCGCCGACGCCGGACTCGTGGTGGTGGACCTGACCGATCCACTCCATCCGAAACTGGCGGCAGTCCGGCCGCTCAAGGACGCAAGGGCGAGCGCGATCCAGTTCCGCTATCTCTGGGTCACCGACGCCGAGGGCGTGAAGCTGTTCGACGTGACGAACCTGCGCAACCCCGTCGCGGTGCCCTCGGGGTTCATCGCCATGCCCGACGCCCGCCGCCTCTATATCGCGCGCACCTACGCCTATGTCGCGGGCGGCGCGCAGGGGCTGGCGATCGTCAACGTCACCAACCCGACCCAGCCCAAATGGTACAAGGCGGTGACCTTCGACGGCCAGCTCAACGACGCGCGGGACGTGATCGTCGGCAGCACCAACGCCAGCCTGTTCGCCTATGTCGCGGATGGGCGAAACGGCCTCAAGGTGATCCAGCTCACCTCCCCCGCGAGCCAGCCCAATTTCTACGGCTTCTCGCCCGCGCCGATGCCCGAGCTGATCGCCTGGGCGAGAACCCCGACGCCCGCGCTGGCCATGTCACGCGGGTTGGATCGCGACCGCGCAGTGGACGAAACCGGCGGCCAGATCGCGGTGTTCGGACGGTTGGGCTCGCGGCCTTTCACTCGGCCCGAGATGGAGCGGCTGTTCATCAACCGGAGAGGTGTGCCGTTCAAGGTTAGCGACGATGTCGATATGAGAGGGTGGCGGACGAGGCGCTAACCCTTACGCGCCTGCCCCGGGCGATGCGCAGGGCGGGTCGAGATTCAGTTCAGGCGGCGGCGAAAAGAGTGATTGTCGAGCACCGGAGCGCAGCGTGCTTAAGGCACGTGGGCACCGGAGCACAGTAAATCGCGCTTTGCAGCCCCGCATGGGCTGAATCTCGACCCATCCTAAGGCCGTTCCTCCATCAGATGCCGCACCAGCCCCTGCATTCGCCCGTCGAACTTCGCCAGCGGCACCGGGTCTTCGGCGAAGTCGAACATCGTCACCAATTCGCCTTCGTCCCACCAGTGCAGCCCGAAGCCCGGCATGTCCGCCACTACCATCGGGCGCAGATCGGGTGCGTCGGGGTCCATCGGGCGCAGGTCCAGCGCGACGCCCGGCGCGGTCGCGGGGCAGATCGCGACGGTGGTGCCCTTCCACTGCGACACGATCGGACGGTGGAGATGCCCGGTCAGAATCGCGCGCACCTGCCCATGCCCCGCGATCGCATCGGCGAAGCGCGCGACCCAGGGCTCGCCGCGATGAGTGCGCATCCAGTCGATGCCGACATCGATCGGCGGGTGGTGCATCACGATGACGGTGGGGACATCGGGTTTATCGTTCAGTTGAGACCGAAGCCATGCCGCGCGGACCTCGCAAAAGGCGCCGCCGTGGCGGCCTTCCTCCAGCGTATCCAACATCAATAGTCTCAACCCGTCGAGCTCGACCGCATATTGCGCGAAGCCCCCCGGGGTCGGCACATCGGGGAAGGCGCGCGAGAAATTGGTGCGGTTATCGTGGTTGCCGACGATCGGGTACCAGGGGAAGGGGCAGTCCGCGAGCAGCTGGCGGAAGCGCCTGTAGCTCTCGACATCGCCGCGCTCGGTCAGGTCGCCGGTGACGATCATCAGGTCGGGATGGTTGGGCCCCTCAAGCACGCGCTCGAGCACCTTGTGCAGGCGCTTCTGGTTATACTCGTCCGGATTCCCCGGCTCGAAGCCGACATGGATATCGGTGATCTGGGCGATCAGCATGGTGCCCTCCCCTATCTTCGCTCGCGCCCGCGATTGGACGCGGCGTCCTCCCTGATACGGCCCACTGGCCGGCTCGGCACCCAGGGGGCGCCGTCATCGGCATGATAGCTGTGACACATGGCGCAGCCCGAAGGAACCTCGGCCTTCGACGCTTCGCCGCCATGGCATGTCCGGCATGTCTCGATTCCGGGCAGCAGCAGGTCCGCGGCGCTGCCGCTGGCGCCGGCCTTGTGGCAGCTGGCGCAGGTCTCGGTCTGGTGCGCGCGATGATCGAACCAGCCGTGCATCAGGTAGCGCCCCGGCTGCACCACCGGCGCGACGGTCCAGCTTCCCCCGGCCGGGGTGAGGGTGTGGCATTCGGCGCAGGCGCCGCTTTGCGAAAAGAGCGCGCGCACCGCATAATCGGAGCCGCGCTGCGCGGCGGGCCCGAAATAGGCGCTGTACACCTGACGCTGGGCATATTGGCCGGGCCGCCGCCGCCCGCCATCGAGCGCGGGCGGGCGCGAGGCGCGATGCGTCGAGGCGCGGAGGTCGGCGATCGCCTGCGCGACATCGCCGTGCCGCAGCGTGCGGACCGTGCCGCCCACATTATCGTAGGCGAGGCTGTGGCACATGCCGCAGCTGCTCTCCATTTCGACGGGCCGGAAGCGCACGCCATCGGCGCTGGGCTTGTGGCAATCCTTGCAGTCGAGCGCCTCGCCGAACGGGTAGCGCCCGCGCAGCGTCTGCGCCATCCGCGCCACCCCGCCGCTGGTGTTGAGGTGCAGGTCATGCGGGAATTTGAGCCCGCTGGGGATCTGCGTGGCCATAGCGACGCGAGTCTGGCCATAGGTCGGGCGAAACTGCGGATGCGCGGTGCCGAAATCGCCGGCGTCGGGGAGCTTCGTATCCGCCAGCCGCTGGCGGAGCGTTGCATGGCAATCGGTGCAGAAGGCCTGTTTGGTCTCCGCCATCCGGCCCGCGCCTTCATGCTCGGTATGGCAATCGACGCACGCGCCGGGGCCCGGCTTGCCGAAGGTCCTGGCGACGGTCTGGAGGAGGGATTTCCACGCGGTGGGCTTAGCCCGCGCGCCCGCGATCCGATCGGGCGGGGCATGATTATGGACGTCCTTGTGGCACGAGGCGCAGGCCTCATCGCGCACCGAGACGAACGCCTGGGTGTGGCAGCTCTCGCAGTTGTTCTCCAACGAGTGATGCGCCGCGCTGAGCGGCCCGCTCGACCAGCTATGCTGGGCTTGGCGTTCGTAGATCGTCTTTTCGGGCCCCTGCATGAAGGTCCAGACCGGTATCGCAAGGAACCCGATCAGCACCGCCGCGACCAAAGCCCAGGCGGTCAGCCGCCGCCCGGGCAGCTTGCCCTCGAGCGAGAAGGCCGCCGCTTCGTCGCGGTCCTCCTCGGCATCCGACACCGCATCGACTCGCTTGATGGTCAGCGTCACATCGTCGCCGTCATGCGCCACGGTGATGCGGTGCCCGCCAAAGCCCAGTTCGGCACCCTTGGCGCTATCGATCACCGTGTTGCGGGTCGAACGCCCATCGACCTCGAAGCCGAGCGTCCCGTTGGCGATCACCGCCACTCGCCGCCCGTCGCGCATCTCGATCCGGGCATGGCGCGGATCGACGCTCAGATCGGGGAGTGAAATCTCATTCTCGGCGGCGCGGCCGATCCCGAGCACGTCCTTCTCCATTCGCGTATCGCGCACGATCTCGCGGCCATCGGCGGTCTGCGTGACGCTGCGGATCAGGAAGGCCATCGGTCCCCCCTCACCAGAAGAAGAACACGCTGACGATATGCGCCGTCAGCGCCGCGATCAGCGCGAAGGTGGCGGGCACATGCACATAGAGCCAGACTTCGAGCATCGCCTTGAGCTGCAAGTGCCGCCGCAGCCGCGCAAGCATCCCGCTCTTGCGCTCCAGCAGCGACTGGACCTTCTCCTGCCCGCCCTCGCGCCGGATTCCGCGCAGCGCCTTCGCGGTCGCACAGCCACGATGCCGGCCTGAGAGCCGCCGGAATAGCCCGCCGGCGAACACATTCTGCTCAAGCGATTTCTGCACCAGCGCCGCCTGGCTCGGCGCAAGCGGTTGGGCAGCCTCGTGCAATTGCCGGTCGATCGCGCGGAGGCCCTCCAGCATCTGCGTCTGGGTCAGTTCCTCGCGATTGCTGCTCAGCGCCTTGGGGAGCGCCGCATAGGCGACGATCCCCCAGATACCGCTGAGGATCACCAGCATCATCAGCGCCCAGGCGAGCGTATGGACGTTCCACCCGAGCTGGAACCCGGTGTGGAGCGTGGCCGTAACGATCAGGCTGAGCCCCAGATAGACATGCGCGCTGGTCCAGGCCTTGAGGCTCCATCGCCCGCGCGTCATCCAGCGCTTGCGCACCCCCAGCAGTGTCAGCCACAGGATCAGCAGCACCGCGACGGTGCCCAGCGTATAGCCGTACCAGCTGCCGCCATTGGGCCGCGGAGTCACATCGGCGAACCCGTATCCGGCGATCGCCGCGAGGCTCAGCGCCGTCGCGATCTTGAGCCAGCGGAAGTTCCGGTGACGCAGGAACCCCTCGTGCATCGCCGCCTCGCGCACCCGCCCGCGCCGATCGAGGTCGCGGTCCCTCATCAGTCGGTTTCGCGCTCAAGCCGCGCGACGCCCAGGAATTTCTCGGGCGCGACGCGGATCGCCGCCCCGGTCGGGCACGCGCGGACGCAGGCCGGGCCGCCCTTGATCCCGGCGCACATATCGCACTTGATCGCCTTTTTAGGCTTCTCGACGCCGTCCTTCTTGTCCTTATATTTCCATGCCTTGTTCGGCTCGCCCGGCCCCGGCCCGAGCCCCAGCAGCAGCCACGCGAAGATCGGCGGCTTTTTCGGCGGCACGCTGTCCATGCGGATCACGCCATAGGGGCAGTTGCGCTGGCAATTGCCGCAGCCGATGCATTTCTCGTCGATAAAGACTTCGCCGTCGGGCCCGCGATGGATCGCGTTGGGCGGGCAATCGGCCATGCAGTGCGGGTGCTCGCAGTGGCGGCACGATGTGGGGACGTGGAGGTGCGCATAGGTCCGCCCCGCCTCGCGGTCCAAACGGCTCAGCCCCTCATGGCTGTCCGCGCAAGCCTTTTCGCAATTGTCGCAGCCGACGCACAGATTCTCGTCGATCAGCAGCACATCGGTCGCTTCGCCGATGCCGTTTTCGATCAGGAAGCCCGCAGTGGCGGAGTACATATCGACCACGCCCGAGAAGCTGTCCTTGCGGCTTTCAATGAACGAATTGATGTTCTGGCGGTCGGCCACGTCGGCGCGGAGCTTGTCGAGCAAGCGAGGCTTGGCCTTGAGCAAGCGCAGGAACGCCTCGCCCGGCAGCCTGATCACTTCGGACTTGATCGCCGCCTTGACCGTCGCGGTGCGCTTGCCGCCGTTGACCAGCGCGATCTCTCCGACATAGGAGCCGGCAGGCAAATAGTTGAGGAACACCGGCTTTCCGCCGACCTGCTTCTCGATGATCATGCTCCCCACGCGGATCACGAAGATGTCCTGCCCGTCTTCGCCCTCGGTGATGATGTGCTTGCCCGCGGGGACGGTCAGCACCTCGCTGGCGTCGATCACTTCGGCGAGGTCGGCGGCGGTCAGGCCCGATCCGAACATCTGGAGCAATTGCCGCTCGATCGAGATCCGCGTCAGCGCGCGCTTGGCGGCGGGGACGCTGGCCATCAGCTTGAGCGCGGCGGTGCGCGAGACCTCGACGATCACTGCATTCTCGCCCGCGCGGATCGTGGCGCCCCTGCGCCGCCCGGAGATGAGGCCCACTTCGCCGAACACCGACCCTTGCGCGATCGGCACGGTGATCCGCGGATTGTCCTTATCGACTTCGACCAGCACGTTCCCCTGCGCGATCGCGAACAGCGACGATCCCGGATCGTTGCGTTCGAAGATCACTTCATCGGGCTTGTACGCGCGCACTTCGCTGTCGAGCATGAATTCGCGCATCTGGAGCGGCGACAATTCGTTCAAAATGCTGACGTTCGACCGCAGCAGCTCCAGCCATTCATCCACCGAACGCCGCGCGCGGAACTTGGCGAACTTGGCCTCCAGCAGCGGCTCGTCGGCGGGCTTCAGCCCCTTGTTGCCGTTGATGAACTCGATGACGTCATGGCCCTGGTTCATGCAGTGCTTGATCAGTGGATAGCCCGCCAGCGCACCGATCACGAAGATGCCGGGCTTGGTGCTCTCGAAGGTCGGCGACAATTTCGGGAATGCCTCGCGGTCGGGACTCGAAAACTCGATCCCGCAGCTTTCGATGAACGCGCGCGGCGCCGCCGATCCCATGCGCGCGATCACCCGGTCGCAGCGGATGGTTTCCTGCCCGTCGCGGGTTTCCAGCACCATCTCGCCGGGCCGGATCTCGGCGGGGGTGGTCTCCAGCCGGATCGTGATCCGCCCGCGCTCCGCCGCCTCGTTGAGCAATTTGACGTTCGCCCCCTTGGCGCGCGCGAAATCGCCCGAGCGGTTGAGGATGGTGACGGTGTTTCCCTGCGCCGAATCCGCCGCGAGCCCAAGCGCGTTCTCGATCCCCGCATCGCCCGATCCGATCACGGTGATATGCTCGTCGACATATTCGCCCGGATCGTCGAGCTGATACTGGACATGCGGGAGGCTCGCGCCCGGGCAGCGGACGAGGTTGGGATTCCCCTGCGTTCCGATCGCCAGAACCACGGTCTCGGCCTCGATCTTCGCGCCGTCGGTTAGCGTGAGCACGAACGCCCCCGCCTCGCCCTCGATCGCCTTGATCTCGCTCTTGTGGCGGACATTGACCTTGTGCTTCGCGGTCTGATCGTCCCACGTTCCCAGCACGATTTCGCGCTTGCCCGCGTCGAAATCCAGATCGGATCGCAGCACCAGCGCGGATGGCGTCGCCATCACGTGCTTGCCCTTCTGGTATTTGTAGATCGTGTCGCTGAGGTGGTCGGTCTTTTCGAGAAGGACGTGGCTCAGCCCCAATTGCGCGGCGCGCGCGGCGGCGCTCAGGCCCGCGGGCCCGGACCCCACAATCGCGATGCGCACGCGGTCCGCCACCCTTGTCCCCCCTTGCGTTGGCTGCACGCTCGCGCACACTATCACGCAGGGCGGCACGCGCCACCCATTACGGAGGGGCAACGGGCGAATGGATGCGGAGGCAAAGGCGCGGAAATGGGCGCTTTGGGCGCTGGCGGGCGCGCTGGTGATCCTTGCCGGGACACTCTTCGTCATGTCGTTCGACCGGGGCGCCGGCCTGCCCCCACCCACCGAAGCGTCGGCCGAACCGACGATCGAACAGCTTCAGGACGCGGTGAAGGCCCGCCCCGAGGATGGCGAAGCATGGTCGCGGCTCGGCAAGGCCTTGTTCGACCGCGGCGATTTCGCGGCCGCGATCCCCGCGCTCGAACGCGCCACGATCCTGGTGCCCGGCAAGGCCGGCTTGCTCTCGCTGCTGGGCGAGGCGCATTTCAAGGTCGCGCGCGGGACGATGCCCCCCGCCGCGCTCGAGGCGTTTCGCAAGGCGCTGGCGATCGATCCTACCGAACCCGCCTCGCTTTATTACATGGCAGTCGCGAAGGACCTCACCGGCGATCATGAGGGCGCCATCGCCGACTGGCTCACCCTCCTCGCCAATACGCCGCCCGGATCGCCGTGGGAGGCCGATCTGCGCCAGACGATCGAACAGGTGGGCAAGATCAACAAGATCGAGACCGCGACGCGCCTGGCCAAGGTCAGGCAGCCCATGCCGGCGGGCGAGGATGACGGCGAAATCGTCATCACGGGAGGGCCGCGGAGTCTCCCCTTCCCCGGCCCCAACGCGCAGCAGGTGCAGGAGGCCGCCCGCCTCTCGCCCAGCCAGCAGATGGAGATGGGCCGCGGGATGGTCGCCTCGCTGGAGAACAAGCTCAAGGCCGATCCCTCGAATATCCCCGGCTGGATCATGCTGATGCGCAGCCGGATGACACTGAAGGAGCCGGAGAAAGCGAAGGCGGCGCTGGCGGCAGCGATTGCGGCGAACCCGGGGGCGCGGGCGCGGCTTGAGGCGGAGGCTAGAGCGCTGGAGGTGCCCTAAAAGCCCCTCCCCTTCAGGGGAGGGGTTGGGGTGGGGCAGTGCCGTCTCACCGAGACTAGGTCCAGAGGATAGGCCCCACCCCCAACCCCTCCCCTGAAGGGGAGGGGCTTAAGGAGGCTACTTCTCCGTAGCCCCGTAAATCCCGTCCCAGTCCGCCCCTGGCGAAGTCTCGCGATACCCGGCGATCCGCTCGCGTATCAGCAGGTACAATTTCCCCAGCCCATATCCCTTCGCCGCCGCCTCTCCCTTGTCGAGCAGCGCCACTGCCTCGTCCCAGCCCTGCGCGCGATAGGCCAGCAGCATCGCCTCATGATCCGCCGCAAATCCGCGGAACGCCGCATCCGCGCCCAGAACCTCGTCCCCGATCAGCGCGTGGACCGTCTCCGGCGCCTCACGCCCCACCACGCGCACCCGGTCGAGCTCGACGGTCGCGAATTCGCGCAGGCGGACCTGGAGATCCTCGCCCATCGCGATCGCCACGCCGTAATATTTGGTCAGCCCCTCGATCCGCGAGGCGAGGTTCACCGTGTCGCCGATCAGCGAATAGCTCAGCCGCTGCGCCGAGCCCATATTGCCGACACAGCAGGGGCCGGCATTGAGCCCGATTCCGATCGCGACATCCCCGGGCCAGGGCTCGGCCCCGCCCGGCATCTCGGCATTGAGCTGCTTGAGCCGCTCGACCATCGCCAGCGCCCCGCGCGCGGCGTTGCCATGCTGGTCCGGATCGTCGAGCGGCGCGTTCCAGAAAGCGAGGATCGCATCGCCGATGAACTTGTCGATCGTGGCTTTGCGCGCGAGCAGGATGTCGCACATCGGGGTGAGGAACGCGATCAGGAAGCGGATGATCTCCTGCGGCCCCAATTGCTCCGAAATCCGCGAAAAACCGCGAATGTCGCAGAACAGCACGGTCATCTCGCGCTCTTCGCCGCCCAGCTCGAGCCGGCTGGGGTCGTCGACGATCCGCTTGACCAGATCGGGCGAGAGATAGCGGTCGAACGCCTGATGGATATAGGCGCGCCGCCGCTCCTCGCGGTAATAAGTGAACGCAGTCACCGAGACCCAGACGAGCACCAAAGTCAGGATCGGCCAGGTCGGATCGAGCAGCACCATCTCCCGCGAAAAGGCGAACCAGCTCCCCGCCGCCATCCCGCCGACCATGACGATGCCGAGCACCGCGCCGCGCGTCGCGCCCATCCACGGCAGCAGCAGCGCCATCAACAGGCCCAGCGCGATCATCGCCGCGGTCTCGTACAGCGGCGCGAGGTACGGCCGGGTCAGGTATTTGCCGAGCAATATCTGCTCGGTCGCCTGGGCATGGACCATCACCCCGGGCTCGCGCCCCTTGAGCGGCGTCGAGACGAGATCCTGCAAGCCCGGCGCGCTCGTCCCGACATAGACGATCGCCTGATCGAACAGCTCGGTCATCTTCTCGGGCGGGATCGCGCCGGTCAGGATCTTCCACGCGGGCACCGTCCGGATCGGCGCGTCGCGGGTGTAATAGACGAACAGCTGGCCCTTGCTGTCGGTGGGCACCACCACATCGCCGGTCTTGAGCGACGCGATCCCCTCGCCATCGCCCCATTCGCCGCTGGCGTTGCTGGTCTTGACCACGGTCGATTGCGCCCCCTGCCCGACGCGCAGCGCCTCGATCACCAGCGAGGGCAGCAATTCGCCATTCTGCATCAGGATCATCGGCGCCTGGCGCACGATCCCGTCCGAATCGCCGATCCGGCTCACTCCGCCCAGCCCGCCGGCGGCGTCGCGCAGCAGCGGCAGCGGCTGAGTGGCGCTGGTGAAGTTGAGGTCGAGACTGGTCGGCGGCGTCCCGCCCCAGGCGAGCCCCACTTTGGGCACCACGGTCGGCTCCTTCGGCCCATGCCCCAGGAAATAGCCCAGCACGACGCGGTTCGGCGGCGCCAGCGCCTCGGCGAAGATCGCGTCGTTATCGGGCAGCCCCTGCAGCGCCGCGACGACGCCGGGATCGGCATGGTCGCGCTTCGCCCGTTCGGCCAGCCGCGCGGGTGAGGTCCGGTCGGGCTCGGCGAACACCACGTCATAGGCGATCACCGCCGCTCCGGCATCGGTCAGCCGCTGGGTGAGCGTCGCCATGTCGCTGCGCGGCCAGGGCCATTGACCGAGCTTGCGCACCGATTCCTCGTCGATATCGATCACCCGGACGCCCGCGTCCTCGAAGGTGCGCGGCTGGGTCCGCTGATAGGTGTCGAACAACAGCAGCCCGGCGCGATCGAAACCGCCGAGCCCGGTGAGCTTGAACACCAGCACCAGCGCCACGACCACCAGCCCCGGCACCGCCAACCCGGCCTTGCGGGCGAACTTGATCCAGAATTCACGCATCCCGCGGCCCCCTCCGCCACGATCCTATCACAACGTGAAGGTTTCGGAACCGCCGCTCGCTTGCGGCCCCGTGCCGCGCTAAGACAGGGTCATGAGCGAGAAATTCGAACGCCACCGCCAGCCCTGGCGCACCGACGAGATCCAGAAGCTGCACACGCTGGCCAAGAAGGGCATGGCGCTGAAGGCCATCGCCAAGGCACTGACCCGCAGCGAGGAATCGGTGAAGGACCGCGCCAAGCTGGACGGGCTGAGCATCGCGAAATTGCGCTAAACTCAATTTCGTCATCCCGGCGAAAGCCGGGACCCAGAGCCAAAAGCCGCGTCGCCCGCGACTCTGGGTCCCGGCTTTCGCCGGGATGACGGTTGGGGCTATGGCGCACGGGTGACTTCACAAAAACAATATGACGCCATCATCCTCGGCGGGGGCGCCGCGGGGCTGATGTGCGCGCTGACCGCAGGCCAGCGCGGCCGGCGCGTGCTGCTCATCGAACAGACCGACCGGGTGGGAAAGAAGATCCTCATCTCCGGCGGCGGGCGCTGCAACTTCACCAATATCGGCACCGCGCCCGACCGTTACCTTTCGCAAAACCCCCATTTCGCCAAATCCGCGCTGAGCCGCTACACCGCGCAGGACTTCCTCGCCTTGGTCGAAAAGCACGGCATCGCCTGGCACGAAAAGACGCTTGGCCAGCTCTTCTGCGACGGCTCGGCGCGCCAGATCGTCGATATGCTGCTCGACGAATGCGCGAAGGGCGGCGTCGAGATCGCGACCGGCACCACGCCGATCGTCGAACATGCCGATGGCCGTTACATTGTCGGCGAGGCCAGCGCCCCAGCCCTTGTCATCGCCACCGGCGGCCCTTCGATCCCGAAAATGGGCGCGACCGGCTATGCTTACGATCTCGCCCGCAAATTCGGCCTCAAGGTGGTCGAGCCCCGCCCCGCGCTCGTCCCGCTGACGCTGGGCGGCGACGAAATCCTGTTCCGCGAAATCTCGGGCGTCTCCGCAGACGTCATCGCCCGCGCGGGCAAGACCGCCTTCCGCGAAGCCGCGCTATTCACGCATCGCGGCCTGTCTGGCCCCGCGATCCTGCAAATCTCCTCCTATTGGCGGCACGGCGAGAGCATCGGGATCGATTTCCTCCCCGACCGCGCCTCGGGCTGGCTCACCGAAGCCAAGCGCGCGCGCCCCCGCACCACGCTCCGCAAGATGCTGGGCGAAGCGCTGCCCGACCGCCTTGCCGAAATCCTCGCCGAGCGGCTGGGCGTGGGCGAGCTCGGCGCGACCAAAGATCCCAAGCTCGCGGAGGCGGAACGCGCGCTGGCGGACTGGCACTTCAATCCCAACGGCACCGAGGGTTTCGCCAAAGCCGAAGTCACGGTGGGCGGCATCAGCACCGCCGATCTCTCCTCGCAGACGATGGAGGCCCGCAAGGTGCCCGGCCTCTATGCGATCGGCGAAGCGGTCGACGTGACGGGCTGGCTCGGCGGCTATAATTTCCAATGGGCCTGGGCGAGCGGCGTTGCGGCGGGCAGCGCTATCTAATTCCCCTCCCTGAAAGGGAGGGGAGAAAGAGAAAGCCGCGCTTCGACTAGTCTCGTCCCCACATAATCCTTGCCCTTTCGCCCCTTCGCGCCCACATGGCGCGCTCCATGCCATTCTCAGAACTCCCGCCGCTTCTTTCGGAAGCGCTCGCCGCGCGTGGCTATGCCGCGCCCACGCCCGTCCAGGCCCAGGTCATCCAGCCCGAAGCGAAGGGTCGCGACCTTATCGTCTCCGCCCAGACCGGGTCGGGCAAGACCGTCGCGTTCGGCCTCGCCATGGCCGCCGAACTGCTGGGCGACGAGGGGCGCATCGTCCCCGCGCGCGAACCGCTGGCGCTGATCATCGCCCCGACGCGCGAGCTCGCGCTCCAGGTCAGCCGCGAGCTGATGTGGCTTTACGGCAAGGCCGGTGCGCGCATCGCCACCTGCGTCGGGGGAATGGATGCCTCGAAGGAGCGCCGCAATCTCTCCTATGGCGCGCACATCGTCGTCGGCACCCCCGGGCGCCTGCGCGACCATCTCGAACGCGGCGCGCTCGACCTGTCGGCGCTCAAGGTCGCCGTGCTCGACGAAGCCGACGAGATGCTCGACATGGGCTTTCGCGACGATCTCGAGACCATCCTCGACGGCTCGCCGAACACCCGCCGCACCTTGCTGTTCTCGGCGACGATGCCCAAGCCGATCGTCGCGCTCGCCAAGCGCTACCAGCGCGACGCGCTGCGCATCTCGACCGTCGGCGAGGACCGCGGCCATGGCGATATCGCCTATCAGGCAGTCACCGTCGCCCCTTCGGACATCGAGCATGCGGTGATCAACCTGCTCCGCTTCCACGAGGCGGAAACCGCGATCCTGTTCTGCGCGACTCGTGACAATGTCCGCCATCTCCATGCGACCTTGCAGGATCGCGGCTTCTCGGTCGTGGCGCTGTCGGGCGAGCATAGCCAGAATGAGCGCAACGCGGCGCTCCAGGCGCTGCGCGACCGCCGCGCCCGGGTCTGCGTCGCCACCGATGTCGCGGCGCGCGGGATCGATCTGCCCAGCGTCACGCTCGTCGTCCATGTCGAGCTGCCGCGCGACGCCGAGGCGCTCCAGCACCGTTCGGGCCGCACCGGCCGCGCGGGCAAGAAGGGCACCGCGGTCCTGATCGTCCCTTATCCGCGCCGCCGCCGCACCGAGCAGATGCTCCAGCACGCGCGCATCCAGTGCGAATGGATCCAGGCGCCGACCGCCGAGATGATCCGCGCGAACGATCGCGAGCGGCTGATCGCGGCGTTGCTCGCCCCGGTCGAAATCGACGACGAGGACAAGCTCCTCGCCGAGCGCCTGCTCGCCGAAAAGTCGCCCGAGGAAATCGCCGCCGCGCTGGTCCACGCGCACCGCGCCGCGATGCCGCAGGCCGAGGAAATGATCGAGCAGACGCCCGAGGCACGCCGCGCCGCGCAGCAGGAGAAGCATCGCCCGGGCTTCGACGATGTGGTCTGGTTCCGCATGGATATCGGCCGTCGCCAGAATGCCGATCCGCGCTGGGTGCTGCCGCTGATCTGCCGCCGCGGCGGGATCACGAAGAATGAAGTCGGCGCGATCCGCATCGCCGCGAACGAGACCGCGTTCCAGATTCCGCGCGCGCTGGCCGGCAAGTTCCAGGCCGCGATCGCCAAGACCGCGGAAGGCGACGACGATGTCCGCATCGAACCTTCGCAGGGGCCGATCGAGGGTCAGCGTTCCGGTCCCGCCCCGCGCCCGACGCTCCAGCGCGCCGCCGCGCCCGAGGGTGGTTTCCGCGTCGATGGTCCCCGCCCCGCCCCGGCGCCGCGCCCGCCGCGCACCGGCAATGCCCGTGGCAATGACGGCCGCGCCGCGCCGAAGCACTTCGCCAAGCCCTATGCGGGCAACGGCCCTCACAAGGGGGGTCCCAAGGGTAACCGCCCGAAGTGAGGCTTCGCACTCACCGCGCTTCCTTCACCCGGGCTCGACCCGGGGTGACGCCTTAGGATGACCCCCCATATTCTCGTCGATGGCGATGCCTGCCCGGTGAAGGAGGAGATCTACAAGGTCGCCTTCCGCCACGAAGTGCCCGTGACGGTGGTGACCAACAGCTTCCTGCGCATTCCGCAGCATCCTCTGCTGACGCGCGTCACCGTCAGCGACGGTTTCGACGCGGCCGATGACTGGATCGCGGAGAAGGCCGATGCGAAGTCGGTGGTCGTCACCGCCGATATCCTGCTCGCCGACCGCTGCCTCAAGGCCGGGGCGATGGTGCTCGCGCCTACTGGCAAGCCCTTCACCACCGCCTCGATCGGCTCGGCCATCGCGGTTCGCGCGATCATGGCGGACCTGCGCGCCGGGGGCGACCAGATCGGCGGGGCGGCGCCCTTTTCCAAGAACGACCGCTCCCGCTTCCTCCAGGCGCTCGATACCGCGCTGGTCGCGCTCAAGCGCCGCTGACCCTTTTCCCTCTCGCCTTCAGCGGAGAGGGTCGAGCCGGAGATAATGACCGACTGAATCCAGTGCAGGATTTCGGCGCGTTCCGCTGACGGCCGCTGGTCGAAATCGTCCGATAAGTGCCACGCCAGGCGCCGGCGTTCGACCGCTGGCAGTTTCATCAATTGATGACCGGCGATTGCCCGGCCGGTGTTCGACAGCTTGCGGCGGAAATATCCGGGAGGCAGCGATAACGATGCTCGACGCATGCGAGTATGTCGAAGCTCTGCACCGTATTTGGAAGCTTTGCGCCGACTGCCCATTCCTGGAACGTTTTGCGGTCGAACGTCTCCCCTGAATTGCGAGAAGGCTTAGCACGCGAGGTAACAGGATTGGACTCCTGAGCGAGATGGGGCTCAGACTATGAGGTCGAAGCAGCCCCGCCCCCCAAAGCTTCAGCCGAACCGTGGCAAAGCGCCGCCCCACTCGCCTGTCAATAGTGGCGGCGCGCTCCAATTGCTTCATCAGCCCAGGTTCAAATAATACCTTGTGTGCTTCAGCTCCCCCTCCCTGCGAAGCGCTTCCAATTCGACCAAATCCACGAGATCGCGCGTAGCCGTGGCTGGCGCTGCGTCGGTGATGATCCGATAGTTCGCCGCACTCAGCCCCCCAGTGAATCCATCCGGTCCCTCGGCGAACATGCGGATCAAGGCTTTCTCCTGCCTCGCATTGACCCGGCCGCGAAGGCGATCGAGCAGCTTCGCTTTGGCGAGAAGGAACTGAACGCGGTCTAGCGTGCGCCGTTGCGCCTCGATCGCGATATCGGAAAACCAGTCGAGCCATTCATCGATCCGGTTGGACAAGCTCGCACTCTGAAGCTGGCCGTAATAGTCTTTGCGATGGCGCTGGACGGTCTCTGCCAGAGCGGTGATCGCGGGCGCGTCGAGCCCTTGGGCTAAAGCCTTCTCCGCAATCGCGCGGCCGAGACGGCCGTTGCCATCCTCAAAGGGATGGATCGACTCAAACCATAAATGGGCGATGCCCGCCCGCTCCAATGCGCTCAGCGATGAAGGACCACCCGGCCCACTCCGGTTGAACCAGGCGACGAACGCCTTCATCTCGACGGGCACCGCTTCCGATGGGGGAGCCTCGAAGTGTACCTTGGGCGCGTGCAACGCCCCCGAAACGATCCGCATCGGATCGGCATGGGTTCGATATCGGCCTATGTCCGCGAGGTCCCGCCTGCCGTTTAGAAGCAGTGCATGCCACTGGAACAGCATCGCGTCGCTGAGCGGTTCGCGATAACTGCGGAACAGGCTCGCCATAAGCTCCGCCGCGCCGGCTTCCGCGGCATTGGCCCGGCGGTGGTCGGCGACGATCCCGAGATGCTTGGCGACCGACGACTGCACGCTCGCGCGATCAAGGAATTCTCCCTCAATCGCCGAGCTTTCGACGGCTTCCCGCGCCAAAAGTTCGATAGAGAGAGTCTGGCGATCGTCGGCGCCGAGATGTGACATCGCACCAACGAGGATGCCAGCGCCCTTTAAAAACCGGTCCTCACGGCTTCTCAGCCGCTTCGCATCATAGGCAAAGTTGGGCCAGTCCGGTTGCTGCCAATTCCAACGCATGATCGATAACGTGCCTTTCTATCGATCAGAATACAAGGCAATTTGATTTATAGAGGATGCTTCCATCGCTCAACGACCGACTCTCTGCGCACGCTGCTCGACATGTCTCGCAACGGCTTGATCAGGAAGTCGGCTATTCATCGCGCGAGTTTAAGCAATAGCGGCCGCCGACATTCTCGAACGGTTTCGCCGCTCAACGCTGGATATTTGAGCAATTGCCCGGCGAGAGCCACCTTGTACGGTGCGCCTCAAGGCAAGTGTGTTGATCGTTCAAGTGGCTCCCTCCTTGAGGGGCACATGCAATTCCACGCAGTTCCTCCATTTGCCGCTCCGCCCCGGCGCGTTGATGTCGCCAATTAAACTCCGATGAATATTCGTGGATTAGTCTGGACTTTAAGTTGTCTAATGATTAGTATCTTAGGTCGGCTAAAGTTTGCGCGAAATTAAATTTGATCGTCGTGCCGCTGGCGGCCGCTTCCTGGATAAGCTCGTAAAAGAGGTGCGTGGATTCGACGTCCAGCCCATTGGTCGGTTCATCGAGCACCAGCAGGCGCGGGCGATGCAACATGGCCAGCAGCAGACCCAGCTTCTTCTTCATGCCGCGGGAGAACTCCTCGGCATAATTGTCGAGATCGTCGGCAAGCCGAAGGCGCAGGGCCATCGCCTCAACCCACTCCATCGTCGAATCCACATCGAGTCCGTGCATCCCGGCGCTCAACTCCAAGAGCTCGCGCCCTGACAGATAGGAATAGAATACGGGTTCGTCGGGCAGGAAGCCGATCAGGCGCTTTGCGCCACACGGTCTTCGAAGGCATCGAGCCCGGCAACTTGAAGAACCCCTGATGTCGCCTTGAGGATTCCCATTAAGAGGCGAAACAGCGTCGTTTTTCCGGCCCCGTTCGGCCCCAGCAAGCCGCAAATCTGACCGCTGGGAATTTCGAACGAGATACCGTTCAGCGCGCGTTTATCGCCAAACGTCTTTGCAGCATTATCAACTAGGACAAGTACTTCGTCGTTCGTCATACGGAACGATATCCGGTGACAACACCTCTGCCAAGCTAACAGGGACGCCAACGCGGCGACGATTCCCCAATGGGGTGGGGCAAAGCCAACTTCCCAAGTGGAGCCCCTCGACGAGCGACCGCTCAGCTTCGAGAAACACTTGCCCAATCCAAGCCAAACCGGCCAAGATACTTCCTCAGCCGATCGGCGTCATTTGCCGAGCTGCGGCGCGCGCGGGAGGCGGCGAACAGGGTCCTGCCGGCTTCCGACAGCGACCGGCTCGCCCGGCAGATGCGGATGGTCTCGGCGAGCTGCACGCGATCGAAGGGGTCGATTTCCGCGAGCGCTTCGGGCGCCAGGACCTCGTCCAGAAGGCCGGCACCGCCATCGGCCTGGCCGGACCACAGTCGCCGGAGGCGCTGGATTTCAGCTTCAACGCACTCGACGTCGATCCGGCCCTTGGGGCTAAGCGTTGCCATGCGCGTGACACTGGCAGCCAGATCGCGGAAGTTGCCCGGCCAGCGCGCATCGGGTGCGGTCGCGAATGCAAGGTAGCGCTGGCGTGCCTCCTTGTTGAAGCTCGCGCGATCACCTTCACGTTCAGCGAAGCGATCCAGCTCGAAATCGAGGTTCGGTTCGATATCCTCGCGTCGCTCGGCAAGACCGGGGAGCTGGAACGTCCATAGGTTGAGCCGCGCATAGAGGTCGTCGCGGAAGGCGCCCGCCGCCACCGCCTCGCCCAGATCGCGATTGGTGCCCGCGATCAGCTGAAATTCGGACGCGGCTTCCTTGTCGGAGCCGACGGGCAGGAAGCGCTTATCCTCGATTGCGCGCAGGATCATCGCCTGTTCGTCCAGCCCCAATTCGCCGATCTCGTCGAGGAACAGCATACCTTTGTCCGCGGCGCGAAGCAGGCCGGGGCGGTCGGCGACCGCGCCGGTGAAGGCGCCCTTGCGGTGGCCGAAAAGCGCCGACATAGCGCCATCGCCCTTCAGCGTCGCACAATTCACTTCGACAAACGGGCCCGCGAGCTGATGCTTGAGGCGTTTGAGCTCGTAGATTCGGCGAGCGAGCAGGCTCTTGCCCGCCCCGGTCGGGCCGGTCAGCAGGATCGGCGCCTTGGAGCGCAGCGCCACGCGCTCGATCTCGTCGATCATCCGGTTGAAGGCGTCGTTGCGCGTTTCGATGCCTGACTTCAGGAATGACGTGCCCTCGGCGCTCGCCACTGCAAAGCGCGTCGCAATGCTGTCGTAGCGCGAGAGATCGAGGTCGATCGTGTTCCACCGCCCCGGCGCGCCGCCATCGTCCGCGCGCTTGGCGGGCTGGGTCTGGAGCAGCTTGCCGGGCAGATAGTTCGCCTCGGTCAGCAGGAAGAGACAGATTTGCGCGACGTGGGTGCCGGTGGTGATGTGGACCAGATAGTCCTCGACCTCGGGATCGAACGGATAGCTGCGCGCGAAGTCCAGCAGCTTGCCGTAAACTTCCTCGAAATCCCACGGGTCGGTAAAGTTGATCACCTGATGCTCGATCGTGGTCTCGGGCGAAACCGAGCCGATATCCTCGCTGACATATTCGGCGAGCCGGGAATGGGCCTCGGCGTGGATCAGCACGAAGCGATCGACCCGCAGATCCTCATGCATCGCCAGTGCGACCGAAGGCCGCCACTTGCTCCACCGCGACGGGCCAAATTTGCTCGCGTCGAGCGTGGACCCAAGGAAGCCAATGACCGTGAGTGGTTTCATATCTTATATGATTGGATAAATTCGTATCACTGTCGATAGTAAATTCAAGTTCTGGGAGAAGCACTATATCGCCACCAATACCTCGCCATCGAGAATAAATCTCACAAATAGAGTATCTTGATGCTCTCCAAGTCGGCCGTCCGCGAAACTGGCACGGGGACTGCAAGAGTCCGAGCGCCTGGCACAATCGACCAGGCGGCGGATCGAGGGGCGGCTGGAATAGGCCGGCCGCCCCGGAGATCCCAGGATTTGAAGGGACGGGATCATGGCGAACAAGAGCCTTTTCGCTTCGGTGATCGCAAAGCTCCTGCCGGCGGCGGACACGCTCAACCGCTCGGCCGCGCCGGCCTATGCCTATGGCCCCGAAGCCAAGCTCGCGCAGCTCGCCGCAACCGGTACGCTGTCGGACAGCTTCTATGCCACCGCCGGCGACCAGCTTGGCGATGCGCTGGCGGCGATCCAGGCGGTCGATCCGTATTTCGCGGCGCAGGCCGCAGTCTATGCCCGCACCTCGGGAACGATGAAGGACGTGCCGGCGCTGATCGCTGCCCATCTGACCATCGCCGACCCCGATCTGGCGGTGCGCGTCTTCGGCCGCGTCGTCGATAACGGGCGGATGCTGCGCAATTTCGTGCAGATCATGCGGTCGGGCCAGATCGGCCGCACCTCGCTCGGCTCGCGTCCGAAGCGGCTGGTCCAGCAGTGGCTGGAGCAGGCATCGATGGCGAAGCTGATGCGGGCCGCGACCGGCAACGATCCGTCGCTCGCCGATATCGTCCGCATGGTTCACCCCAAGCCGGCCGATGCCGCGCGGCGCGCCTTTTACGGCTGGCTGATCGGCAAGCCGTATGATGTCGATGCGCTTCCGGGTGTGATCGCAGCGTTCGAGGCCTGGAAGGCTGACCGCACACGGCCGCTGCCCAACGTGCCGTTCGAATGGCTCACCGCATTCCCGCTGACCGCGGAGCAATGGGGCGAGCTGGCGAGCAGCATGGGCTGGCAGGCGCTTCGGATGAACCTGAACACGCTCGCGCGCAACGGCGCATTCGGCGTGGACGGGATCACCGAGTTGGTCGCGGCACGGCTGGCCGATGCGAGCGAGCTCGCGAAGGCGCGGGTCCTGCCCTACCAGTTGATGGTAGCGCTGGGCCAGGCCGGCGAGGGCGTTCCGCTCAAGGTCCAGGCGGCTTTGGAGGATGCGCTCGAGACCAGCCTTGCGAGCGTCCCTCGGGTCGCCGGCCGAGTGGTCGTCTGCCCCGACGTGTCGGGGTCGATGAAGTGGCCGGCGACGGGCTATCGCAAGGGCGCCTCGTCGAAGGTTCGTTGCATCGATGTCGCGGCCCTGGTCGCGTCGGCTATGCTGCGCACCAACCGCGATGCCCGGGTGCTGCCGTTCGAATGTGACGTGGTGAAGCTGAAGCTCGATGCCCAGGCTCGACTTGCTGTGAACGCGGCAAAGCTGGCGGGGGTCGGCGGGGGCGGCACCAATGTCTCGGCGCCGCTCGCCTTGCTCAACCGTGAGCGGGCTGCGGTGGACCTGGTCGTGATCGTCTCGGACAACGAGTCCTGGATCGACGCGAGCCGGTGCGGCGCGACGGCGACGATGCGGGAGTGGGTAGCGCTCAAGCGGCGCAACCCGAACGCCAAGCTCGTGTGCGTGGACATCCAGCCGTACGGGACCACCCAGGCGGCCGGGCGTCCGGACATTCTCAATGTCGGGGGTTTCTCCGACGCGGTGTTCGACACCATCGCGCGCTTCGCCGCTGGCGAGACGCGGGATTGGGTGAGCATCATCAAGCAGATGGAGGTATAAGCAAAGGGCCGTGGCGAATGCCGGTGGGACTACATCAACCAGGGACCGAAGCTGCGGGTTAGCCCGCGTCGGTGAGATGTCTCATCAATTCTCGTCGCCACGGCCCATCGATTTTTAAGGCACGGCGAATGCCGCGCGGGACTACACTTGTAATGCGGATGTCGCGGGTTCGAATCCCGCTTGCCCTCGGGCAGTAGCTCAGCGGTAGAGCGCCGGTCTCGCCACCTCTTCGTCGCCGTGCCCAATTTCAACGCTGGCGAATGCCGGTGGGACTACATGGCACGCCCGAAACGCCGGTTCGAATCCGGCCTCGTCAGCACGGTGAAAACCGACTGGCGTGTCGTCTAGCGGTCAGGACACGGGCCATGTCTCGCCAAATCTTCGTCGCCAGTACCCCAACACAGCCGGCGAATGCCGGCGGGACTACATTGGTAAAGGCCGCAAGGCCGAGAGGTTCAAATCCTCCCCCGCGCAAGCGGGAGATGTCTCGCCAAACCTCGTCGCCGGCACCATGATGAAAGCAGGGGAGAACTCCCATGACGACGACCTATGAACTCACGCACGTCGAAGGCGGCGTGCCGATCAAGAGCTGGACCCGCGGCGTGCCCGTGGACGACAAGGCGCGCGACCAGCTGAGCCGCGCGGCGAAGATGCCCTTCGTGTTCAAACATGTCGCGGTGATGCCGGACGTGCATGTCGGCATCGGCGCGACCGTGGGCTCGGTGATCCCGACCAAGGGCGCGGTGATTCCTGCGGCGGTGGGCGTCGACATCGGCTGCGGCATGATGGCGGCGCGCACCTCGCTGATGGCGCACGATTTGCCCGACAATCTGGAGGGCATCCGTGCCGCGATCGAGCGCGCGGTGCCGCACGGGCGCACCACCGGACGTGGCGGGCGCGGCGACAAGGGCGCGTGGGGCGATCCCCAGACGCATATCGTCGAGGCCTGGTCCACACTCGCGGCGCGCTTCAAGCGGATCACCGACAAATACCCGAAGCTCGAGAAGACGAACAACCTCGTCCATCTCGGCACGCTGGGCACCGGCAACCACTTCATCGAGCTGTGCCTCGACGAAGAGGCGCGGGTGTGGGTGATGCTCCATTCGGGCTCGCGCGGCGTGGGCAATGCCATCGGCACCTTCTTCATCGAACTGGCGAAGCAGGACATGCGTAAATGGCACATCAACCTCCCCGACGAGGATCTCGCCTATTTCCCGGAAGGGACCGACCATTTCGACGATTATGTCGAAGCGGTGGGCTGGGCGCAGGATTTCGCCGCGCTCAACCGGCGCACGATGATGGCGAACGTGATCGCCGCGCTCCGGGGCCAGATCGCCAAGCCGTTCGAGGCGGAGATGGAAGCGGTGAATTGCCACCACAACTATGTCCAGCGCGAGAACCATTTCGGCGAGAACGTGCTCGTGACCCGCAAGGGCGCGGTGCGCGCGGCGAAGGGCGTGATGGGCATTATCCCGGGATCGATGGGCGCGAAATCGTTCATCGTGCGCGGGCTGGGTAATGCCGACAGCTTCGACAGCTGCAGCCACGGTGCGGGACGCATCATGTCGCGCACCGAGGCCAAGAAGCTGGTGACGCTCGACGAGCATATCCGCGATACCGAAGGCGTCGAGTGCCGGAAGGATGCGGGTGTGATCGACGAGAGCCCCCGCGCCTACAAGCCGATCGAAGCCGTGATGGCCGCCCAGGCCGATCTGGTGGAGATCGTCCACACGCTCAAGCAGGTGGTGTGCGTCAAGGGTTAGCGCCCTTGACGCCGCCACTACCCCCTTTTGGAATGACCGTGACACCCGACCTGAACCACAGCATCGCGCCCGATGTGCGCCGCGAGATCGAAACCCGCCTCGACGAGATCGAGCGTGAGGATGGCGTGCGCGTGCTGCTGGCGATCGAGTCAGGGTCGCGCGCCTGGGGCTTTCCTTCGCCCGATAGCGATTACGATATCCGCTTCCTCTATGTCCGCCCGCGCGATTGGTATCTCCAGCTTCGCGCGGGCCGTGACGTGATCGAGCGGCCCATCCTCGACGAGATCGACCTAACGGCTGGGACGTGCGCAAGGCGCTCGGCCTGCTGCTCAAATCCAACGCGGTGGTCAGCGAGTGGATTGAGTCCCCTATCCGCTATCGTCCTGACGATCCGTTCGTTGCCAAGCTCGCGGCGCTGGCGGACGATCTGCTGAACCCGCGCGCGCTCGCTTATCATTATTCCAAGGCGGGCCGCACCGCCGCAGACCGCTGGCTGGATGGTGACGAGGACGTACCGGTGAAGAAGTATTTCTACGCCCTGCGTCCCGCGCTCGCGATCCGCGCCCTCCGGCTCGATCCGTCGCGTCGGCCGCCGATGAACCTGCACGCGCTGATCGCGGCGAGCGATCTGCCGCCCGCGCTGGTCGAGCAGATCGACATTCTGGTCCAGGCCAAGGCACGGACCAACGAGCGCGCGAATGGCGCCCGCCTGCTCGAGATCGACGCACTGATCCGCGACGAGCTCGGTCGCGCGGGCGACCTGCCGGTGCGCAAGATGCGCGACCGTTTCGTCGATCGTGCGACCGAACTTTTCCTGGAACTGGTGAATACATGATCGTCATCGATGGATCCGAAGGCGAAGGTGGCGGACAGGTGGTGCGTAACGCGCTCGCGCTGTCGCTCGTCACCGGCCAGCCCTTCAGCATCACCAACATTCGCGGGAAGCGCGAAAAGCCCGGACTGATGCGCCAGCATCTCACCGCGGTGGAGGCTGCGTTGGCGATCGGCGGGGCGGTGTGCGAGGATGCCTCGGTCGGATCAACTGAGCTCACCTTCACCCCGGGCCGGGTCGTGCCCGGCGAGTACCGGTTCGCCGTCGGCACCGCCGGCAGCACCAGCCTGGTCCTCCAGACCGTGCTGATGCCGCTGTTGCTTGCCGATGCGCCGTCGCGGCTCGTGCTGGAGGGTGGCACGCACAACATGATGGCGCCGCCGTTCGAGTTCATCGAGCGTGCGTTCCTGCCCATCATCAACCGTATGGGGCCGCACGTCTCCGCGCGGCTGACTCGCCACGGCTTCTATCCGCGCGGCGGCGGACGGATCGAAGTCGATATCGCGCCGGGGAGGCTCGCGCCGATCGACTGCCTCGATCGCGGTGCGCTGACCTTCGTCTCAGCCACGGCGTTGCTTACGGGAATCCCGTTCAACATTGCCGAGCGCGAGATCGCCACTGCCCGCAAGCTGTTGCCGGAATGGCCCGATGCCGCATTCGCCGTACGCGAATTGCCCGAAGAACATGGACCCGGCAACGCGCTGCTTCTGGAGGCAGCATTCGAGCACGCGACCGAGATCGTCACGGGCTTCGGCAAGCTGGGCGTCTCGGCGGAATCGCTGGCGAAGACCGCGGCCCACCGCATGGCGGGCTTCCTCGGCTCGGATGCGTTTGCCGGCCCCTACCTGGCGGACCAGCTGCTGATGCCCTTCGCGCTTGCAGGAGGAGGAAGTTTCACGACTGTGAAGCCGAGCCAACACGCGCGCACCGCCGCCGACGTCGTCGAGCGGTTTACCGGTCAGCGCTGGATTTTCGAGCAATTGCCGAGCGGGAGCCACCTCGTACGCCGCGCCGACCGCATTGACGCAGTCGAGCGCGATGACGCGCGTCCGTGCTTGAGGTAAATCACCGAGAAGCTGCGCGAAGCTGGATCGCCGCGCATCACCGTCGCATCGAACCCCGCCGACAGCCCCATTGTCTGAAGCTTCAAATCATACTGGTTTGACCAGAACCAGGGCACCGCATCATAAGCGATCGGATCGCCCAGGATCGATCGCACGGCCACCGCGGCCTGATCGTGCGTATTCTGGACCGATTCGATCCGCACCAAATCACTGCCAGCATAACGATTCGCATGCATCGCGCAGTCGCCCGATGGCGTAGTGTTTGGGAGGTTGGTGCGGCACTGGTCATCCACAAGCAGGCCGTTGCCGCCTTCGGCCCCCGCGGCGATCAGCGCTTCGACCGCTGGAACGATGCCAATGCCGATGATCACCATTTCGGCGGGAAGCAGGGTGCCGTCCGCTGGACGCACGCCGGTCACCCGCCCATCTCTTCCTTCGATGCAGTCCACCATCACTCCCAACCGGATATCGACGCCGCGTGCGCGGTGCTCGCTCTCGAAGAACCGCGAGAGCTCCACGCCCGCGACACGCCCCCGATCACCACCACGCGCTCGACACCACTCAGTTCGGACAGCATGAGATCCGCATCGGCCCGCGTACGCACTGTGTGGATACCGGTGAGGTGATGCCCACCGCATGCGGGCGAGCACGCGACATGAGGAGGTGACAATGAAGGCCATAGTGGTATTCGACGAGACAGCCGGAACGGCCGGGATGACGCTGGCGGAGCGGCCCGAGCCCCGGCCATCGATAAATGATGTCGTCGTCCAGATTTATGCGGCGGGATTCGTCAACACCGAGCTTGGCTGGCCTTCGACGTGGACCGATCGCCTTGACCGTGATCGGACGCCGTCGATCCCCGGACATGAAATGGCTGGAATCGTCACCGCGCTTGGCTACGGCACGACGGGGTTTTCGATCGGACAGCGGGTGTTTGGTCTTACGGACTGGTCTCGTGACGGCACGCTTGCTGAGTACGTGGCCGTCGAAGCGCGCAACCTCGCACCGCTTCCGGGCGATGTCGACTTCACCGCGGCTGCGAGCGTTCCGATTTCAGGCCTGACAGCTTGGCAGGGGCTGGTCGTGCACGGCCAGGTTCGGGCCGGGCAGAGGGTCATCGCTCATGGCGCGGCCGGAGCGGTCGGCTCGATGGTGACGCAGCTCGCGCGCGAATTCGGTGCCTATGTGATCGGCACCGGACGCGCCGCAGACCGTCAAGCGGCTCTCGACTTCGGCGCCAATGAATATGTTGACCTCGACAATGAGAAACTGGAGGACGTCGGGGAAGTCGATCTGGTGTTCGATCTCATCGGCGGCGATATCGGCAAGCGTTCTGCGCACCTTGTGCGGGCGGGTGGGAGATTGGTGTCCATTGTCGGACCGGCCGAAGTACGGCCCAGCGATGGTCTGGCGATCGACTTCGTGGTGGAATCCGATCGCGCTCAGCTGAGTGAGATCATCCAGCGCGTGCGGGCTGGACGGCTGCGGACGCACATTGGAACCGTCGCGTCTCTCGACGACGCAATCGCCGCTTTCAACCCGACCGAACGGCGCCCCGGAAAGACGATCATTCGCATTCGTCCATGAGGACCGGAGAGGGCGGGGCGGCTTAGCCCTCTCCATTGATATCGCCCGCCCGGCGGACGGAATCGCCGAATTTCGCGCGAACGGCGAGATGGACATCGCAGCGGGTTCCTGGCCGGCGTTCGTTGCGGCGCTTCGGGTTGTCGCTCGCTGATATAGGCGGCGATCTCTTGAGCGTGCTTCCATTTCCCGCAATTGAAATGCTGATATGCCTTCAAGCCGAGGCCTCGCAACCGCGCAACGATGCGACCGATGTCTTAGGCCCGCTCGAGTTGACGTCTGATCGCCGCGCGCAGCCTGGGAAGCAGCTCCGCTTCGAACCAGGGATTGCGTTTCTGCCAGCCGGCGCTGCGCCACGACGGGTGCGGGGTCGGGAAAATCGTGGGTGCGAACCTCTCGAAAGCGCGGACGCGATCGACAAGGGTCTTGCCGGCATCCTTCGGAAGGTACCGTTGTTGGGCGTACGATCCGACGAGAAGCGTAATGCGATCCGAGGGAAGAAGCGCGAGAACGCGGTCGTGCCATCGTGGCGCGCATTCCGGCCGGGGCGGGGCATCGCCGCCCGTCGCCTTGCCCGGGTAGCAAAATCCCATCGGCACCAGCGCTATCTTTGCTGGATCGTAGAATTCGTTCCGCTCGATGCCGGTCCATTGGCGCAGTCGATCGCCGCTATCGTCCGCCCAAGGGATTCCGCTCGCATGCACCTTGGTGCCCGGCGCCTGCCCGATAATGAGAATGCGAGAAGTCGTGCTGAACTGAGTGACCGGTCGGGGACCGAGAGGCAGATGGGGCGCGCAAATCTCGCAGGCCGAAATCTCGCTTCGCAATAAGACGTCCTCCAGCGGCATAAGCTTCACCTTTCAAATCCGCTCGAGCAGAGCGATCGTTTCCCCGGGGCACTATTTGCGAGAATCCCATGCGGCGGACGGCCCGAACAGGCCACATAGACGAGGAAGACGCGAAACAGGTCATCCGTCAGCCCCTCATTCTCGTAGAGCAGCTTGACGTCGAACAGGTCGCGTGGATGCCGGCGGTCGAGCGCCGCGACAGCTTGCCACCATACAGGTCCTCGAATGCGACGGTCAGAATTTCGGCGAAGCCGAACTCGTCTTCCACTGCCGTAGTGACCGATCGCATTTCCGGCGGACGGACGGTGCCGCGCCCACTCGGTGAGGTCTCGACCTTGATGCGCGTCTTGCCGCTCTGCACGAGCAGCCGCGTCTCGCTTGCCCCGCCGCCGTGCATTCGCGACACGCGCAACGCGGGGCTCGTGCAGCGGCCTCCAGAATCGCGATGCTCGGGTCGGCGGCGCGAGTTCGGCGTCGACATAGGCGGGCGTCAATTGGGCTGGCGGATCATGGAGATCGCGAACATGGGCCGCGAACGCCCGTGAGAGCGAAACGTCGAGCGCGGACCGAGCAGAGGCTCCCGGAAGCGCCATGAGCCGGCGTTGTCGATCGGCATCATATGGGGCCGGATCCACCCCGTCCGCGCCTGCGGCGCTCAGCATGTCCACAAGCTGGCGAGCAGCGGCCGTGGGTCCGCGCCGGCCGATCCAATGCGCGTCGATATCCGCGAGCGGATGGTCGGCCACCTACGCAACATCGACGAAAAGCTCGCCAAGACCGTCGCCGCCGGGCTGGGGCTCCCGAAAATGCCGCCCGCCATGCCCGCCGCGGTCGCGCCGCTGACCGATCTTCCGCCATCGGACGCGCTCAGCATCGTGAAACGCGGCCCCGGGAGCTTCGCCGGACGCAAGCTGGGCATCCTCGTAACCGACGGCGCGCCGGTCGCCCTGCTCGACGCACTGACCGCCGCTGTCGAAGCGCTGCCCGCGACCTGGGAACTGAGCACGCCAAAGATCGGTGGCGCGATGCTCGACGATCAGACTTTGGTTCAGGGCAAGCAGAAGCTCGATGGCGGCCCGTCGGTGCTGTACGACGCAGTTGCGCTGCTGGTGTCGGCCGGAGGCGCGGCGATGCTCGCCCGGGATGCCGCCGCACGCGATTCGTCGCGGACGCATTCGCGCACTGCAAATTCATCGGGTTCACCGCCGATGCGGCTCCCTTGCTGCAAAAGGCCGGCATTGCGCGCGAAGATCTCGACGAAGCGTGCATCCGGCTGGAGGCAGCGGGGGACGCCGCCAGCTTCCTGGAGAGCTGCGCGCCGCTGCGTTTCTGGCCGCGCGAGCTGAAGGTCGATCTCGACGCGGATGCGCTGCTCGCCTGACAGCGAGATGGCGCTCAGTCCGTGGTGGCGTTCGGATTGTCGGGCCCTTCATATTCCTTGTGAGTCTGGCCGCCGTTGAACTTGGGGGTCTTCTTGCCCGTGTGCGGGTTCGGATAGGCGCCGCCGGCGCTCTCCCCTTCGCTGGCGGGGTTGCTGACTCCGTCGGGCTCGGCCGAGCCGTGATTGCCATCGGCCTGCATCGGCTGCTTGTCGGTCATGTTTCGTCCCTTGCGACAGGATTGGAAAACGCCGCGCGGGCGCTGCCGTTCCTTTTCGGGTGGGCAGTACAAAGCCAATAGCGATCAGGAGACGTGAGCGCCGCGTCAGCGCCGGGGCAATGCGAAGACGAACAACGTGCCCGCGCCCTTGTTGGTCACCTTCTTCAAGTCTGCAGTCATGTTGCCCCAGCCCTTGGCCGCCGTGGGATCGCGCGCGTCGAGATTCTTCGAGATCATCGAGCCGATCCACCCGCCGATCCCCGAGATGATCGCGACATATTCGCGCCCATCCGGGCCGCGGAACACCGTCGGCTGGCCGATGATCCCCGACCCCGTCTGGAACTGCCACAGCAGCTTGCCGGTCTCGGCATCCACGGCTTTGAACCAGCCCTCGAGGTTGCCGTAGAAGACGATGCCCGATGCGGTGACTGCGGTTCCGCTCCAGACCGGCCAGCGCTCCTTGATCGTCCAGACCTTGCGGCGGTTGACCGGATCCCACGCCATGAACTCGCCGGCATTGCCGCCCGGCCCGGGGAAGAAGCGCGGCTCGACCCCGATATAGGGGGTGCCCGCGATGTAATTGGCCTTCTTGAGCAGCCAGTCCATGCACAAATTGTTGTGCGGCACGTAGAGCCAGCCGGTCACCTTGCTGAATGCGCTCGGGCTCCAATCCTTGGCGCCCGGCGCGTTGGGGCAGACGTTGCGCACGACCTTGCCGGGCTGGGGTATCATCTCGGGCTTGTGACGCAGCCGTCCGGTCTTGAGATCGACGCCGTCCGACACGGTGTTCGGCACATATTGATCCGCCGCGAGCACTTCGCCGCTGGTCCGGTCGAGGATGTACATATAGCCGTTGCGCTCGGGGCGGATGATTACCTTGCGGACCTTGCCCCGCCACGGAAGGTCGAGGACGATATTCTCGTTGACCCCCGAATGGTCCCACAGGTCGTGGGGGCTGTATTGATAGGCCCAGTGCGCCTTGCCGGTCCGCGGATCGCGCGCGAACACCGCGTCGGTCCACAGATTGTCGCCCGGCCGTGCCTCATGGTTCCACGGCGAGGGGTTTGACGTCCCGTGGAAGATCAGATTCTGCTCCGGGTCGTAGCTGATCCAGCCCCAGGTGCCGCCGCCGCCGATCTTCCAGCCGTCCCCCGGCCAGCTGTGCAGGCCAAGATCCTTGCCGCGATACTGGGGATAGAAAGGCTTGAAGACTGCCGGATCGATCAGGACGTCCTTGTCGGGGCCGGTCGCAAGCGCCTTCCACGCGATCGCGCCGGTGGATGCGTCGAGCGCCGCCACTCCGCCGCGCGCGCCGAATTCCGCACCTGAATTGCCGACGATCACCATGTTGCCCACGACGAAGGGCGCCATCGTCATCGTCTCGCCCCGGGTGTAATCCCAGACCCGCGTCTTCCATTTGAGGCGACCGGTTTCGGCGTCGACCGCGAGCGTGTGGGAGTCGAGCGAATTGAAGAAGATGGTGCCGTTCGAATAGGTGGGCCCGCGATTGACCCCCTCGCAGCACGCCTCGCCCTGCGATGCCGCCGCCGGCATCGATTCGACCTTCCATTTGACCGCGCCGCCCGGAGTGGAGAGGTCGATCGCGTACAGGATGTTGGGGTAAGGCGTGACGAAGTAGAGCGTGCTGCCGATGACGATCGGCGCGGATTCCTGGCCCGACGTGGTGCCGCTCGAAAAGGTCAGCGCGACCTGGAGATTGGCGACATTGGCTTTGGTGATCTCGGTCAGTTCGCTGAAGCGGGTATTGGCATAGTCCTTGGACGGCATCGTCCATTGCCCGTCGTCCTTGGGCGACGCCGCTTCGGGCGCGACTGCCTTGCCGCCCGCGAGGACTCGGCTCGACTGCTCGGACTCAGGTAACGGCGCGTCCGCGCGGCCACCCGAAGTGCTGCGGTCGCATCCCCCGAGCAGCGCCACGACAGCAGCCGCAATCAGAAAAACCCCTGATTTTAACATATGTTACACCCAGAATTTTACGTAGGTGCGTGCGAAACTTTCCCGGTGCTGCAAAGTTTCACGGCTGGAACAATGTGCGACGGGAGACAGGGAATGCGAGCGCTGGCGTGGCTGTTGCCGTGCATCGCGCTATGCGGTTGCGATCGCGAAACGCGAGAGACGGAGGACCCGCCGGTCCCCGTCGCCCAAGGCAGCCTGGCGACCACCACCACGGTGATGGCGGGCGGCACGCGCCCGGTCGCGCCAGACCCGCGCACACTCCGCTACGAAAACAATGCCTGGCATGTGAGCGAAGGCCAGCGGCTCTACGCGGAGTTCAACTGCGTGGAATGCCATGCGCACGGCGGCGGCGGCATCGGCCCCGCACTGATCGACCAGGAATGGACCTATGGCTCGTCCAGCCCGCAGATCGTCGCGACACTGATTCAGGGCCGGCCAAATGGCATGCCCAGCTTCCGCAATATCCTGACCGAAACGCAGATGTGGCAGCTTGCCGCTTACGTTCGCGCAATGGGCGGGCAATTGCCCAAGGATGTGCCGCCGAGCCGCGGCGACAATCTCGCTAACACTCCACCGATCACACTGGAGAAGCGGCCGGTCCTTCACGACAGCAATGACGAGAGCGGATCGCGGTGAACCAGGTCCAGTCCGCCGCGAACCCGGCCGGCACCCACGCCCTGCTCACCGGCGAGCTTTTCAATATCTTCATGGGGGTCACGGGCTTCTTCTTCCTGCTCGTGTTGCTCTTCCTCGGCTGGGCGCTATGGCGCGGCGAGCGCGGCACGCAGGACGAACGCAAGCTGCGCATCACGCTGGCGAGCTGGGCCGCAATGATTACTCTCGGTCTGTTCGGGCTGACCCTTGCGAGCTACTTCACCGACCGTGGCCTGGCATTCGCCGGAGGCGGCACGGCCCCCATACAGATCAAGGTGACCGCGCAGCAATGGTGGTGGCGTGTCGACTATATGGACTCCGTTCCCTCCAACAATTTCGCCACCGCAAATGAAATTCACTTGCCTGTCGGCCGGCCGGCACGTCTCACGCTCGTCGCGGACGACGTGATCCACAGCCTTTGGATACCCAGCCTTGCGGGCAAGCAGGACCTGATTCCGGGGCGGCCGACGACCCTCGCTCTCTTTCCGCGGACAACCGGCCGCTTTCGTGCGCAGTGCGCCGAGTTCTGCGGACTCCAGCACGCGCACATGTCGCTCGACGTGATTGTCGAGACACCCGAGCAATATGCCGCCTGGCAGGCGAAATCGCGCCAGCCCGCGCCTCCGCCGCGAACCTCCGAACAGCAGCGCGGCTATGCGATCGTTACAGGGCGACAGTGCGCGGCATGCCATGCGATTACCGGGACGCCGGCATTCGGCACGGTCGGCCCGGACCTGACCCGCATCGGCTCGCGCGCAACCCTGGCGGCTGGTGAGCTGCCCAACGGCAGGGCCTGGCTGAATCGGTGGATCGCCGATCCTCAAGCGATCAAGCCCGGTAATCGGATGCCAAAGGTGCCGCTGAGCCCCGGGGATCGGCGCGCCGTCGTCAGCTATCTCGAGACGCTGCAATGAGCGAATTGCGCGATGGTCCCGAACTGACCGGTGCGGAACTCGACGCGCGGCTCGCGGGTGTCTGGCGCGACAAGCCCGGGCTGATCGGCTGGCTGACCACGGTCGATCACAAGCGTGTCGGCCGGCGTTATATCGTGACTGCCTT
>Ga0164241_10000467_pt1 | contig 74598 bp, 63 predicted proteins | sample OricomyardsoilBY_FD_108780 | JGI IMG/M metagenome (GOLD analysis project Ga0164241, IMG submission 108780) | Backyard soil microbial communities from Emeryville, California, USA - Original compost - Back yard soil (BY) | ecosystem: Environmental > Terrestrial > Soil > Unclassified | place: USA... | reverse complement strand
TCCGAGTTCGGCGCGATCATCGACGGCATCATGAAGAACGTGAAGGGCGTCGAGAACGTGGTCGTCTCGGTGCACTGTCACGACGACTTGGGCCTCGCGACTGCGAACGCCTTGGCCGGCATCATGGCCGGCGCACGCCAAGCCGAGGTCACCATCAACGGCATCGGCGAGCGCGCAGGCAATACGTCGCTCGAAGAGATCGTGATGACGTTGCAGACGCGACAGCCGATGTTCGGACTCCGCACGGGCATCGACGCGACTCAGCTGGTTCGCACGAGCCGGTTGGTCAGCATGCGTACGGGCATGGTGGTCCAACCGAACAAGGCGATCGTCGGCGCCAACGCATTCGCGCACGAATCAGGCATTCACCAAGACGGCATGCTCAAGCACGCCGGAACCTACGAAATCATGCGCCCGGAAACGGTCGGCGCGAGCAAAACGCTGCTCATCATGGGCAAGCACTCGGGCCGCCATGCCTTCACCGTGCGCTTGAAAGAGCTCGGCCACGCTTTGGAAGGTGAAGCGCTAGAAGCCGCCTTCCAACGTTTCAAAACGCTAGCCGACAAGAAGAAGACGATCACCGACGCCGACCTGGAAGCGCTGGCCGCCTCCGAGTCCGGTCGCGGCATCGAGTATTTCGCGCTCGACGCGGTGCAGGTCACCTGCGGTTCGACCGGGCTGCCCACGGCTACGGTGCGCTTGCGCTGCCCGGACGGGCGACTTCGCGTCCAGGCAGCCGTTGGGACCGGGCCCGTGCACGCCGCCTTCACCGCGGTCGACGAGATCGTGAAGGCACCGAGTGAGCTCGTCGAATACAACATCAACGCCGTGACCGAGGGCATCGATGCGCTCGGACACGCCAGCGTGCGCGTGCGCGCGATCGGCAGCAGTGATGGCCGTCTCAACGCGCAACACGGCAGCGGCGGCGTAGCCATCCTTCACGGACAAGCAGCAGATTCGGACGTCATCGTGGCCAGCACCAAAGCGTACATCGGTGCGCTGAATCGCTTGCTCGTGACCCTAGGAACGTACGACAAACAAGCCGAGAAATCGCAAGTGCGAGAACAGACGACGGGAGCCGCAGAGTGAGCATGGCAAAGACGCTTTTCGAAAAGATCTGGAACGAACACGTGGTGGTCGAGGAGTCTGGCCGCCCTGCCGTGCTCTACATCGATCTTCACCTGATTCACGAGGTCACTTCGCCGCAGGCGTTTGCGGGCTTGCGTACGCGCGGCATCAAGGTGCGTCGCCCGGATCGCACGGTGGCGACGATGGATCACTCCACGCCGACGCTGCCCAAAGCGCTGCAAGTGATTGACGACCAAGCGCGGGCTCAGCTCTCGCAGCTGGAAAAGAACTGCGCCGAGTTCGGCATCCGTTTGTTCGCGCTCGGTGACGAAAAGAACGGCATCGTGCACGTGGTGGGGCCGGAGCGCGGCTTCACGCAACCGGGCATGACCATCGTCTGCGGAGACAGCCACACCTCGACGCACGGCGCGTTCGGCTCGCTCGCCTTCGGCATCGGCACGAGTGAAGTGGAGCACGTGCTCGCGTCGCAGTGCCTCCTGCAATCCAAACCGAAAACGATGGAAGTGCGCATCGACGGCACGCTCTCGCCGCTCGTCACCGCCAAGGACATCATCTTGGCCGTGATCGCCAAGATCGGCACTGGTGGCGGCACGGGCTACGTGATCGAATACACGGGCAGCGCCATCCGCGCGCTCGACATGGAAGCACGCATGACCGTGTGCAACATGAGCATCGAAGCCGGCGCACGCGCCGGTCTGATCGCTCCAGACGAGAAGACCTTCGAGTACGTCAAAGGCCGTGAGTTTGCGCCCCAGGGCGCGGCCTGGGACGCAGCCGTGGAACGCTGGAAGAAGCTGCCGACCGACGCGGGCGCCAGCTACGACACCGTGGTCACGCTCGACGCGAACAAGATCGAACCGATGATCACCTATGGCACGCACCCCGGCATGGCCGTCCCGGTCACGCAAGCGCTGCCTGCCGCCTCCGACTTCCAGGGCTCGGATCGCCAGAATTTCGAGAAGGCGATGAGCTACATGGGCCTCGAGGGCGGACGATCGCTCGTCGGACAAAAGGTCGATGTGGTGTTCGTGGGCTCGTGCACGAACGGACGCATTAGCGATCTGCGCCTCGCGGCTTCGGTGCTCAAGGGTCGCCATGTGGCCGCAGGCGTTCGCGCGCTGATCGTCCCTGGTTCACAAGAAGTGAAGCGTCAGGCCGAAGCCGAAGGCCTCGACCGCATTTTCACGGAAGCCGGCGCTGAATGGCGTGAAGCCGGTTGCTCGATGTGCATCGCGATGAACGGCGATCAACTCTCGCCCGGTCAGTACGCGGTGAGCACTTCGAACCGCAACTTCGAAGGTCGCCAAGGCAAAGGCGGGCGCACCTTCCTGGCTTCACCCGCGACGGCGATGGCCTCCGCCATCACAGGCAAAGTCACGGACGTTCGCTCCCTCGCCGGTGGCTCAGCCCCCGCCCCGCTGAAGTGAATTCAGCAGGGCCCCACCCCCAGGTTTGGGGCCCGATCCCAAAACTAGCCTCGAATTTTTTGAGAACTACGAAAATGGCAAGCTTCAGCAAAATCACTTCGCACGCCGTCGTCATTCCGTCCGAGAACATCGACACGGACCAGATCATCCCTGCCCGCTTCTTGAAGGTGATCGACAAGGACGGACTCGGGAAGAGCCTGTTCTGCGATTGGCGCTACAACGCCGATGGCTCGGACAAGGCCGACTTCCCGCTCAATTTCCCGACCTCGCAGGGTGCACAGATCCTGCTCGCCGGTGACAATTTCGGCTGCGGCTCGTCGCGCGAGCACGCGCCCTGGGCGCTCGTCGGCTGGGGTTTCCGCGTGGTCATCTCGACCTCCTTCGCCGACATCTTCAAGGGCAACTCGCTCAAGAACGGGCTCTTGCCCGTGGTCGTCAGCCAGGACGTGTACCAAAAGCTCCTGGCCGCGCAAAAGGCGGATCCGAAAGCGCAGATCACCGTCGATCTGACGCAGAAAATGCTGACCTTGCCGGACGGTTCGACCACCACGTTCCCGGTCGATTCGTTCGCTCAGCATTGCTTGCTGAACGGCATCGATCAGCTCGGCTACATCCTCGGCTTCGACGACAAGATCAAAGCCTACGAGAGCAGCCACACTTACGCGAACTGATCAGTTCCCCGCACCCGATCCCCACACATGACAGCTTCTCCTCCAGTCAACAGCGAACCCGAGCTCGTCGAAGTTTACGACACAACGCTGCGCGACGGCACGCAGCGTGAGGGCATTTCGTACACGCTGGAGGACAAGCTGCGTATTGCCGAACACTTGGACGCTTTCGGCGTCACGTTCATCGAAGGTGGCTGGCCCGGTTCGAATCCGAAAGACGAAGAGTTCTTCGCGCGCGCTCGAGATCGCGCCTGGAAACACGCAAAAATCGCGGCATTTGGTTCGACGCGCCGCGCTGGGCTTGCCCCGAACGACGACCCCAACATGCGCGCGCTGATCGCAGCCGGCACCGACGTCTGCACCATCTTCGGTAAGTCTTGGACGTTCCAGGTGACCGAGGTGCTGCGCACCACGCTCGACGAAAACCTGCGCATGATCGAAGACTCGGTCGCGTTCTTGCGCAGCGAGAAGAAGCGCGTCGTGTACGACGCCGAGCACTTCTTCGACGGTTACCGCGCCGATCCGAGCTACGCGGTCGAAACCTTGCGCGCGGCCATCCGCGGTGGCGCAGAGGTCGTCACCTTGTGTGAGACGAATGGCGGCAATCTGCCGTGGGACGTCGAGCGCATCGTGACCGAGGTCAAGCGCTTGGTCGCCCACCCCATCGGCATCCACGCGCACGACGACACGGGCTGCGGCGTTGCCAATAGCCTCGCGGCGGTACGCGCGGGCGCGCGTCACGTGCAAGGCACGATCAACGGCTATGGCGAGCGGTGTGGCAACGCCAACCTGACGGTGATCATCCCGAATCTGGAGCTCAAGCTCGGCTACCGAGTGCTCGAACCCGGGCGTTTGGCGGGCATCAGCGAGCTCTCACACGTCGTCGCCGAAGTTGCCAATTTGGCTCCCGACGCGCACATGGCCTACGTGGGTCGCAGCGCATTCGCGCACAAGGGCGGGGTGCACGTCGCGGCCCTCCGTCGCCATCCGGACTCGTATCAGCACGTGGCGCCCGAGCTCGTCGGCAACACGATGCGCGTCGTCGTCAGTGAACTCTCCGGTCGTGGCAACGTGCTGGCGAAAGCCGAAGAACTCGGCGTCGAAGTCAGCGCAGGCGCAGAGCTCGAGACGTTGCGCGAGATCAAGGAAGCCGAGAATCGCGGCCTCTCCTATGAAGGCGCCGAAGCGAGCATCGCGCTACTCTTGCAGCGCAAGGCCGACGACTACGTGCCGCTGTTCCAAGTAATCGACTATCAAGTTCAAGTCGGCAAGCGACGCGGCACGGAGACGTTCGCCGAAGCAGTGGTCAAAGTTCAAATTGGTAAGAACACCGTGCACACTGCCGCCGAAGGCAACGGCCCGGTCAGCGCGCTCGACGGTGCGTTGCGCAAAGCGCTCTCCCCGACTTACCCGGCCATCAACGAGATCCACCTGGCGGACTACAAAGTTCGTATCCTGGACGGCACCGAGGGCACCGAGGCCATCACGCGCGTGCTGATCGACAGCCAAGACGCGCACCGCAGTTGGAGCACCGTGGGCGCCTCCGCCAACATCATCGAGGCTTCGATGCACGCGCTCGTCGACTCCATCGAGTATGGTCTGATTCATTGTCGAGCGGCGCTCCCGGAGGGGCATGCGGCCAATCGCGCGGCTCGCGTTGCTAGCGCTGGCTCGACGCCGAAAGCGACCGCCGAAGTTTAGGTCCGTCGCGCTTCAAATGCGTGCCTTCTCACACTACAAGGCACGCATGATTCCGCACCGCTATACGCTCGCACTGCTTCTCGCGAGCAACCTGCTTGGCGGATGCGGAAGTGCTGCTCGAAACGGCACAGCATTCCAACCGCTGCCAGTACCCAAACTGCGCTACGAAACCGCGACGGCCCAGGTGTTCGTCAAAGACGAGCGAAAAGGCGTGTCGCGGGACCGCATCTTCGATACGCCTGTCTTCAGCTGGCCCGGCGACGGTGAGGCTCGCGCGCTGCCCGCATCGCCTGAGCTTCACGCGGAAATGGCAGCTTTGCTCAAACGTTGGGTGCCGCGCGTCGGCAGCGATCGGCTGTACTTCGAGGTCTATCTGCATCGGGCAGACGCAGGCTGGGCCGCTCATTGGTTCAGCGAGGACGCCTGGGCCACCGTAGAACTGCGAGTTTGCGCGATCGACGGTACGGACAACGGCGTGTTGCTCGCGGGTCGTGCATGGAGCACCGCGGACTCTTCGAGCGCAGACGTCACCGACAGCGAGCCCGCTCAGCTGTTCGATTTGGCGGTCTTGAGCGCTTGGGGTCGCTGGGTGCAGAGCGACCAGGTGATCTCCCAGGTCAATCGTGCGCTAGCGGAGAAGCGCCGCTGGGGTCGCTTGCTACACCCGGCCGTCTGCGAGCACTGAGCGCCGCTTCATTTCCCGATCTGCCTGCTGGTTTCTTGACGCGTTTGCACTAAAGTGGCGCAGTTTTTGGGCCTGAGCCCGAACGGAACATCGAGGAAATCGCCAATGAAAGCAAAAATCGTTTTACTCCCCGGTGATGGTGTTGGCCCCGAGGTAACCGGTCAGGCCCGCGCCGTCCTCGAAGCCGTCGCCAAGAATGGCGGACATGAGTTCGCCTTCGAAACCCAGCTGATCGGCGGCATCGCGATCGACGAGACCGGTGATCCGCTCCCGCCCGCCACGCTCGAAGCCTGCAAGGCGTCGGACGCGGTGTTGCTCGGCGCAGTGGGCGGCCCGAAGTGGGACAACCCGGACGCCAAGACGCGTCCGGAAAAGGGCCTGCTCGCGATCCGCAAGGGGCTCGGCCTGTTCGCCAATCTCCGCCCCGTGCGCAGCTACCCCGAATTGGTGGATTCGTCTCCGCTCAAGCTCGACCGAATTCAGGGCTGCGACATGCTCATCCTGCGCGAGCTGACGGGCGGTCTCTACTTCGGCAAGCAAGGCCGCGAGCAGACCGACCGCGGCCTGCGCGTCTACGACACGCTCGAGTACATGGATTTCGAGATCGAGCGCATCGTGCGCTTGGCTTTCAATTTGGCTCGCGGCCGGAAGAAGAAGCTCACCTCGGTCGACAAGGCCAACGTGATCGAGTCCTCCCGCGTTTGGCGCCAAATCGCGACCAAGTTGAAGTCGGAGTTCGCCGACATCACGCTCGAGCACCAATTGGTCGATTCATGTGCCATGCGCCTCGTCACCGCACCGACCAGCTTCGACGTGATCGTGACCGAGAACATGTTCGGCGATATCTTGTCGGACGAGGCTGCCGTGCTCACGGGTTCGCTCGGCATGCTCCCGAGCGCGTCGCTCGGTGAAGGCAAGCTCGGCTTGTACGAGCCGATTCACGGCTCGGCGCCGGACATTGCCGGCAAGGGGATCGCCAATCCGGTGGGCACGATCTTGAGCGCGGCGATGTTGCTACGTCACAGCCTCGGCCTCGAGAAAGAAGCCGCGTCGGTCGAGCGCGCGGTCGAAGCGGCGCTCGCTAGCGGCGCGCGCACCGGCGACCTCGGCGGAGTCAAGCCGCTTTCAACGAGCGGCATGGGCGAAGTGATCATCTCGAAGCTGAGCTAACGCTTCGGCTACTAGTTCCGATCGCACCGAATCGAAGCCACTCGAGCTGTCCGGGATACGGGTAAAGCCGTCCCGGACACGAAAGCGTTTCCCGGACATGGAGTGCAGCCGGGTCAAACGAAATTCCCCTACTCACGCGGCGCAGGCCGCTCAGCGCGGCCTGCCAAACGCGATCGGGTGCCGATTCACTAGACCGTCGACTGAACCCGCGCGCTGCGCGTGATCTCGCCCATCTTTCCACTCTGATAGTCACGGAAAGCTTGCTGGATCTCCTGAGGCGTGTTCATCACGAACGGACCGTAGCGGGCCACGGGTTCTTTGAGCGGCACCCCCGCGAGCAACAGCAGCCGCGCATCCTCACTCGCGAACAGCCGCACACTATCGCCTTCGGAGAGCACGGCAAGTTGCCCATCGAGGACGGGCGACCCGGCATCGCCAACGCGAGCGCTCCCTTCGAACACGTACACCAAGCCCTGTTGTTCGGGGGCCAAAGGCAGCGTCACGTCCGCGCCCGCCTTGAGCGACCAGTCTTGGTACACAATCGGCGTCAACGTATCGATGATCGCACTCGCACCGAGCGCTTCACCCGCGATCACGCGAACCTGCGCCAGGCCGTCAGCGCTTTCAGCAGTCGGGATCTTGGCCGCCGCAACTTCCTGATAGCGTGGCTGCGTCATCTTCAGACGCGCGGGCAGATTCACCCAAATTTGAAAGCCGTGCACGCGACCACCCGCATCACGGACCGCACGCGACGGCATTTCTGAATGCACCACACCGGCACCGGCCGTCATCCATTGCACGTCGCCCGAACGAAGCACGCCACGGTGACCAGCCGAGTCCTCGTGCTCGAACTCACCGCTCAACACGTAGGTCACGGTCTCGAAGCCACGATGAGGGTGATCGGGCGCTCCGACCGCCTCACCTGGCCCGTAGTCGACCGGCCCCATTTCGTCGATCAGCAAGAACGGATCCGCGACCGTCAGCCCCATCGAGGGCATGGGGCGCCGAACGATAAAGCCCGCACCTTCCTCCTGGCGATGCGCGGTGACCACGCGACTGACTTCTCGAATTTTGCTCATCACAAACTCCTTGAAGCCAAGAACTTAAGGCTGTCCGGATGCCGAACAATGACGAATGCAGCAACGGATTGTTGCGGGAACGCACACAATCGCTCTGACGCGCGTTTGCTAGACACGCTCAGAGCGTGATGCCCGCGCAGGCCTCGGGCAACAGCAGCGCAATGCGCCTCGCCCACGCCTGCTGCCCCGCTTCGTCCGCCAGTAGATCCTGCCGAATCTCGATCTCGACGTGCGGAATGCCGCGTTTCTCGCCATAGACGACCACGCCATAGTCGCTCAGATCGCTGACTGAGTACGGTTCATTGTCGCCCACCACGAGCTCGGGCTCGCGACGCAAGAGGTCACCTAGAGCGCGGCCGAGCCGCACGTCACGGTTATACAGCATGCCCGCATGCCATGGGCGGGACACGCCCTTGAAGGTGGGCGTAAAGCTATGCATCGCGATCAGCACGGTTGGTTGCGCGACGCGCGCGCGGCGCTCGAACTCGCTCACGATGCGCTCATGATACGGCAGAAAGATGGCGCGGGCGCGCTCGGCTTTTTGCGCCGGTGAGAGGTCATGATTGCCTGGGATCACCGTGTGTTCGCTAATCACCGGAATCGAGCTCGGTACATCCAGCGGACGATTGCAATCGATCACCAATCGCGAATACGTCTGCAAAATCGCGAAAGCGCCGAGCTCTCGGGCCAGCGCGCGCGCGACCTGCGCCGCGCCCAAGTCCCAGGCGATGTGGCGGCTCAATTCACTCTCCGGCAAACCGAGCGTGCCGAGCGCGCGCGGCAAACGCTTTCCCGCATGATCACAAGTGATCATGAACGGCGAGCGTCGTTCGTCTTCGATCACCTCGAATGCGGCGGGTTCATCGAGAGCGAGCAATGGGGTTGTCGGAGTCGCGGGAGAATCGGCGGGCATGCTTCGCCAGTGAGTCATTACCCGTCCGCGCGCGGTGTCAACGTTTGGGCTCGAAAGGGCGCCACCCGCAAGCATCGAACCACGCTAGACCGAGGGGCGCCGTCGAGGCGAGAGCGATGCACCGCGGTCGAGAAACTGACGCTTGCTCATCGCTTGGATCCGACGGTTGGCATCACGACCACTACCTCTTTGGGGTGACGCACGAGCGAGAGAGTGACGTAAGCTGGTTTGAGCAGCCGTTGCTGACTTGGTTCCGACTTCACCCAAGGGACGTGCGAGCAGACGGATCGCGAGCTACGCGGCGCATCACACGCGCCGCGCCCGCTAACCCCAACAACTCCCGGCGTCGGTCATCACGCGAGGCTCGAGGGGCTAGTTGGATGAGCGGGCGGGGCGCTCGCTGCTCGTCGCAAAGCTCGAATTGGCGGAGCGCTGTTTTCAGGCACCGTCTTGGATGACCCAAGATGCTTGCGACTGTTGCATTGCCAGCAAAACTCGCGGGGTTTCGCGTTGCGTCCACACGAGTCGACCGCGATCTGCTAAGTGGCCCTCGTGCCGGGTTCGAACAGTGTTGTGGTCGTGTTCGACATGGGTGGCGTGCTCTACGACTTTCAGGGCGATCGTCTGATTGCGCAGACCAGCCGCCGAGGTCGTCGCTGGCGCAGTGATGAAGTTCAGGCGCATTGGCCTGATTTGGCACGCGGCTTCGAAACCGGCATGGCGTCCGACGCGGCCTTCGCCGAGTCGGTCGTGCAGCGCTATGATCTGGCGCTTACCCCGGCAGAGTTCCTTACCGAGTTTCGCGCCGCCGCAGTCGGTTTCTACGACGGCGCGCTGAGCTTGGTGGCGGAGCTGCGCCAACGGTACCGCGTGATCAGTCTGAGCAATACCAATCCGGTGCAATGGGCCAAAGTGCTCGCCGATCTCGGAGCGACCGATCCGTTTCACGATCACCAGCCGTCGCACCTGACCGGCTTCCACAAGCCGGACCCGCGCGTTTTCGAAGCGGTTTCGCGGCGAGTCGGCGCGGACACGCCACTCCACTTCTTCGACGATCGCAGCGAAAACGTAGCCGCTGCGCGGCGCGTTGGCTGGCAAGCGCAGCGCGTACGCGGCGTGGCCGAAACGCGCGCAGCGTGCCAACGAGCAGGACTGCTCTAAATTCTGCCGCGACAGACGCTCAAGAAGGCCGCGGCTCGAGCACGCGCGGCACGAAGCCCAGGCGCTTGTTCGCGCGGGCGATGGCGCGAAACACCTGGACACGCCAGTTCACGTCGAAACGATCGACGCCAAAGCCGGCGAGCAGCGAGGTGATCGCCGCGCGCAGGGAGAGCCAGTCACTCGGTGACATCAGAACGTCGACGAACTCCGGCGTGTAGAAGCCTTTGACGAATTGGCGGTACGTGGCGACGTGCTTTTGCGCCTCGCGTTCGTAGCTCGAGAATTGCGAGCGCTCGAACTTGCCCGAACGGAGCGCCGCATCAACGACGTCAGCCGCGCGGAACGCGCCCACGATGCCCAGGTAGACTCCGGTCGAAAATACCGGATCGATGAACGCGGCAGCGTCGCCGATCAGCACGAAGCGATCGCCGACCAGCTTGCGACTGACGTACGAATAGTCGGACACGCTGCGCACTGGCGCGACGCGTATCGCGGGCGCGAGGCGATCGCGCACGAACGGGGTGGCTGCGATTTGGGCGGCGAAATAAGCCTCATCGGGCTTTTGTCCGCGCAAATTTCGCGAGGGTCCGACGAGTCCCACGCTGGTTCGGTTATTGCGAAGCGGAATCACCCACCACCAACCGCCCGGGACTAGCACTACGCTGATATCACCCTCTTCTTCACCACTGCCACGAGTCGCTCCCTCGTAGTGAGAAAAGACCGCAAAGTTCTTCAGCTCCTGATCCATCTCGCGCAGGCCCAAGCGACCGGCGAGCAGGGATGCTTGTCCGCTCGCGTCGATCAACATCGAGGCTTGAAATGTGGCTTCCGACCCATCCTCGAGGCGAGCGACGACCGAGACGCCGGGCTTGGCATCGAGGTCGAAACGAATCACCTGCGCGCCTTGGCGAACATCAACGCCCTGTTCAATGGCGTTGTCGAGCAAGAGCTTGTCGAATTCACTGCGGTCGACTTCGTACGCCGACGGAGCACCTTGAACCAAGCCATCGCGGAAGGCATATCGGCGCCGGAGCGAGCCATCCGCCGTCACGAACTCTGCGGCGTATTTGGGCAAGAAGTCCGCCGCCTTCATGCGCGGCATTGCCCCCAGCTGCTCGATCAGGGGCATCGTGCAAGGCAGCATAGATTCGCCGATGTGAAAGCGCGGAAAGTGCTCCTTTTCCAGGATCACGACTCGATGTCCGCGCTGCGCGAGCCGGGTGGCAGCCGCGGAACCGGCAGGTCCGCCACCGATCACGATCACGTCGAACGCACTGCTTCCATTGCCAGGCATGGGCAGCGGTTTAGCACGCTCCCGAGCCGTTGAGCGACCCAGGAAACCAAGTACACTCGGCAGCCGTGCGCTACGTCGTCTACGATCCCAAAGACCCGCGCAAGGGTCAGATCCTCGCCGACCCTGCGCTCGGACAAATCGTACTCAGCCAGGGTCCGACGATCACCAAAGCGCTCGCTGCGGCGAATTCGAACTCCCCTCTGCCGTCGGGCGCAGTCGTCTGGGACCGACAGGAGTCGCGCGTCGCGTACCGGGTGCCGTGATCTGATACCAAGCGGCCCTCGGTCGTCGGACACGACCGAGGGCTTCTCGATGTCACGATTTCGACTAGCTCACTTGTCCGTGCAGGCCACTTCAGTGGTGCCCGGAGCGACACACACCTGGTTCAACAGCGCGCAATCGAACTTCACGACTCGGCGCTCGCCTTCGGCGGCGGTGCTGCAACGCGTCGCCGTGGTTCCGACGCATTTGCCGTTGCCCGTAAATCCCGAGCAGGGATCCGTCCACTCGGCTGCGGTATCGACGAACGCTTTCGTCTCGGCGTTCATCCCCGCATAGATGCCGCCCGAACTGCAGCCGCCAAATGGCGTGCGCGAGAAGACACCGAATACACTCACCTTACCCTGAAGCTTTCGAACGATGGGGCCACCTTGGTCCGCACCACACGGTTGTGCGTCACTCGCCGTTCCACCCAAGTAGGCTTCGCCCGGAGCCAGCGTGACGGTGTCGTACTGTTGCTGCAAGTATTGACGATACCAGTCGTCTCCGCCGCCTCCACCGACCGGCACCCCGCCGCCAAACCCCGCGATCGGTGCCGCTCCGGCAGTGCCCGGGATAGGACCACCGCCACCGGCACCGCCCAGCTCCGGTTCCGTGCTCGCTCCAGCAACACCGGACGCAACGCCGTAGTACGGCCCGGGGTAATACCCGAGGCCGAGCACATAGGCGTAGAAGGCCTCGAACGAGTCGAAGATCAGCGGGTAAAGCAGCCCAGACGTGCCTCGCAAGGCCAATGACCCCGCACGGCGTGTACCGCTCAGGTAGCGCAGATCACTATTTCCATAGCCGATCGCCGCGAACTGTTTGCCGACCAGATCGTCGGTCAACAAGCCCACGGGGAAGGGCGCGACGTCAGTGATCGATTGGCCCAAATGAAGCACGCCGACATCAGGGTAGAAGCTGCCGTTGTCGTTGTTGACCACGGGCGCATACTCGACTGCTACGACGTCGATGCGTCGAGCCGATTGCGTCGGGTCCGCACCAATCGCGAACTGTAACTTCGAGTAGCCGTAGTACGTCTGCTCGAAGGTTTGTGCGCACGACCTCGAAGTGAGGACGCTGCTCTTCGAAATCAGCGTGCCGGTGCATTGCGGGTAGAACTGCGATTGTCCAGGGCTCGAGCCCGCCGACCCTTGAAACATACCCGCCGCGGCCGGCGGCCAACCTCCCGTGCCCTGCGGTATCCCAGGTGCACCGCCGACTCCGCTGATGCCGCCAAAGCCGCCGCCACCCGCAGCACCGTAGTCGTAGACCAGACCGATGCTGCCGATGCCATCCAGGCTCTTGCTCGTGACCGGCACGCTACCGATCAGGTCATCCATCTTGTTTTCAGGCACCGCCACTCCGGTGCCTTCATCGACACCCGAAGAGCAGGCGAACTGCGTAGCTCCCACGCCGCAGGAAAGTAACAACGCCCCAAGACCCCAAACTTTTTTCATGAGCGATCCTCCATGTGCCCGTCGCGGATTGTCCGCGCTCCCCGGTGCACTTAGCGCTCGAGCTTTGTGCAAAGAGCGCGCCGGATCGCGGAGCACGCTCTATGCGAGAATTCCGGTCTCCGAGCACACAGCGCGTGTGTCACGCTGTGCCAAGATCGGAGACCGGTCGCCTGTCCTGTCATGCGGGGCAGTTCGCCACGCGGCTCGAATCAGCGATCGAGAATGTACGCTGCAACGAGGGGGAACACGATCGTCGCGTCCGACTCGATCACGAACCGCGGCGTGTCGACAGCCAGCTTGCCCCAAGTGATCTTCTCACCGGGCGGCGCACCGCTGTACGAGCCGTACGACGGCGTGGAGTCAGAGATCTGGCAAAAATAGCTCCAAACCTTGACCTTTTGCTCCAAGTCTTGGTCGATGAGCGGCACCACACAGATCGGGAAATCACCCGAAATGCCGCCGCCGATTTGGAAAAAACCGATGTCGTGGTTGGTCTGGTTTTCCAAGTACCACTTGATCAGGGCGCCCATGTATTCAGTGCCGCCGCGGATGATCGTGTAGTCGTACTCGCCGCGGATCACGCCCGCGACGAACATGTTGCCCAGCGTCGAATCTTCCCAACCTGGGACGAACAGCGGCAAGTTCTTCTCGGCTGCCGCGAGGATCCACGAGTGCTTGGGATCGATCTCGTACTCCGGCTCGAGCTCCTTGGTCTTCAATAGTTGATAAAAATACTCGTGCGGCAAGAAGCGCTTGTTTTCCTGGTGCGCGCGTTGCCACAAGTTGAGCATCTTCTTCTCGATCTTGCGCATCGCCTCGTGTTCGGGGATGCAGGTGTCAGTCACGCGGTTCAGGCCCTTTTCGAGCAACGCCGCTTCGTCGTGCGGGCCGAGTTCGCGGTAGTGCGGCACGCGGCGATAGCTATTGTGCGCGACGAGATTGAATACGTCCTCCTCGAGGTTCGCACCGGTCAGTGAAATGGCGTGGATCTTGTCCTGACGGATCAGGTCGGCGATCACCAAACCCATTTCGGCGGTGCTCATCGCGCCACCCATCGTGAGCAGCATCTTGCCGCCCTTCTGCAGGTGCGTTTCCCAACCCTTGGCTGCATCGATCAGGGCGGCAGCGTTGAAGTGACGGTAGTGATGAACGATGAAGTCTTTGACGGCGCCCATTTTGGTCTCGCAAACTGAAAAGGTGGAAGAGCCCGTTTCCCCTGAAACGAGGAAACCGCGGAACGCGCGCTCGACAGCGAGCTCGCGCGCGAAAAAAAGAACCGTTTCTGGCCCGCGTCAAGCGTGGACGGGCGTTTTTGCGCTGAGTCCTCGCGTTACTGCTCCGAACGGCAGCCAGGCCCGATTTCCGTGGTAGTGTGGCACCTTGGAGAGGCTTGCCCGTCACTCGAGCGAGCGCCAATCGATGTCGGATCGTCACTTTAGCGTATCCGGACCCGCGTCCTTGAGCGGTCAGATCGTCGACTCGGAGTTTCAGCCCGGCGTCAGCTATCGGCTCGAGCGACGCATCGGCGAAGGCGGAATGGGGCAAGCATTTCTCGCCCTCCGACAAGCCCCAGAAGGCATCTCGCCGGTCGTGATCAAAATGGTTCGGCCAGCGGTGGAATCGGGCGCCCAGAATTCAGCCGGTATCTTGGTGCAAAAGGAGGCGGTCGCGCTGGGTCGTCTCAACGAGCGCATTCCGCCGTGCCCATTCGTCGTCCGCCTGGTCGATACCGGCCTCACGTACCTGAGCGGGCCTGCTCGACCCCCAACGCCTTGGCTAGCGGTCGAGTACGTCCACGGTGGGGTCGAAGGCACCACGCTCGAAGATCGGGTCAAGGGATCCATCGAGCGCACGGGCGTCGCTTTCGATTCCGCGCGCGCGGCGCACGCCCTCAAGTGCTTGGCCGCCGGCTTGAACGCCATTCGCGGCGTCGGTGTCGTGCACCGCGATCTCACGCCGGGTAACGTCTTGTGCTGCGGCTTCGGTGAAGCCGAAATCCTGAAAATTTCCGATTTCGGGATCGCGCGGCCGCAGGGCCTCGCAGCCACGTTCGGCGCGATTCCGGTGGGCACTTTGGGCTACGCAGCGCCCGAGCAGTGTCTGCCCGACTCCAACGGCACCGGGCCCTTTACCGACATTTTCGCGCTGGCCTGCGTGCTCTACTACACCCTCACGGGTGAAACACTGTTCGACTCGGACACGCTGATCAAGAACATGCTCTCGATCCGCGACGCGAAGCGGCGCTCGTTGCTCGAATGCAAGGCGCTGGTCCCGGAACTGCGGCAGCGCGCCGATGCTTGCCGCGCGATCGACGTGGCAATTGCGCGAGCGACGTCGCTCGATCCGAGCCAGCGCCCCCAAGATGCGTTGGAGTTCGCGGCGAGCGTCGTGCCGTGGCTGACCGAGACGCCCACGCCGCCCAAGCCCAGCCGGCGTTTCATCAATAGCCTGATCAATTTATCTCCTCCGGGCGACCTCACGCACTGGGAGTGGACGGTGCGCCACCCGGGTGGTGAACGAATCATCCAGAGTGCAGCGTGGGATGTGGATGGGCATTGTCTGGCATTCACCACGGAGGGTCCCACCTTCTGGAATGGGCAAACCTGGGTCGCGACGCCGGAAATCGCCCGCAATCTGCCGCCTGGGATGGGCTTTGCTCGACGGATCGAGGCCGGTGGCTGGCTGGTCGGTGGCGCGGGCGGACAACTCGTCGTGTACGCGAGCGATGGCGTGCGCGAGGTCGTGCGCGCGCCGAACACGGAAGTGACGTTCACTCACGCCAATGGGCGCTTCGATGATCTCCTCGTTGCCGTGAGCCAACGTACCGGCGAGCCGCCTTTGCTATGGGCGATGGCCGCTCGACGTTGGATGAAGCCCCTACCGCTCGAAGGCGTGGCATATGTTGCGGGCCTCCTGCGCCTCGACGACTCACGCTGGCTGATCTGCGGTCGGCTCACTCAGGGCAACGGCTTTACCGCGATCTACTCGCCGATGCAGTGGGAAGTGAACTACCTGCAAGTGCCGCAAACGCGAGCCTTCGTGGCCGGCGCATCCGAGTCGGACCGCGGCATCGGTCTCGTCGTAGGCAGCCATGGGGTCGCGTTGCGCGTCGAGGGCCAAGCAGCAGTCGTCTCGGTTGCCGAAAGCAGCCCGGATTTGACGGCCGCGGCGCTCGACGTGTTGGACCGCGAATGGATCGCGAGCCTCGGCCGCCTGTGGGTGCGCGACCCCGAGCGAAGCGTCGCTTGGCGCAGCGTGTGGATGGATCCGAATTGGCAGGCGCCCTTCGTGAGCATCATGGCTGATGCTGGCATGCTGGTGGCGATGAGCGCGGACGGCGGGATTTTGGAAGGTCGCGCGAGCTGGCGCTCTTTGGGCGCTCAGCGCGGCTCAAAACGCGACGTCTAAGTTGGCGTTCGCGACGCCGACCTGCTGGCTATAGTGACCGCTCGCGTCCGGAGTTCGGCTGGGCGGCGCGTACTCCGCGAGGCTGCCGTGTACCTCGCGCGGGACGAACACGAAGTGCGTGTATGAGAGCGCCGCGTGCACGCGCTTACCGAGCGCGATCCGCCCGCCCAACGCAAACGATGCGCCTGCCCAGTCCGGTAGGCTGGGATCCATGGTTTTGTCGGGCACGGCGCTCGACTCGAAACCGAGACCCGAAAAGAATTCGAAGCGAGCACTCGTCCAAACGCTCACGCCGAACCGCACACCCGCGCTATCGCGATACTCCCTCGGCACGTTCTGCAGAACCTGCGAGCCCGTGACTTGTGCACCGTTTCCCGTCAATTCACAGGGAGTGTCGCTCACGACCGCGCACTGGTTCTTGAAGGCAGAAAAGCGAGTGTAGTCGCCGAACAGCCGCAATTCCAAGTTCGGGCGCGGGCGATAGCGCCCGCCCCAGCGGATGATATCGGGCAAGTCGTAAATCACGTCCACGTTTGCGCCGCTGGGGCCGCCGATGTCGTTCTCGAGCGAACCATGTACGCGCATGCCGCCGCTCACGTTCGGACGCGATTGGTAGGACAACCCGAGCCAAAGCACATTGGGCGTGACTTCATACAGGGCTCCCAATCCGAAACCGAACGAATAGCCGCTCACTTCGATGAGCGAGCGACCTTCGTGAGTGACGTCGTTGCCGCCCGCGCTCCACGCGCGCACATCGCTGATCCAGGATCGGATCACGCTGGCACTCGCGCCCAAGCTGAGTCCAGTTCCCGCAAATTTCCAGGCGCCGCCGAGGGTAAATTGGCTGCTGACGATCTCGCCCTCGATGGAGTGGAAGCGGCCAACGCCGTCTACGATCCCGGGATAACGAGAGCCTGCAAATTGGGGACGCAACTGCCAGCTCACCGAGCCGCCAAAAGGCGTAAAGAAACCTGCGCCGAGGCTCAGATTGCCGAGCTTGAGCGAGGCTGCCAAGACTGGGTTGAACAGCGGGTTGAACAGTTTCGCGCGGCCGACATTCGCGCCCTGAGCATCCGGTGGATCCGGTGCATCGCTCGGAGCGCGCGCTCGATCGTAAGTCACGCGCCGCGCGGCGACGCTGAAGTCCAAGAATAGGTGTAGCCCCTCGGCCTGGGTCAGCGCCGCGGGATTGAAGTACGATGCGGTCGCGTTACTCGTCGTTGGATGCCCGTGTTCACCAGCGAAATGCGCGACGGCAAAGCCGCTCGCGCCCGCCGGTTTCGACGCGAGAAAGCAAGAAGAGATGAGGCCGAAGAGGTACAGCGCGCGACGCATCTACACCAGGCAAGTTAGCCAACACGCTCGTACAATTCACGCACGAACTGGATGGTGTCCGCGTCGCTTGCCGGTTTGTCTTCGCGATAGCGCTTGACCCGAGCAAACCGCAGCGCGAGCCCGCCGGGGTAAGTGGAGCTCTTTTGTAGCCCATCGAAAGCGATCTCGACGACCAACTCGGGCCTGACCTTTACCACCCAGTCACTGCGTTCGACGGCAAGTTCTTGGAACTTTTCGGTCTGCCAAGCGAGCATCGCGTCGGTCAGCCCTTTGAAAGTCTTGCCGAGCATCACGAAGCCGCCGGTCTCCGGATCGCGCGCGCCCAGGTGCAAGTTACTGAGCAGCCCCTTTCGACGCCCGCTGCCCCACTCGGCCGCGAGTACCACCAAGTCGAGCGTCGGCGCGGGTTTCACTTTGATCCAGCCGGCACCGCGCCGACCAGCTTCATAAGTCGACGAAAGGCTCTTCACCACGATGCCCTCGTTGCCCGAGTCGAGCGCGCGCTGTAGCGCAGCGTTTGCGTCGTCGGCGGCGCCCAATTCGACGCGAGTGACGCGCGCTTCCGCGGGTACCGCAGCGCTCAGCGCTTGCCAGCGCACGCGATTCGTCTGTTCGACGAGCACCTGACCGTCCGCGTACAAGCAATCGAAGAAGAAAGCGCGCAACGGTAAATCACCGCGCGCGGCGGCCACACCGAGCTTGCGTCCCACGCGCTGCATCGTCATTTGAAAGGGTTGTGGGCGGCCGTCCGCGCGGAGTGCAATCACTTCACCATCGAGAACCAGAGCTTGTGCGCTGAACGAGCGTCCGAGTTCGACAATCTCGGGCAGCGCGTCGGTCAAATCATTGCCGTATCGTGAGTAGACGGCGACGCGCTGGCCGTCGCGATGCAACTGGATGCGCGCTCCGTCTAGCTTGAATTCGGCCGCAGCCGGCGCGGCGCGCGAAAACGCTTCAGCAGCGCTCTTGGCCGATTGGGCAAGCATCGGCCGCAACGGGCGAAACAGCTGGATCGTGAACGCCGACAGCTCCGCCTCGCCACCGCGAAAGGCACTCACGGCCACTTCGGCGGCGTTGCCAGCGAAGAGCATGGCCTTGCGGACCGACTCGGCTGGAACTCGTGCGGCTTCGGCCAGCGCATCGAGCAGAATGCTCTCCAGCGCGCCTTGACGCAGCTCGCCCAAGATCAGTCGAATCACGAACTCTCGCTCTGCGGCGGCGAGCCGAGCGAACAGCGCCTCGAGTAGCTGCTCGCGTTCACTCGCGACTCCTTTGCCCGATAGATCGTCCAGCGCTTGAAACACCGCGTCGAGCTCGAGCACGCTCACCGCCGCCGACGCGGGGACTGGCTCGGCGCGTAGCCGCTGCAGGGTGCGTGGCCCCAACCCGAGCCGCCCTTGGCGCAATTCTCCACACAGAAACCCGACGGCGGCCGCGAGTTCGGCGGTCTCAGCCTGGCGTAAGACATCCGCTAAACGCGCGATCTTCTTCAGCCGCGAACGCGTGGCGGAGACGTCTCGCGAAGTGGCCACGATGTCGGTTAGCATCAGCATTGGTAGATGCCTCTTCTTAGTAACGCCCGTCGCTTCCGACCAGCCCTGCTCACGTTCGTGCCTTGCGCGACCTTCCTCGTGGGCTGCGCCGATGCACGCGGGCGCTTCGAAGACTTTCAAAATCGCCTGCGCGACAGCGGAGCCGAAGCCGGCGCAACCAACGACAGCGGGGGTCCAAGCGACGCTTCTGACGGCGGACCTTGCGTGCCGCCACCGCCCGGCACGGTGAACGGTCCGGCGTTGCTCGCCGTCGACACCAATTTGGCCGCCGGTCACCCGATCTTGTTCCTGGGCAATATTGACACACCAACGCTCGACGACACGACCGCCGTGCACTTCGTCTATCGCGCATTGGATTCGCTCGATCGCAGCACGCCGGTCGGACCAGAGCTCGAGGTCGGCCCTTTTCCGCTGCACGACGGCCAGCTGATCGCGCCCGTGCCCGAGTCTGAACTCGATGGAAACGCAAACCCCATCCTACACGGCGCACCCATTACTTCCGAAATGACGCTCATGGGCCACATTTGCGGTGTGCGCGGCTTCTATTGCGGCACGGTGGAGGGGCAAAGCACCGGCTTGATCAGCGGCCCATTCACCGGCCATTTCGGCATCACGCTGTTGAACACGCCTCAAGAAATCCCAGCTCGCCCCCGCTTTGGCTGCGCTCCAACCGACGTAGCCGAGCGGCTTTAGACCAACCGCACCAACAGGCGACGAACGCGCAGGAACCTGTTGTGCCGCGTTTCGACCAGCGCTCGGAACGGCGCGCGCTCCGAGGTGCGTCGCTGGATACCGATCGCCCACTCTCGGATCAACGATCCGTCGAAACTAGAGGTAAACGGAAAGCGCTCGCTCGAGCGAACTCGAATATCCGCCGCCAAACAGGTTCACGTGCACGAGCAGCGGATACAGTTGGTAGAGATGCACGCGCTCTGCGTGGCCCCGTGCGAGCGGGAACGCTTCCGCATATGCTGCGAATGCGCGTTCGCTGAAGCCACCGAATAGGCGCATCATTGCCAAATCCATCTCGCGGTGACCGCCATACACCGCCGGATCGATCAGGCAGGGTGCGCCATGCTCGTCGACATGTACGTTGCCACTCCAGAGATCACCGTGCAGACGCGCCGGGGGCTCGGCTTCACCCACGAGCTCCGGCAGCTTGGCGAAGAGCAGCTCGAACTTGCGACGCAACGTAGGCGACGCGCGCCCCGCAGCTTCCGCAGCTCGCAACTGAGGCTCGAGACGTCGTTCACGATAGAACTCTGCCCAGCTCGCGTGTGCGCGGTTTTCCTGCGCGAGTCGGGCGATGAAATTCGGAGCGCGAAAGCCGAAACTCGGCGCACCAAAGCGATGCAGGGCCGCAAGCCCACGCCCCAGCGTCACGTCGAAATCCGCGCGCGGCCTGGCGGGGCGCAGGAACTCGAGCAACAAAAACGGCGGTGACTCACCGGGCAGCGACACCGCGAGCACCGCGGGAATGCGCAGCGCCCGCGCTTCACGCAAAAACTCCAATCCCTCGGCTTCCGCTCCGAACATCGTGAGCGGTGCGTGCGCGTTGGTCTTCAAAAAGACGCTTCGTCGATCGGCCAAGCCGAGTTCGAACGCGTCATTGATGTCGCCTCCCGAAACGCGCTCGACCGATAGCACGGCCTGCCCGAGCACTAGCTCGAGGCGGGTGCGCAGCGTCGAACCGATTACCATCGCCGCTCGCGGCGGATCTCTTCGAGCAAGTGCCTGCAAGCGGCACGACACAGCTCGAGTACATGGTCGAAGCCCGCGTCGTCGCCGTAATAGGGATCCGGCACGGGAGCGCCCTGTTCGGCTTCGGGATCGAAGGAGCGCAAGAGGCGGATCTTTGCTGCCGCTTCGGAGTTTGGTGCCATATGCCCCAAATCCCTCACGTTCGAGGCATCCATGGCGATGACGTGATCGAAGCGCTCGAAATCAGAGCGCGCGAACGCGCGGGCCGCGCCGTCGATCACGATTCCCGCTCGCTTGCCCGCGGCCCGCGCGCGACGGTCCGGCGCGTCGCCCGTGTGGTAGTCCGCCGTGCCTGCACTGTCGATTTCGAAGCTGGTCGCGAGCCCCGCCTCCGCTACCAGGTGCCGGAAAACCCCTTCCGCGGTGGGCGATCGGCAAATATTGCCCAGGCACACGAAGCACACTCGAACGGTACTACCAGGCGGTGTCACAGGTGCATTCCCTTCAGCAGACGGAAGATCGTGTAGCCAAATGCGTAACATGAGCCGATTAACAGCAGCAGTACCAGGGTGGGACGGCTCTTCAGGGTACGTCGCTCATTCGTCGGTTCCGGCTCGCTCATGGTGCGTCGAGTGTAGGCTAATTCCTCGAAACCCTTGGCCGTATGGCCCTTCGCTGGCAAGCCTTTCCTGGCTCGGGCAGCCAGGATAGACTGAAGAACGCGTTCCCATGCTTCAACCTGGCCAAATCATCATCGACAAGTACCGCATCGTCCGCTTGATTGGGCAGGGCGGGATGGGCGAAGTCTACGAGGGCGAGAACGTCTCGATCCGCCGCCGTGTCGCGATCAAGGTTTTGCTCGGTGAAGCCGCGATGAGTGCGGATATCGTGCAGCGTTTCGAACGCGAGGCGCAAGCCGCCGGCCGCATCGGCAACGACCACATCCTCGAGGTCCTCGATTTGGGCGTGTTGCCGACCGGCGATCGCTTCATGGTCATGGAGTTCTTGGACGGCGAACCGTTGAACGGGCGTATCGAGCGTTTGCGTCAGCTGACCGCAGAACAAGCGACGCCGCTCGTTCTGCAAGCGCTCGCCGGACTTTCGGCCGCGCATCAAGCGGGCATCATTCACCGCGACTTGAAGCCCGAAAATTTGTTCGTGCTCAAGCAAAAGGCGGGCGTCACCGACTTCGTCAAGATCATCGATTTCGGGATCTCGAAGTTCAGCCAGCTCAACAACGAGGGCATGAAGATGACCAAGACCGGCTCGGTCATGGGCACGCCCTATTACATGTCGCCCGAGCAGGCCAACGGCAGCCGTGAAGCCGACGCGCGCAGCGATTTGTACGCCATGGGCGTCATCCTGTACGAGTGCGTCACGGGCGCGGTCCCATTCGACGGTAAGACGTTCAACGAGCTGCTGTTCAAGATCGTGCTCTCGGACGCCCCTTCGGCGCGCCAATTGGCGCCCAATTTGGATCCCGCGTTCGAAGCAATCATCAGCAAGGCGATGGCGCGAGACGTGGCCCAGCGCTACCAAACGTGTGAAGAGTTTGCTGACGCTCTGCGCGCCTTCCAAGCGAATCGAGGCGCCTCGCGCGCCGACCTGAGCGGACAGGTCGCGACCGTGCCGCTCGAGATCCCCGCTGTTTCGCAGCCTATTCCGCGTGGTGTCGGTCATTCTACCGCCGCCAACTGGTCCAACACGGGCATGCACGTACCGAAGCGCAGCAACGCGCCGCTGGTCGCTGCGCTGCTCAGCGGCGGGCTATTGATCCTCGGCGGCGGCGCTTTCGCGGCCTACAAGGTGATGCACGGTTCGGACGCGACTGCTGCAGCGAGTTCAGGGCCCAGCGCAGAGACGGAAGTCAAAGCGCCCACGACCGCGGTGGTCACCGCGCCGACGCCAGTCAACGCCCCTCCTGAAGTCGCGCCCGTACCTGCTCCCGAGGTCACTGCGCCTGCTCCTACGCCCGTTGCGAGCAAGCCGCCTGAGCCTGCTCCAACGGCAAAACCCGCGAAGGCGCTGGCCGCCCGCGTAAGCGCGCGACCCGCCGCGCCGCCGGTCGTAGCCGCACCGCCCCCCGCCGCGCCAGCGCCGGTCGTAGCAGCGCCGCCGCCCGCAGCTGCGCCGAAGAAAAAGAGCTCGAATAGCACCACTGATTTCGGCTACTGAGCGAGCTCGTTTCCGCCCTCCGAGACCTCGAGCCGCTCGTAGAATAGAGAGGGAAGAATGGCGAATCTGTCCGGAAAAACGTTGCTGATTACCGGCGCGAGCCGCGGCATCGGTCGCGCCATTGCGCTGCGCGCCGCTCGCGATGGCGCAAACATCGCGGTGCTCGGCAAGACCGACACCCCGAATCCCAAGTTAGCCGGCACCGTGCACGAAACCGTGCGCGAGATCGAACGAGCGGGCGGCCGAGGCTTGGCCTGCGTGTGTGACGTTCGCTTCGAGGAGCAAGTGAATGCGGCCGTCGCCGCCACGATTGCCACGTTCGGTGGCATCGATTGCTTGATCAACAACGCGAGCGCGATCCAACTCAGCAGCACGCTTGCCACCGACATGAAGCGCTTCGACTTGATGCATCAGGTCAACACGCGCGGCACCTTCCTGTGCTCCAAGGCGTGCATCCCTGCCCTCGCGAAGAGCTCGAACCCGCACATTCTCATGCTCTCCCCGCCGCTGAATCTGGAAGCCCGCTGGTTTGCGCCCCACCTCGCGTACACCATCGCCAAATACGGCATGAGCCTGTGCGTGCTGGGCCTGGCCGAAGAGCTTCGTCCGCAGGGCATCGCGGTCAACGCGCTCTGGCCGCGCACGGTGATCGCTACCGCCGCCGTGCAAAATCTGCTCGGCGGCGATCCAGCGATGGCGCGAGCGCGCAGTCCGGAAATCGTGGCCGATGCAGCACACCTGATTTTGACGCGCACGAGCCGCGAATTTACCGGCAATTTTGCGTTGGACGAGGACGTGCTGCAAGCCGCTGGCGTTAGCGATCTTTCAGGCTACTCTGCCGCCCCCCAAGACCAGCTGCTGCCCGATTTGTTCTTGTGAACGTTCGCGCACGCTCGGTCTTTTCGAAAGAAGAGCATGTCAGCGTTCGTCCCCGAAATGTACGCGATTGATTTCGGCACCAGCAACTCATTGCTGGCAGCTGCGAACCGCAACGAGGTCTGTCCGCCCATCCCGCTCGACGAGCGCGCGCATGATCCGAGCGTCTTTCGCAGCATCTTGTTCCACTCGGACGACGGCGTGTGGTCGTTCGGTGCTGGGGCGTTGAGTGATTACATCGCGCAAGGCCTGCGCGGGCGCTTCATCCGCTCGATCAAGCGCTTTCTGCCCGTCGCCAGCTTCAACGACACGCGCATCGGCACACGCAAAGTGTTGCTCGAAGAACTCGTAGGCATGTTTTTGCGCGAAATGCGCCGGCGCGCCAACGCTCATTTCGGCTGCGATGTCCGACGGGTCATGCTCGGTCGCCCCGCGCGCTTCAGCGACGACGATCAAGCCGATGCACTGGCCGAAACGCGCCTGCGCAACGCCGCTACGTTCGCCGGCTTCGAAGACATTCACTTTTGCGCCGAGCCGCTAGCTGCGGCGTATGATTTCGGGACGACCAGGCCGGGCGCGAACACGTTTCTAGTCGCCGACTTCGGCGGCGGCACGTCGGACTACACGGTTGCGCGCCTCGACCCGACGCGCGCCGACGCGCTCGAGGTGTTGGGGATCGGCGGCGTCGCGCAAGCAGGCGACGCTTTCGACGGCGCGTTGATGCGCCACGGCATCGCCGAACATTTCGGCTCGCGTGTGCGCTACCAAGTGCCCTTCGGCTCCAATTGGCTCGAGATGCCCGCGCCGCTGATGGAGCGGCTATGCTCGCCCGCCGACATTTGCTGGCTGGCGCGCGGTGACGTACTCGAGTTCTTGCGCGGCGTGCGCGCAGGCTCCGCGAGTGAAGAAGACAAACTGCACGTCGATCAGCTGCTCGTGTTGATCGAAGACAGCCTCGGCTTTCAAATTTTCGAGGCCATCGAGCAGCAAAAACGCGAGCTCTCCATGCACGAATCAGCGACGTTCGTGTTCGAATACCCCGGCATCGACATCCACGAGAACATGACCCGCGCGCGCTTCGAAACCGCAAGCGCCCGCGTTTCGAGCAACATCCTCGATCGCCTCGATCAAACGCTCGCGCGAGCCGGCCTCACCGCGAGCGAGATCGATCGCGTCTGCTCCACCGGTGGCACCGCCAAGGTCCCGGTGATCAAACACGGCCTCGAAACCCGCTTCGGAGCCAACAAGCTGCAAGCCTTGTCCAGCTTCCACGCCGTCATCCAGGGTCTCGCAGAGCGCGCACGGCTCACTCTCAACCAATAATTCTGGAGAGTGCGGCGCTCGACGCGCTTCGTGACACCCGCAGGGGTGCGACGCAGCAACGCACGTCGAAGCGCGCTCGGTTCTCGACGCGAGCCCGAGCGCATGCTGAATCATCCCGGCCCCGGTGATCGGATCAGTCGCCCCGGACGGGGAAGGAGCTCAGTAATCGATCGCGACGACTTCGAGGTCGATTTCGCCGGCGGGGCGTTGGACCGTGACGGTGTCGCCCACTTTGCGTTTCATCAGCGCCTTGCCCAGCGGCGATTGAAAACTGATTTTGCCTTCGGATGGGTTTGCTTCGTCGGGGCCGACGATCACGTACAGAGTGCGCTTTTCGTTCTCGTCGACGACTTCGACGCGGGCGCCGAAGCGGACTTCACGGTGGGCGCCCTCTTCTTGCTTGACGACGACGGCGTCGTCGAGGCGCTTGGTCAAGAAGCGGATGCGTCGATCGATCTCGCGCAGCTTCTTTTTGCCGTAGGTATACTCGGCGTTTTCAGAGCGGTCGCCCTGAGCGGCGGCGTCGGCGACTTCTTGCACCACGCGTGGGCGATCCACGACGGTCAGTTGCTTGAGCTCGGTGGCGAGCTTTTTTGCCCCTTCGGGCGTCAGATAGATGGGCATCGGGCTCGGTTGGCGTTGAGCGCGTAAAGCGCAGTTGGCTCACGCGGGCAAGAGATCTAGCGTAGTGCCGTGAACGGGAAACGCTTTCTTTTGGTCTCGGCGATTGTCGGTGCGCTCTTCCTAGGTGCGGCAGCGATCGCGCTGCTCGTTCTATTGCCGCGCTATGTCGAGGGCAAGGTGCTTTCCACGGCCGAGGCTCAAGGCGTGACCTTGACGCCGGAGGACATCTCTTTCGGTTGGGGTTGGGTGCAAATCACGCAAGTAAAAGTCAGCCTCGATCGAGTGCGGACGGTCGAGATGCAGGTCGGCCGCATCGACGTCGCGCTCGACGGACTGACCCCACTGTCAATCGACCTGACGAACGTCGATGGGCTGGTGATCGGTTCGGTCACGAACGTCGGACTGGAGCTCAGCGAGTGGACCAAGTCGCACCCGAGTGCCTACGCGCTGCCGCTCAGCGCCAAGAACGTGCACGTGCGCTTCGTCGAGCCCGCCGGCACACCCCCGTGGCTCGAAGTTTCCGGCGGTGAGCTGACGCGTACCAAAGTCGGCGGTGTATTCGCCGCACAGCACACCCACTTTCTGGGCGTCGATCTCGGCACGGTGGGCGCTGGGTTCGCACGCGAAGCCTCGTCGATCGCGCTCGGTTTCGGCGAGAGTGATTTGACCAAGGCGCCTTTCCGCGTTGAAGTTTCACCGAGCGGCGCGGCGCCCACCGCGCGCTTCGTGCTTTCACCGACCCCAGCGGAACGACTCGCCAAACCTTTTGGGCTCGGCGTGCCAGTGAGCGGCGTAGTGGTGAGCGCCGAGACGACGATTGCCTTCGCGACTGGAGCCGCCGAAGGCACCGTCACCGGCATCACCAATATTACTCTCAAGGGTTATATCCCACCGCACCCGTTCGAGCTCGACGGTTTCATCTTCGGCGATACCACGACCTTCGATACCAAGTTCACCATGCCGAGTGCGCGCGATCGCATCACGCTGACGGAGTCGCGACTCAAGGCCGGCAAGTTCGAGCTGTCGGGCGATGGACTGCTCACGCGCGGTAGTGACCACTCCGAGGCCACGCTGAACCTGAGTGGAGAAGTGCCCTGCAGCGCGCTCGCCGGGGTCGAGGCAGAGTCTCGCTTGGGCAAGCTTTTGGGCGCGACGCTCGCCGGAAAGGCCGGAAAAATTGCCGAAAAATTGATCGCCGGCACCGTGCACGTGGGCCTCAAGCTGAGCGCAGACACGCGACGACTCAGCGCGGCGCGCGTCGATCGAACGATCGGCGTCGGCTGCGGTCTGCACCCACTGAGTCTAGCAGAGCTCAGCAAGCTCTTGGGCACGGACGTCAACGAGCTGCTCAAGAGCTTGCCAAGCTTGCCGAGTGACCTTTCGAGTCTTCCCACCGTACCGGGCCTGCCCTCCAGCTTGCCGCCTTTGCCGAGCGGCGTACCCACGATTCCGACCGCATTGCCCACTGCACTGCCGTCGAACCTTCCAAAGCTTCCGAATCTTGGCTTGCCTACGAGCCTTCCAACGCTCACTCCTCCGCCGAAAGCGAGCGCAGCGCCCACCTCGACCAGCAAGCTGACTCCTTCGCCTGCGGTGTCTGGGAGCAAGTGATGGCACGCATCGCGATCCTGGGTGCTGGAATGATGGGCAGTGCCCTCGCGCTACCGTTGGTCGATCGCGGGCACGAGCTGCGGCTCATTGGCACGCACTTGGACGCGGAAATCATCACCGCGCTCAAGGCCGGCGCCCAACACCCGACTCTACGTTACCCATTACCGAGCTCGATTTTGCCATTCCACGTCGAAGAATTGAGCGCAGCGCTCAACGGCGTAGATGCCATCGCGCTCGGCGTCAGTTCCGCGGGTGTGCGCTGGGCTGCACGGGCGTTGACCCCTCTACTGCGCCCGAACGTTCCACTATTGATGATCTCGAAGGGCCTCACCTTCGAGCGACAGCACTTCGAGATCCTTCCAGACGTATTGAAGCAGGAGCTCCCCCGCGAGCTCGCGATCGATGCGGTCGCCGTTGGCGGCCCATGCATCGCCGGCGAACTCGCACGGCGCGTCGAAACGTGCATCGTCTTCACGGGCCGCAACGCCGAAAGCGTGAACGCCTGGGCCGAGCTCGCGCGCGGCCCCTATTACCACGTCTTCACGAGCAACGACCCGGTGGGCACCGAGGTGTGCGCCGCGCTCAAGAACGCTTACGCCATGGGCATCGGCTTCGCCGCTGGCTTGCACGAAAAGAATGGTGGCACTCTCGGCAGCGTCGCGATGCACAACTGCGAAGCGGCCCTGTACGCCCAAGCCATTCTCGAAGCGCGCTGGCTCGTTCATTTGCTCGGAGGGGATCCGGAATGCGCCTCGGGCTTACCGTTCGCGGGCGATCTGAACGTGACCTGCAACGGCGGTCGAACCGGTCGCTTCGGCCGTTTCCTCGGCCAGGGGCTCGGGCGCGCCGGCGCGATTGCTGCGATGAACGGCGCCACGCTGGAGTGCTTGGAGATCTTGGAGACACTGCGCATCGGCCTATCGCAGTTGAACGGGCAGCGCGGCTTCAGCCTGGCTAACTTGCCGTTTCTATCGCACATGCTGGAGGTGGCGCTCGACGATCGTCCCGTCGAAATACCCTATCAGCGGTTCTTCAAGGTGCCTCGACCAACGTGAAGCGCAGCGAATAGCTGATCGTCGTTGGCCCCTGCTTTGGCTTCTTGAAGTCGACCGATTCGAACACGCTGCTGAGGCAGGCGCGAAAATCCGCGCCGCGCAGCGACGTGCGCGGCTGCTCGATGCGCGGGTGCCCGCCACCGCGCGCGATGTGAAGGTCGACGCCGAAGCGCCCACCTTGTGCCGGATCTTCACTCTTTCGGTAGCAGTCCATGAACGACGGGAAGCGCTCCGCGATTGCGCTCACGAAGGGAGCTTTGGTTTCCGCGTCGTTCGGTCCACCACCGATGTGTAAACCAATATTGTCGACCTTGAGCTCGGGCAGCGGACGTAGCGGCGTCTTTGGGTCGAGCGTGATTTCCGGCAGGCGGCGACGCGCGGGAACCCCTGCAGGCGCTATCGCGGTCGAAGCGCCCGGAGCGGCGCCGGGCTCCGGCGCCTGCGTCGCAGTGCGATTGGGCTCACCACCGTCGACACCTGCAGGTGTTGCAGCGGGCGCTGCCGTCGCTCCAGCGCAGGCCGTAACGCTTCCGATGGCGAGCGCAAAAGTGCCTGCGCGCGAGGTGCGAGAAAGGATAGCGACGATCGGCCTGATGACCCAGAAACGCATCACATCAGTCATAACCCGATTTCGAGCTCGAATCGATTTGGTTTGAGCTGCGAGAAGGATGTGGCAGAAGGGGCCACATGCGGCCGCTCTCGCGTGTTGCGCGTTTTGCGCGTTTCTTCGCCAACGCGCTGCTACTCGCGGGTGCCGTGCTGCCCGCTGGCTGTAACGAGCGAGGCAAGCAGCAAAGCCAGCCAACATCAGCAAAGGCTGCGCCACCGGCCGCGAGCACCAGCAAGCCGAAACCCGTGCCACGCGAAGAGCCGTCGACGGAAGCATTGAGCTTGTCGGAGATCCCAGATGAGGCGCAGCCCGCGCCGACAGCGAGCGGCTCTGGGCCCGAATTCAAGAGCAAGCTCGTGATCGACGAGCCACAAGAGCTCGGACCTGCGGGCCAAATGACCGCGACCGATCGCGGCGTGGTGGTGCTCGACCGCGCCGACGAGCTGCAACTCGCAAGACGACTCCCCGGCACGGGCAGTGCGTCGAGCGAGCGAGCGCGCTTTTCCGCGATCAAGGGCGGCGCGAACGACTTTTTCGCCGTCGCGCGCGGTCCGCTCGTATTGCGTGGCAAGGCTTATTGGGTCAAAGACGGCAAGCTCGTTCGGCGCGCGCTCGACAACTCGACGCCACTCGAGGTCTTGGCCAGCGATGCACGCAATGGCACGCGCGTCGTCGGTGCCGATCTCGGTGACGCTCCCGCACACGCTTTTTACGTCAGCAACCCCGTCGCTGAAGATGCCGCGCCGCGCGCAAAACTTTGGATCGAAGGCGGTGAAAACATCGTGCTGTCCCCGGAAGGCGCCGGAGCCAGCAGCATCACCGTCACCAGCACAGACCGACACTTGTTCACGGTGGCCATCGATGCTCGAAGCGCCATGACTCCGATGCATGGCAGAACCGTGCATTTTGCCGCGAGCAAGGCCGAGCTCGGACCGGACGTGGTGATGTGGGTTGGCTCGACTTCACAAATGCTGTCCGAGGTATTCGCGACGACGACGCCATTTGGCGTCCGCGCGTTCTTGCCCATCGAACGCGATGTGAGCCATTTCGGATTGATCATGCTGGATCTGGGCAACGAGCCGCACATGGATCCGAAAACCGTCTGGCGCGGCTACCCCAACGGCCTGGACGTGGCGCCGGTGGCGAGCGCCTCGTTCTGTGGCACCGCCTTCGTAGCCTACGTGCGCCCGGAGACGCCGCGACCGGAGGCCCGTCAGCTGCTGGAACTAGCCGAAATCACCCCGTCTGGTTTGGGACGGGCGGAGACCGTCAGCAGCGCATTGGGCTTTGCCAACATCTCGCTCGCGAGCGCGGCAAACTCCGCGGTTTTGGCCTATGTTGCCGACTTCCGAACCTTTGCCACGACGCTCCGCTGCTCTCACAAGAAATAGTTTGCCGCGCCATGCCCAAGAAGAAATCGACCAAGAAGTCCGCCCGCAAGTCCAAGTTCACCGCCAAAACGGCAGACAAGCACGACCTATATCAACGCTCGGTGCAAGACGCCGACACCGAGATCTACTTCATCAACCGCGCGTTCAAGAAAGTGCGCGGGCGCCAGCCGCTCACGCTACGTGAGGACTTTTGCGGCACCGCGTTGCTCTGTGGGGCGTGGGTGAAGAGTCTGCCGACGCGCACGGCGCAGGGCATCGACATCGACCCCAGAGTGCTGGCCTGGGGCACCAAACACAATATCACTCCTTTGGGTGATGAATCGCGCAAGGTGAATCTGTTGTGCCAAGACGTGCGCGCGGCGTCACCCGGCAAGCACGACGTCGTGGTCGCGTTCAACTTCAGCTACTGGATTTTCAAGACTCGTGACGCTTTGCGCGCCTACTTCGCGACCGTCAAGAGAGGTCTGAAGAAGGACGGCGCGTTCATGCTCGATGCGTACGGCGGCTGGGAATCCATGGAGCCCATGATGGAGCCGCGCGCAATCAAGGGCGGCTTCACATACGTTTGGGACCAGGACAAGTTCGATCCCATCACGCACGAAGTGTTGAATCACATCCACTTCGAGTTTGCCGACGGCACCAAGATGGAGAAAGCGTTCACGTATGATTGGCGTTTCTGGTCGTTGCCGGAAATCACCGAGCTGCTGAAAGAAGCCGGCTTCTCCGACGCTCAGGTGTTTTGGGACAAGAGCAACGACAACGACACTGAGAACTACCAGCCGACCAAGCGCGCCACGAACCACCCGGGATGGCTGGCGTACATCGTCGCCGTTCCCTGAGCGTGAGCCTTTTCGAGAGCTGAAACGTCTAACAGCACGAGGCGCGCAGCAGGCGCGGCCAGCACCGGGAAATAACCATGAAAGTCGCGCGTTTGCTGAGTGGGCTGTTGGTAACGGGTTGGCTCACGGGCTGCGCGCAAGGTTCGCCCGAACCCAGCGCGCCGGCCGCAAGCAGTGCTCCAACCTCGACGACAGCCGCAACGGAAGATCGCGCGGCGGCGCCGGAAAGCCCCGCGGCAGCGCCAGCACCGGCGCCGCCGGGCGGCCCTCAAGGATTGGATCGGCCCAAGCCCGAGGCGGCCGTCGAGGAGCAGTTCAGCAACCTCGAGGCCGCCGAGCGCGCGCTGAATCAAGCCAAAGCGGATCTCGATCGCTTGGCGCTGGCGGAGCCTGCCCCGACCGTCGGCCGCAACGCAACCCTCGATCGCGCAGCAGAAAAGAAGGAAACGAAGCCTTCGGCGCGCGCATCGAGCGGCGCTGGCGCCGCTGCACCCAGCAAGTCGAATACGCTCTGCGAAGAAGCGTGTCGCGCCTTCTCTTCGCTGTCGCGTGCGGCGAATGCCGTGTGTCGCCTCGACGGGAACGGCGGCACGCACTGTAGCCGTGCAAAGCACGTCTTGGCTGACGCACAACTGCGCGTCGCCAGCTGCTCCTGTCCGGCAGCCGGCGATTGACATGAGCGTTCCGGTCGGACGCATCGCGCCGAGTCCGACCGGACTCTTGCATCTCGGGCACGCGCGTACGTTTCTGCTCGCGTTCTGGCATATCCGATCGCGCGGCGGTCGCCTCTTGCTACGGATGGAAGACCTGGATGGTCCACGCGCCGAGATGCGCTTCGCCGACGCCGCGCTGAGTGATTTGGAGTGGCTCGGGCTGGATTGGGATGGCGCGGTGTACATACAATCGTCGGGGCTCGAGCGTTTGAACAGCGCCGTCTCCGAGTTGATCGCGGCTGGCAAAGCTTATCCGTGCGTGTGCTCGCGCGGCGACATTCGCAGCGCACAGAGCGCGCCACACGCAGGCGCCTCCGAACCACGCTATCCAGGCACTTGTCGCGGCCGATACGCTTCCTTGGCCGAAGCCGAGCGGCTCACCGGGCGAGCGGCGGGCGCGCGACTGATCGTCCCCGAGGGGAGCATCACCATCGACGACGGCGTGAGTGGCGCGAGCAGCTGGGACGTCGCGCGCGACGTTGGTGATTTTCTGATCGCCAAACGCGACAAGGCTCCCGCATATCAGCTCGCAGTGGTCGTCGACGACCACGCACAAGAAGTGAGCGAAGTATTGCGCGGCGCAGATCTGTTAGCGAGCGCAGCCCGGCAATGGCACGTACAGAATGCGCTCGGTTTCCCTCACCCCGCTTGGTTTCACGTACCGCTGGTGACGAACGCAACGGGCCGGCGCTTGGCCAAGCGCGAGAACGACCTGAGCCTCGCCGAATTGCGCGCAAGCGGCTCGGATCCGCGCGCGATCGTCGCCTGGGCGGCGCGCAGCGCCCGTGTAACCGTCGCTGACCGCGTCACGGCTCACGAGGTAACTCCGCTCTTTCAGCTCGGATCTTTGCCGAAAGAATCAGTGCCGCTCGAGCCAGACCTGGTCGCGGCACTGAGAGCTGCGCGCTAAGGCTTATTGCAACAAGCGGCTCTTCGCATCGAGCGCTACGAGCAGAGCCTCCTCACAACCTGGAGGCAGCTTTGCGTCCTCCGGAAGGGGTCGCACGAGCCAGGTGTCCGGGCTATTCGGGTCGCGCGTTACTGCAACGCGGACGGCTGAGCGCAGGGCGGGCTGCTTGACCTCGATGACGGGCGTGAATTGCGCATCAGCAATCGTCTGCTCGCTCGAGGGCGGCGAAGGCATCGTCACCGAACGCGGTGCAGCATCCACGGGCTTCGGCATTTCGGTGATTTGTACGCCAGATTGCAAGGCCTCCCGCTGCAGCGGCGCTCTCGCGTCCACCTGTGTCTTGTCGCTGAAGTCGTCGTACGGGGATAGCGCGACAGCTTCGTCGACACGACGTGGAGTCGGAGGGGCTTGCGTGGGGGTGCCTGTTGGCGGCGCGGCCTGCGTCGGGACCCCCTGGGCAACAGCAGGTTGCGGGAGCGGCGCTGGGGGTGGAGGAGGCGGAGGCGGCGTGGGCGGCGTGACCGAGGTGCGCGGTACAGTGGCCACCGGGGGCGCGGCGACGACAGGCGGCGGGGGCGGCGGCACCGATGCACGTGGCGGAGGCGCGGCCGGCGCGGCCGGGGCCGGCGGAGCGACGGACGCCGGGGCAGGCGGCGGCGGAAGGCTCTGCAATACCGTGCTGAGGTCGGCTGCGGTGCGTGCCAGGTTCAGCGCGCGTAGGTCGTCTCCCGCTTCTTCGGCGCGCTCCGCGGCGCGACGCAACCAGCGCAGAGCCTCCATTTGCTCACCGCTACGAAACAGTGCACGCGCAGTCTCGATCGCGACTGCAACAGGCTCGGGGTCGGCAGCCTCAACCTCGGGGAGATCGGGAAGCTCGGGAAGCTCAGGGGAAGAATCAGCCATGGGGCGCGCAGTCTGGCTGAGACTTTCGCCAAGCAAAAGCGGTTTCATTCATGCGGGTGATTCGAGCCGGTTGAGCTCCACGGGGCGCGCAAAAATCCGCGGCTACCGTCAGTGTACGCCGTGCATGCGTCGCGCAATGAGCGGCGAAGCCAACACCAGCAGCACACCGACCCCGAGGGCCACCGAACCAATGGTTCCGAACACCGAACCATAGACCATCACCGTTTCGGCTGGTTTCGGCAGAGTGGTGGCAACCTGGCCGCTCGTATTCACCCACGTGAGTTGTGCGATGAGCGCAGCCACGTACTGCGCGAACGAGTAAACCAAGAACCAGGTCCCCATTAGCATTCCTGTCATGCCCTTCGGTGCCAGTTTGGTGATCATCGACAAGCCGATCGGCGACAAGCAAAGCTCTCCGGTCGCGTGCAAGAAGTAGCACAGCACGAGCCAGAACATCGGCACCACGCCGGTCGCGCGTGAGGTCTCCGCGCCGATATAGAGCGCGACGAAGCCCAATCCAAGCTGAACGGTGCCGAGTGCAAACTTCAGCGGCGTATTCGGCTCCAGCCGCTTGCGCGCCAAGTACAACCACAACCAGCTGAACACGGGCGCCATGAGCAAGATGAACAGGCTGTCGACCGACTGGAACTGTGAGGCCGCGATCGATTTCCCAAACAGCGAGCGATCGACGTTGCGATCGGTGAACAGGCTCATGCTGGTGCCGCTCTGTTCGAAGAAAGACCAAAAAACCACGGAAAAAGCCGTGAGCAACAGAGCAACGCCCAAGCGGCCCCGCGCGACGGGATCGGATAGCCGCAGCAGCTGAACACACAAGCCCAGGGACACCACCACGCCGAATACGACCAGTATCGAGCCGACCAACGCCGCGTGCTGCACCAATTGCCAGGCGAGCACGACCGCCAACGCAGTGCCGAGGTAGACACAAGCATCGAGCGACACGCCTAAGAATGTGGGACGATTGTCAGCGTGCCTCGGGGGCTCGGCCAGGCCCGCTAGTAGCGGCTGCGCGCGCAAAAACACGAATAGCCCCAGCAACATGCCGACGCCAGCGAGTCCAAAGCCCCAGTGCCAGCCCAACCTCTCCCCCAAGTAGCCGCAGGCGATGGGAGCGAGGAAGCCGCCCAGGTTGATGCCCATGTAAAAGATGGTGAACGCAGCATCGCGACGCGGATCGTCTTCTACATAAAGACGCCCCACGAGACTGGAGATGTTCGGTTTGAAGAACCCATTGCCGCAGATCAAAAGCGCGAGCGCGGCGTAGAACACCTGCAGATTCGCGACTGCCATCGCGAAATGCCCCAGGGCCATCAGTACGCCCCCAATCAGCACGGCCTTTCGGAAGCCGAGCAAACGATCGGCAAGCAAGCCGCCCAGCACGGGCGTGGCATACACCAGCGCGGCGTAGCTACCGTAGATCGCGTACGCAGCGCGATCGCTGAAGAGGAACGACTTGGTCAAGTAGAAGACCAAGAGTGCTCTCATGCCGTAGAAGCTGAACCGCTCCCACGTTTCGGTGAAAAGAAGGTAAGCGAGGACGCGCGGATGCCTTTGCGCGGATGGCATCTGTATGGGCAGCGTCGAGCGCTGCGGCGAGTTGACGCTCAATGCAATGCCGGATCGGGCAGCGCCTGTGGCCGGCGAATGCCCGCTTGAGCCAAACGCTCGGCGACCACGGTTATGCGCTGTAGATCTTCGACGCCCAGCACGCCTGCGTAGCCAGCCATCGTGCGTACGACTACGGGGCGCCCGGCAAGTTCGAGCAACCGGCGGCGAACCTCTTCGAGCGACGCACCGGCGTCGACCGCGAAGATTTCCCGTCGCATGAGCGAAGACAAAGGTGCAGCAAGCCCAACTCGGGGCGCCGAGACCAGCACGTGTTCGCGGCCGATCGTACCCACCAATTCCTTGCCGTAAAATACGGCAAAATGGGCCTGCGGAGAACGAATCAAGGTATCGAGCACGTGCCCCACCTGTTCGTGGGGCGCAAAAACGACCGCGTTGGGGTCACAGACCTCGCCGGCGCGTAGCTCGCTGAGCAACTCGGCCGCGCGAACGACGGCGCGTTCTTGCGCCGCACCAATGAACACGAACATAGAAATCAACGCCAGCGGCGCCCAGTCCTTCTTGAACGCGATGCTCAAAAGCACGATCGCGATGAGTTGTCCCACTGCCGCCGCGACTTGCGTAGCACGAGAACGTCCGAGTGATAGGGCGAGCAACACTCGAAATACGCGGCCGCCGTCCATCGGCAGCGCCGGCAGCAGGTTGAACAGCGAGAGAATCGCGTTCCCCCAGAACAGCACCCGAAGCAGAGCGAGGGCGCTCGGTTCGCCAATCGATAGCAGATTGTTCGGATCGAGCGGAACTCGGTATTGCTCCAACGCGAGCCACGAGCAGATCGCGATCAGCAGATTCACGAGCGGCCCCGAAAGCGCGATCAGTAGCTCGTGTCGAGGCTTCCTTGGCTCGTGCGCGAAACGCGCCACGCCCCCGATCGGCAAGAGCATGATCTCGATCACTGGCACGCCAAGCCTTTGCGCGGCCAAGGTGTGGCCGAGTTCATGCAAGATGAGGCAAGCGAGCAGCACGCCGATCGCCAGCGCGCCAAACGCAGCTCCCAGCAGCCCGTGCGGCGCGCCCAGATTCAAGGCAAAGAAGACCAGTGTCAGCGCGGAGGTCACGTGCATGCGCACGTCGACCCCGAATATCCGCGCGACGCGAAAAGACCACCTCATGCGCGGCGACCATAGTGCCGCGCATGCTGCTTTGCGAGCGCCGCAGATTGACGACTCAAGCGAGCACTCGAATTGGCACCTTGGCGCGAACGCACTGTGCACACAGGGTTTCGCGATCGAATGACCCGTTTCAAATTTGAAATACCACTACTTCTCCAGTAATCATAAATTACTGAAATCATTGAATTCAAGCATGGCACGCTCCCTGCAGTATCCCCGTGTGCAGGCGGCGCCCTTGGTGACCCCCCCCTCCGCCCGGGTCGCCGCCTCCCTAATCTACTCAACGGCCCGGCGCGCTCCCCTCGCGCCGGGCTGTTGCCCTATTTGGCGTCTGACTTTAGCTGCCACCGTGAAAACGACGTGCAGCACCGAGCCGCGCCAACACCACGGCGACTTGCTCGATGAAGTCGGCAAGTTCTACGGAGTCACCGGTGCGAAACGGATGGTCGCTGCGGCCCAGCTCGAGCATCGCGCACAGTTGCCCGTTGAGCATGATCGGCAACACGGCCACTCCCGCGAGTTCACCCTCGGGCGTCAGCCGCGCGGAGCTGGCCTGCTGCGCGCTCCCGCGTTCGCCTGAGCCAGGTAAGATCCGGCCCCTTCCCGCGCGCGCAAGAGTGAACGCAGGGTCGAACCACGGCAAGACGTCACCGAGCCGTTCACTTGGAGCTCCGAACGAACACGAGGTCGTCGGCAAGTACAGTGGCTCGCGAACACGATGGGCGAGGCCAACGGAAGCGGAGGTGGCCTGCGCAGCCGCATGCAGGGCGATCAACAAGGCTTCGCCGACATCGGCCGCTCGCGCCACCGCATCTGCGCCTTCTTGCAGACTCGTCGTCTCCGTGTCGGGTTGATCCAGCCGACGCTCGAGCATACGGGTAAGCGCGGACACCTCGCGAATTTGCCCCACCTCGCGCCAATTTTGCCAGCCAGTCTGGCGAACCCAGGCACTGCTCGGCACGCGCCCGTGGAGTACTCCGCGGAGTAGAAGTTCGGTTCGAACGGGGCCGACGGTCACCCCGCCATTGCAAACCAACCACTCTGGGGCCCCGAGGGGCGCACAAAAACCGCTCGACGATTGCATGACCAAGGACCGATTCTGCCGAGAAGGGTCGGCAGCGCGAATTGTTCCAAGCCGGTCGGGTGCGGGCCAACAATCAGGCCGAGCCGCGACGGCCGGCTATCTTCGCTCGAGCCAAGCCAAGGTTTCGAAATGGTGGGTTTGCGGGAACATATCGAAGCCCGTGACGGACGACAGCGAGTAACTTGACTCGCAGAGCGCGCGCAGATCGCGCGCCAATGTGACCGGATCGCACGCGCAGTAGGCGATGTGACGGGGTGCGCGGCGAATCAGCTCGGGCAGCACGTCACGCGCTCCGCTCCGTGGCGGATCGAGCACGCAGAGGTCGAACGAATCAGCTCGCGGGAGTTGGGCAAGCGTTCCTTTCACGTCACCGGCGATGAAGCGGACGCGCGTGAGCCCCTGCTCAGCCGCAGCGCGCTTGGCGGCCGCAATGGCCGGCTTCGAGCCTTCGATGCCGACACCGCTCATGCCGCGCGCCGAGAGCGGTAGGCTGAAGTTCCCGGCACCGCAATACAGATCACAGAAGGTACTGACGCGACGCTGCTCGGATCCATCGAGCAGCGCCTCAACCAGGCGTTGATTGACTGCCCAATTGACTTGAGTGAACGCCGCCGCTGAAACCCTCAACTCTACAGGTCCGGGCAAAGGAAAGCGTTGATCGTCTTCGGGCGCTGCATTTCGTTCGCCAATGGCGACTCGAAATTCGCGCGATAGCGCGCCGATCAACGGACTCGACATGTCGACTTCATGCGTTGAAGGCACGAGTCGCATCGAAATCCTCGGTCCGGCTGGCGCCACACGCAGCTCGATTTCACTGAACGAGGCAAGCTCGGCGCGATACTGAGTCGCGATTGTGCGCAGAGTCAGCAATGCTCGTTCGAGTTCGGGCTGCGCAACCGCACACCCCGGGATCTCCACCAATTCGCGAGACGCCGGCGCGAAGAAGCCCAAGCGGCCGCGCACGACGTGCACGCGGATTCGCGAACGATAGGCCAGCGGTTGCTCGGCGGCGACGAAATCGAGTACCGGGAGCTCTTCGAAGCGGCCAGTGCGAGTCAGCGCGTCGCGCAAGATCCCGACTTTGGCGTTCAGTTGTGCGGGATAGCTGAGCGTCATCAGATCGCAACCGCCGCAACTTCCTTGCACTGGGCAGATCGGTTGAACTCGTTCTGCGCTCGCCTCGAGCAGCTGCCAGCGAGTCGCTTGCAGGTAAGCTTGGCGGTCTTCAGCCTGTTGAACGCGGATCCGTTCACCCGGTAATGCGCCGAGCGCGAACGCCCCCTGCCCGCTGGAGAGGCGCAAAAAGCCGGCTCCACCTGGCACGAGCTTCTCGATGTGCCATTCGTTTTGCTCGGGCTCGACCAGGGTCGGTGGTTTTGGAGGCTGTGGTCGGCGCACGGGGAGATCGTGGGGGCGGAAGCGTAAAAAAAGAAACTCAAGAATCGTCGCGGCTAGGTGTCACAGTGGTGGGCCGAGATGCGACGCAGGGCTTGGTGAAGTCATACCCCATGGCAGCCCCCGCGCTCTCGATTCAAGACCAGAATGCCGCCCGCCTTTCGGATCCAGCGCTGCGGGACGGGCTGCTGAAGTTTGCTCGCCGCCGCCTGCCACCGTCGGAGGTCGAGGATTTGGTTCAAAATACGCTCACCGAGGCGTTGGTCGCCGCGAATCCGCCCAGCGACGCGGCGGAGTTTCGCCGTTGGGTGCACGGGATCGCGCGCCACAAAATTGCCGATAACTATCGACGACGGGGGCGACTCCCGCTCCTGAACCCAGATGTGGAGCAGAGCGCGACGGATCCAACTCCGCTGCTCGGCGAGCTCGGTCAGTGGATCGAGAGCGAACTACCGAAGACCGACAACGCGCAGGCAACACTACATTGGCTCCTGCGCGAGGGCGACGGCGAGACTCTGGACGAGATCGCTCGCGACGTGGATCTCCCGGCGCCCCGTGTCCGCCAGCGCGTTTCGCGTCTGCGTCGACACCTGCACGCACGTTGGCTAGCGCTCGGGGCAGCAGGCCTACTCTCGTTGCTCGGCATCGGTGCGTTGTTCACTCGTGCTCTACAACCAAAGGTCGATCCACCGGGTATCGCGCGCGAACCGAGCACGCCGCTCGAGCGAGCGCGCAGCTTGCGCCTAGAAGGTTTGCAGCATTGTGCCGCGAAGGAGTATCGCGAGTGCATCGCGGCGCTCGATCGGGCAAAGAGCCTCGACCCAGCCGGTGAGAATGCGATTGCGATCAGCGAAGCCCGGGCCGCAGCCACGGATGCCGAGCGACGACCCACCGCGCCCGAAGTGCCTGCGGGCTCGCCAGCCGAATCGTCCTCGGACACTGGGTCGACGCCGAAACAACCACAAAAGCAACTCGACCAGAAGCGCATGCCGCCCAGCAAGCCGGCGCCGAAGCAATTCGCGCCCAGCAAACCGGAGCCAAAGAACGCTCCGCTCGGCTCGAATCAAAAACAGAATGCTGTGCCGAGCAAGGCAGCGGCGTTCGATGAGCTCAACCTCGATGCGCCCGCAGCCAAGGAGATGAAGGGCAAGAAGTTCTAACCTCGCGTTCGCTCAGGTAGCGGATAGGCGCTGATGGCCATCCGATTGCCGTCGGGATCTCGCGCGTAGCTCGTAAACTCCGAGCGCGACTCGATACGGGCGCCCGCGAGCTCAAGGCGCATCTCGAATTGAGATCGTTCCTCTTGCGAGACGGTCAACGCGATCAAGAATAGGCCCGCCCCGACTCCCACCACGGCCCTTGGCGGATCTGCGGTCGGTTCAATCATCAGCAGCGAACCACCTAGATCCAACCACACCGATCTCAGTGATCCATCGGCATGTAGGTGACGCGTCACTTCTCGGAGTTCGAGTACGTCGGTGTAGAAACGTGAAAGCAGCGCAACGTCGCGGGTTCCGAGCGCCAGGTGATGAAGTACGGTCACACACGAAGCCTCGTGCGGCGCGCAGAACACAGCAACACCAAACGTGCGTGATGGTCCTTCTCGCTTCGGGATCCGCGATAATTTCCGCAGATATCGCAGCAGGACGTACGCATGCGGCCCACATCGCAAGTCTTACCTACTGCTGCGATCCGGCTAGCGAGGAGACTCGAGAAGCATCAACGTAGTGATCACTAATCCCTCGAAGATGATCGGTTTTCGTCAGCGCGAACACAGATCGGAATGGAACGTGCAACGTCTACGTTCTGAAAGTAGAGGCCATGACCAATCGCCCTCATAGGAACGATCGCGCTCTCCCATTCAGTCCGCCTCGAAGTGACGAGGGCTCGACCGTTCGCGAACGTGCACCGGTTTCACAGCCGGTCAGCCGTAAGTCCGATCCCAATTTGTCACTCGACCAGCGGCTCGAGAGCAAGTTGGGCGAAGCCGCAGCCTTGCTCGCAAAGCTCGAGCCGCAAGATACGCGTGCGCGACTCTTGCACATCGCGATGCTACGACGCGACGAGACGCTGCTCGACGGCATCCTTGCCGAGCTAGCGTTGCCACGCACTCGGCACTCACGCTGAAAGAACGTGTGCAGCGCGGTGCTGGGGTGAGCGCGTCGGGACTGAACGTGCGGAAAGGAACACCTCGATTTTCCGACGAAAGAGCCTGAACACCTGGCGCTTTCGTCCGTTCACTTCGGGCATGAAGACTTGGGTGACGCTCGCACTGTTCGCTGCTCTTCCGACGCTATTCTCGAGCACGTCGCACGCTTCCGAGGCAAAGACGACCGCGCGTGCCGACTCGAGCAGCTCCGCCGAAGGCACGACCAAACAGCTCCCGGGCGGAGCTCTGCTGCGCCTCGCGCCAGGCACGCGCATCGAGATGCTTCGTGCGCTGAAGCTGCAGCTCGCGCCTCCGGGACAACCGCAGACCATCACTCAAGTCGTGAAGTTGATTTCGGGTCGCGTCGACGTCGACATTCCGGCGAGCAAGGCTCCGAAGACGGCGGTGCTCGTTCAAGCACCGCACAAGGTGAGTGCAGTCGCGAAGGGCGGTCACAGCATTGCAATAGCCGATGCAAATCGCGTCATCATCGCCGCTGTCGACGGTGACATGCTCGCGGCATCCGGCAACGACTGGAAGACGCTACCGAGTGGGCTCGTGCGTCACTTCGTCGGCAACGATCCGACGTACCAGGAACTGAAGGTGCCGGGCGTTCCGAACCTGCGCGTTCCGCAGCCACTGCTCTTGGCGCTCGGCGTGACGCCCCCCGACGCGCATGCTGAAGCAGGCGGCGTGAAGGAAGCCGATCACTATCGCTTGAGCGTCTGGCGCGTCACTGACAAGGGGAACGAGTTCGTTCGAAACATCGACACGCGTGGAACTGGGGCGATTCCTGGGCTGACACCCGGCCGATATCAGGTCACCGCGCGAGCCGTCGATGCCAGCGGGATCTTCGGGCAGGAGAGCGCGGCAAGCTCGCTGCGCCTGGTCGGGGCCGAGCTGCCCGTCGGAGCCCGCTACGAAGACGGCGCCATCTTGCTCGGGCAACGCGCGCGCGCAAAATTGATTGGCGCAGCTGGTCTCGAGGCGAGCTACAACGCTTCGCAGCACTTCGTCACTGCGCCCGATAGCGTGGGTCTGACGCGCGGCGAAAGCACCCTGCTTCGCTTGCGTGAACCCGGCACGGTGGAAGAAGTTCGCGTTGGCCTCGAGCCCCGCGCGCTGCGTGCAGATGTGCAAATTACGCCCAAACATCCGCATTGGCCCGAGGACATGCTCGAAGTCACCGTGCAGCTGTTCGACGCCCGCGGCCGACCGGTCGCTGAGACGACCCCAGTAAAGCCCACGGTGCTGGTGGACGTGCAACCCGTGGAAGTGACGTGGATGCGCTCGGACAACACGATGCATACCTTCATCCCGGCCCCGGCGAGTCGCGGACCGTGGGTCGTGCGTGTCGAAATCGCCGACGAATTCGGGGATCCGGCGGGTCGAGATTTCATCGAAGTTGCAGGGCCGAGCAGCGACCGAATCAGCGCAAACTGAAAACCTCGTCTGCGCTCAGCCGTTGAGCTAAGGTCGCCTCGCGTGATCCTTTCCGACTTTAGCCACGTGATATTCGATCTCGACGGTGTTCTGCTCGATACCGAAAAGCTGTACACCGAGGCGACTCAACGAGTCGTTGGCCAGTACGGCAAGACTTTCGAGTGGTCCCTGAAATCCTTGATGATGGGGCGACACGAGCTGGAGGCCGCCGAGCTGTTGGTGAAGACGCTCGTGCTACCGATCACCGCCGAAGAGTACCTGCGCGCTCAGGTGCCGATCGCCGAAAGTTTGTTTTCGGACGCTACTGAGCTGCCCGGCGCCGAGGCGTTCGTCAAGGAGCTCGCCGCGCGCGGCCATGTTCTCGCGGTCGGCACCAGCAGCACGCGCCGCCTATACGACCTGAAAACGACTCACCTGCCTTGGTTTAGCGCATTTTCTGCCGTGATTTCCGGCGATCACCCTGAGGTGCGCGCGCTCAAACCTGCGCCGGACATCTTCCTCGCGGCGGCGCGCGCAATCGCTGGCGACCCGGCGCGCTGCCTCGTGCTCGAGGATTCACCGGCGGGAGTGCTGGCCGCACGAGCCGCCGGCATGAGCGTGATCGCGATTCCCGATCCAGCGTTGCCGGACGAGCGTTTCGCGGACGCACAGCTGATCGTTCGGAGCTATTCCGAGCTACGCGCTCACCTCAAGTGCTGAGCGCTTCACCGCGCTCGGCTTCACTCAGGTCGTACCAGGAAAAAAACTCGCCGAGGCATGCACGCTGCGCGGGCGGCATGTATTCGAAGTTGCGACCGCGATCGATGATCTCCCAAAAATCCTTGCTCTCCACCCGTTCCAACGCGCGGCGGATCGAGAGCAAGCGATCGCCTGGCTCGTTCTGCATATCGAGAGAGATGCGGCGCGCCTTTGCCTGCTCACCTCGCATCAAATAGTACGTCGCGAGTTTGACTTGCGCTTTGCGCACGCCGAGCAGCGCTTTTTCCTGAGCACTGACTCGCAGCGGTCGATCGAGCTCCAAGAATTGGCTGAGCATTTCTTCTTCTTCGGGCGCCCCCTGCTCGTTGGCGTACTGGCAAAGCGCCGACAGGTCGTAGGCGACCGTCTCGGTCACGAAGGTCAACTTCATGTCGAAGCTCACGTGACCATAGTAGTTCATGTGCTTGACGCCCTCGACGGCGGCACGACCGTTACCCTGACGCACCATGGCCTCGACCAACAAGCGATACTGATTCAAAACGTTGTAGGCCGTTCGCACTTCGCGCGCGTTCAACGTGGCGCGCAGATACGAATTCATGAAGCGAAACACCAACGCGATCAGTTCCGCGTCGCGCGCGGCGCACGCGGCCTCGCCGATGTAGCGCGTGTCGATCGCGATCAAGTAGTTGATGTCGCGCATGCTGCTCAGGGCTTCGTTGTAAATCCCGAGATATTGACGCATCACCTTCCATTCGACCCAGGTGCGTCGTTGCTCCAAATCCAAGAGCGACTCGGGATCCATGGCCACGAAGTCGGGGTTCTGTCGAATCCCCGCGCCGATACCGAACCACACTTCGGAAGCCTGAGGTTTCGCCTTCAGGTAGGCGAGCGAGAAGTCCTTGAGCGCGTCGACCGCGCCGCTGGCGATGATCTTGTCCTTGCCCGAGATCGAGTTGCTGGTGATATCCGTGAGCTCTTCCATTGCTGCCAGCGTCGAGACTTGCGCATCCGCCGAGCGCTGTTGGTCGCGCTCGTCCGCGCCCCGACCGGCCACGCCCACTGCCTCGCTGCGAATGCGCGAAATGATGTTCATCGGCTCCAGGAACCAGAACACGTAACGAAAGTAGGGCGCCATCAGCACTAGACCGAGTGTGGTCGCGCCGATCATCACCAAGAGCGCCGTGCGCGGCACATAATCTCGATGGATCGAGACACTGAGCCAGACCCCGCAAACGCACGCTATCAAGTAGTAGCCCATGACCACCAAATTGATGCGGTCCCGGAGGAACATCCGCGCGACACCGGCATAGCGATCCGCGGACAGCTGCACGATGATGGATACGACGGTAATCACGATGCCGAACACCGCAGCAATCATCCCGGCGAGAGAGCTCACCGCGTCGGTGATGCTGCTCGGATCGAATTGAACGTAGCGGCCGATTGGCGTCTTGAATGGGGGGTGCACGTCGCCCCCTGTTACGAAATGATCGAACGAATAGAAGCCCCAAAAGACCAGCAACGAAACCGACGTCAGGACGGCGATCGGCACTAGCCACTGCTTGCGAAAGTTACCCAGGCCTTCGGTCATGATCGGGCGGCAGTCTAACGCGATGCAGAGAGCCGGCGCAAAGGCAGCACCAATGCCGCTATCAACCACGTGAGCAGACTCAATCGTACCCGTCGTGGGCGCGGGCGCGGCCCGCTACCTGGGCTAAATCGCTCCGCACTTCGCGCGCTCGAGGCGGTACTTTTGGCCCGCAATGGGTGGCTCTCGGCCGAGTTCCCAGTACAGGTGTCGCCATCATATTCGGAATCGCTGCTACTGCCGCTGCACGAGTCACTGCTCGACTCGTCCGAGCTCGAGTCGCCCGTGCACGAGTCACTGCTCGACTCCTCCGAGCTCGAATCTCCACTGCATGAGTCGCCGCTCGAATCGCTCGTGCGCGAATCCCCGCTGCATGAATCGTTCGAGCTGCTTTCGGAAGCAGACCCGGTACAGCTCACCTCAGTGTAGGTGCCGGTCGTCGTAGTCGGGGTCGGGGTCGGGGTATAGTAGGGATCGTCCGGTGTGCTAACGACCACCGGGATGGCAGGCGTCTTGGTTGTCGGGGGCGCCGCCGATGGATTTCCGACGCTCACCGGCGGCACGATCGGTTGAGAACAGCCGCCCTGATCGACGTCCGTCGCGAACAAGAGCGGCCCTTCGGAGCCTTCGCTGGCGATTCGAAACCTTTCTCCGTCCGCGCCCAGAGTTCCATAAAATCGGTTCAAACGAAGTTCGGCAAAGCCGACTTCGTTCAGTGTGCGTGAGAGATCATCGGCACCATCGCACATGAAATCCGCGGCATTCGTCGATGAGCGCTCACGGGCCGCCAAGATCTTGGCCTCACACCCGCCGCTGGTCGCGTTCGGCAATCCGCTCAAGTAACGCGAGACCACTGAAGCGACTCGGTCGCCGGTCGGGAATATCGTGCCCGAAAAGAGCGATGATCCATCCTGCACTTCCTTCAACCAGTGCTCTGGATTCTGCGCGAGCCAGTCGCGGCGTGCCGACAGGTAGTCGCAGCTCGCGTCGACGGACCGATAAACCACGGGAAACTGGCTGGCATCTGCGCTCTCTCGCAAGACCGGTTGCACACCACTCTTGGCAAGCAAGATCGCGCTCAGCGGGAGCGTGTTGCCGCCAGACAATTCGAGGCTCGGTAGTTCTTCCGAGTACCCCCGGTCGTTCAGGCGCAGCGCGTCGGTGCTTCCTCCAAGTGCAGGCACGTCGAAGAGCGCGAGCCGAAACGGTGGCTGCGCGCGACTCGCAAATTGCGAGATTTGGCTCACATCTACCACCAGTCCGGCATCCGCCAAGCGACGACGCAACTCGAGCTCCGAGCTTTCACTCAGGATTTCGGACGGCAGGATCCGCTGCGCCTCGGGCAGGCCACTATCCGCAAGCTCGAACTGGGTCAGCGAGCCGCAGTTCACGACCGACCCAGGCGGCGGTGCTACGCGCATGCGTGTTGAAAAGTCCAAAGCTCGCAACCAAGCATCCGCAGCGACCGCCGATTCACCTGCGGACTCCGAAGTGACCAGCGCGAGACGTGTGTGTCCTCGAAGACGAACACTCAGCCAGAGCGAAGAGTCCTCGGCCATGACTTTGGCCAACTGCAACTCGGAGATCTGCGTCGCGTCGTCGACCGCAATCAGCGCAGCCGTTTGCGCATTGACCCGTGTGGGTACCAAACTGCACACCCCGAGCAGACCGAAGAACGTGAACAATCGCCTCACGACTGAACCGCAGAGCAACCGACGTGCCCGGAGCAGGCTGCAGAAATGGGCGTATTTTGCGGAGTCTGGGCGCTACCGTGAACAGCCGTCCGGCACTGTATCCGAAGTACGACAGTGGCTTCCCTGCCTGCTAGAGCAGCGACGGCCCCACTTGCAGAGGCAGTTCTCCCTCGAGCAAGCTCAGGGCGCGGCACACGTCTTCCGGCGCGTTGCCGAGCACGAACGGCTCGCGCAGGAAGCGTGCGGAGCCCAGCGCTTCGCGCCACGGCACGGAAGGGAGGGCGCGATCGCGCATACGGTGAACGAAGCGAAGCGTACGAAGCGAATCGAACCAAGTATGGATTCGCCGCCGCAAGACCGGGCCCGTAGGTGCTTGACCCGCCGCACTCGCCAGCGCTGAGAGCACACCGAGCTCACTCGAGATCTCGAGGACGACCTGCGCGATCTCCGGCACTTCGAGTTCGACGGCCCGAGCCAATGCGCCGACCTCCGCAGTTCGTGAGAAATCGTCCAAGCCTTGGATCACCGCCGCCAAGGCTTGGAAAATCTGGGGCGAATAGAGCTCGAACTCTCGCCCCAGAGCTAGTTCCTCTCCGATCTCGCGCGATCGCCGGCCAGTCCCGAAGGGCACGCGCTCAGAAGCGCGCGCCCGAATAGCGACCGGCGAATGCGCGGGCCGGCGCAACGGCGCGACCTTGGCGAGTTTGTCCAACAAATGGAAATCTTCTGCAGCCTCGCGCTTGGGAACACCGCGGACGCTCAGATATGCGGGCGCCGACACACACAGCGTACTGCCAACGCTCTGGTACGCGTAGCACGACCCTGCCGCGGCCAAGCCGAGCACGTAATAACGAAGTGAGATCTCGTACAGCACCGTAGCTGCGTCGATACCTGCGTCACCGCCCGGCTCGTGACGGTAGGGCCAGAGCCAGGCCGAGCTCGGCGCGCGCTCGACCACCGGTTCAGTGAGTTGCCGAAAGTACTCGACCGGCAGCGTGACGTCGGCATCACTCGAAGCGATCAATGGGCAACTCACCTGACCACACGCCCAAAGGGCCGCCGCGAAATCGCCCCCGAGTTTGCGCGCTAGCCCCACGCCTTCACGCGCTGGCAATCGGATCCCCGGACTTGCCCGATCGAGCCAGAACAGATCGTAGCCCTCGGCACGGCCCAGCCATGCACGGCCCGCGACGCTTTCGTCAGCAATCAACTGGGCCTGCGGAAACTGAGCCTGCAAGTACGAAAGAAGCCGTTGATTTTCAGCATGAATCGGCGCGGGCGCAGCGTCGGGCGCGTTCACCACCAAGACCATCAGCGCGCGTTCGGGGGCGCATGAAAGCGCGTTGCGAAATCCGTCCATTAGCGACGGCGACTCGCCGCAAGCGGGCACGACCAGCGCGGCCAGGTAGCGATCCGTGAGCTGCTTCGCCAACCGAGCCTCCGGCTCGGCGTAGTGCGCGAAGTACTGCGCCCCTTGTCGCGCGGCTCCCGGGTGCGTCAATGGACGGCTGCGCGATGAGGCAAGCGGCGCACGAGCTCGGCCTCGTAGTCGAGCAATGTCGCCGCGCGTTCGGCGATCTGCGGTTCGTCGAAATAGCTGCGAGCCAAGCGAAAGAACAAGCCATGATGGCGAGCTTCAGCGCGCGCCAAGTCGAGGTACGGCTCGGCCAAGTCAGACCCGCGTACTCTCAGCGCCTCAGCCACCATGAACAAGCGCTCGCAACCGCGCGCTTCCACGATTCCGGCGACCAATAACTTGTCGAGCAGCATGCCAAGACCGCCGTTGCGCACCTGTGAGCGCAACGCATTCACGTACGGATCCTTGTAATCGTCAGCCAAGATCAAGCCGCGCGCGTGAACGATCCGGTACATGACTTGAAAGTGTTCGAGCTCTTCGCGTGCGAACTCGATCATCGGTTCGATGAGCTCACTCTTGTCGGGATAACGCACGACGAACGACATCCCAGTCGCGGCGGCTTTGCGCTCACACGCCGCATGGTCGAGCATGAATGTGTCGAAGTCGGCAAACACTACATCCAGCCATTCGGGCGGGGTCTTGAAACGAAGATCGAACATCGGCCAGGGGTGGCTATTGCAGAGACCTGACAAAGCGGCAAATGCCCAGGCCAGGCGCGGAAGTTCACGCGACTTTTCCCACTTTTTTTCGGGCTCCCTCGCGAAGCTCGACCGAACGAGATGGTTGGAGCGACGAGCGCTCTTGGCTAGCCTGCTCCGGACTCATGGCAGGCTATTCCGGCACGCCGCTCCCGCGAAAACTCGGGATCAAACCCAACTGTCGGCTCGGCACCCTCAATGCGCCACACGATTTTCCCGAGCGGCTCGGCGCGTTGCCCGCGGGGGTGAAGGTCAGCGACGCCGCGCGCGGGAGCTCTCCGCTCGACGTGATCGTCTGCTTCGTGAGCGCAATCGCCGAGCTCGAGCGGCTGTTCCCGCGTGCGCGAAAGCGACTCGATCCGAACGGCGGGCTTTGGTTGTGTTGGCCGAAGAAAGCCTCGGGCATCGAGACAGACGTCAGTGAGAACGTCGTGCGAAGGTTCGGCCTGGCCTCGTCACTGGTCGACAACAAAGTCTGCGCGATCGACGAGACTTGGTCTGGCCTGAGACTGGTCGTTCGACTCCGCGACCGGCCGTAGTGATGCCGCGGTTACTCGCCGATGACGTGAACGACCAAGCGGCGAGCGTGCGGTGCTCGGCGGTGTTCCCATAAGTACAGCGCTTGCCACGTGCCAAACGCGAGGCGCCCGGCGGTGACCGGAATCGTCTCCGAAGTTTTCGTAATCGCGGAGCGCGCGTGCGCGGGCATGTCATCCGGCCCTTCGTCGTCGTGCTCCCAGGCGCGAGACTCGGGTGCGAGATCCGCCAGGAACCGACCGAGGTCGCGTAGCACGGCTGGATCGGCGTTTTCCTGAATGACCAAGCTGGCGGAGGTGTGCTGCACGAACACCGTACACAGCCCAGTGCCGATTTTGCTGCGCGCAATTGCGGCGTTCACTTCGGAGGTGACGTTCCACAAACCCGCCCCGCGCGAGCGGAGTTCGAGCGTTTCCTGGTGCAGTGCCACGCGCTCTGGTATGCGATCATTTCGTCTTTTTGGCCAGATCTCTCGATGGGCGATGGTTGGATAAAGAGCTCGGCTGATCCCCCCCCCCAGAGTGGGCGCTGGGAACGTGTTTCCACTCTGGCGGCTGAGGCATTCTCCGCCAAACCATGGACCCACAAACTGTGGCTGGTTGGACGTGGCCTCGTCACGCGGGACACGCTGCAGGCCGCGAGCGCCATGGCTTTCGATTTATTCTTGGCCGCGATCCCCATGCTCGCGCTCGCTGGCTGGCTCTTTGCAGCCTTGTCCCGCGGCAGCGACGCCGTCCTCGTGAGCACTTCGCTGTTGGTCGACCTGACACCGCAAGAGGTGCGCACGCTGATCTGGAATCAGCTGGGTCAATTCTCGGTCACCGCGGTTGCACCGCTGGCTCTACTGGGCGCTCTATGGCTTGCCTCTTCGGCCTTCAACACGTTGATGGCCGTGCTCGAGGTGACCGTCGTCGCGCAAAGACGACCTTGGTGGAAGCGTCGACTATTGGCGCTCGGCTGCGTTATTTCGAGCATCCTGCTGTTTGCAGCGAGCGCTAGCTTTGCCGTTGCCCTCGCAGGCGGACCATCGACCGTCGTTCGATTGATCGCGCGCGGTGATTTCCCGTTCTTGGATCACGCGAGCCATTTCTTACTGCTTGCCTTGGTATTGACGATCACCACCGCGCTATTGGCCGGTTTCTTTCGGATCGCAGTGATTCGACCTGGCGTGCGACGACGAGTTTGGCCGGGCGCGATCGTCACCGTTGCGGCTTCGGGCAGTGTGTCGCTGGCATTTGCTTACTATGCCAGCCATCTCGCGCGTTTTGCCCTATTTTACGGCACGCTCTCGGCGGTCGCGATCACCTTGGGTTGGCTTTGGTTGATGTGCCTCACCCTGCTGCTCGGCGCCGAGCTCAACCTTCAACTCGAAGATCTCGGGCGCGCGGACCCTTAGCCGCTCAGCCGCCGCTCGTGGTGCCGCCGACGCACACGCCCCAACCGTCTGGCAACTGAGACGCCGACTGACACCTGCCATCACCACAGGTGCTCTCCCGCGTAGAGCAGAGTTGGAGGCATTGATTCGTCGCGGCAGAGCAAACGTGGCCCCAGGCACACGGGCAGGAATCCCCCACCTTGCCCGTGCCCGGCACGGCGCAGGTTGTCGTGCCATCAGCTCGCACGACCATACACGCGGTTCCTGTTTTGCACGTGCACTCGCTACCTTTGGCACAGGGGTAGGGCGCGCTCAAATCACAGTTCTCGGCGTGGACGCAGACCGGGATCATGAGCGTCGTCTTGTCCGAGACACCCTTTTCGTTGATGGTGGTGTCGCGTATCGGGCGCTCGGCACAGTAGGTCCCGGTTTTGCAGTCGTTCGCGTCCTGACAGCAGTACTTTTGGCACAGCCCGGTGTTCTGGTCGCCGACACAACCAAAACCCGGTTGGCAGTCATTCGATGTCAGGCACGGAGCGTTTTCTCCGCCCGGGCCTGCGATCGCGCACGCGGAAAATACGACCTTCGGATCATCCGCCGAACGCTGAACATGACAGCCGTATGCTGGCGGAGTCGTAGGAGAAGCGCCCGATTCACCTGCGGCACCCGCAATGCCTCCCGCACCACTCGCGCCAAGTGCACCCGTCGCGCTATCCCCGCCTGCGCCGTCGCCCGCCGCACCACCTGCGCCGCCGGGACCGACGGCCGCCGCAGTGTCGCCGCCGGCTCCGCCCTCGCCCTTCGCGCCCGCCTGGCTCATTCCAGAAGCATCATCGCTCACGCTGGCGTCTTCACCCATTGACACCGGGGGCGTGAACTTGGCGCAAGACATGGACGAGTCGGGCACGCAGAAGATCATGCCGCAGAGCGGGTTCAACCCGAGCATGCCCGAATCTTGCGCGCCGCTGTCCGGCGTGAACCCTGCAGCGTCCTTGTCGTTGCCAGTCCCTGCGGTGCCGTTGCTACCACCGCCCGAGGCAGCAGCATTCAAGGAGTCGTCGGCAGCAGCGCACCCCCAAGCGAGGCCGAGCAATAGGGCCGAGCAAATCCCAGCACAAAGGGCGCGACGGTAAGTCATGGCACGAAAAGCTCGGCCAAGCCTAGCAGAGCACGGGCGCCCGAGCCGCCCGTCCAAGCCGCTATTTCAGAATTACGCTGCGAACTACGTAGTTATTCGCCTTGTCGTACACTCGGAGACTCAGCAGTGCCGGGACGGCGGGAACGAACTTGCTGACGTCCGCGTCGAATTCCTCGCGTTGTTCGTCGAAGATGCCATCCGTTGGATAAAACGGAGTCCATTCGTCCGAGCCCGCCAAAGCGATCTCGATGCGAGCGATCGGGCCCACTCCGTCGAGGGCAACGCCTTGCACGTGCTTGCCGACCACTTTGAGGCCCTCGACCACGGGCGGGGTGTTGTCGACCAAGATGACACTGCTCTCCATCGTGTCGCGCGTGACTCGATCGGGAGGATTGGAAAGTTCATCCGTCGCCACCAATCGCAACCGATAGCGGCCTTCTGGCAAATCCGAGGTTTCCCAGGTGTAGCTCTCTTTGGTCAGTTTTTCCTGCGGCTTGAGCAGATCGAACCAGGTGTTGCTGCCCACTTGACGAAACTGCAGGCGATACCGCAGATCATCTTTGTCCGGGTTGTCGACCTTCCACGAGAGCGCGATTGTGGTTTCGGGCTTGTGCGTCACCGGCCCACCCGATGAACGAAGCGGGTCGTCTCCAGCTTCACCGTTGTCACCCTTCGCTTCCACGCTGGTGATCACCGCGCGCAGATTGTCGGTGACGAACGACACGTCGACCTCGCTGAGTACCGTGTTCGGATCGTTTGCGAATCGACCGCGCACCTGTAGGTAGCGAGCGGGCGGACTGTCGATCAACGAGGGCTTGTTGAAACCAGCACTCCAGGCGCTCCAGGTATCGTCCGGTTCCTTGGTGTTGCCAGTACGAGTCGAGATTTGGATCGGACCCGAAGCGTCCCAGTCGAGCTTTCCGAAGCGCGCACGCAGCCCCGCGTCGAGCACCTTGCTCGTCCACACGGCGTCCGCGCCGCCGATGCCTTTGACGGGATGCGCGACGGGCGGGTCGCTGGCGAGCACCATCTGCTCTTTGCCTGACAGCAAGAGGACGCTGACTTGTCGCTCGTCCACGTCCGCGACCAGCGCCGCGTTGTGGCTCGCGTCGACCGTATATACGCGGCCCTCGACACCAGTGCCGACGTAGGGTCGACCGTCATCGGCCAGAGCAAGACTCGTGTAGTGCTCGTCGGTATCGTCGAGCAGCTGGTCGGGAGCGCCGTCGGGGCTGAACTTGTAGAGCGTGCCCTTGCCCTTGGTCTTCGGTGCGACGTTGGTTGGCGCCGCAGGAGTGCCGTCCGTGCGACTCGCGCGACTCGGAGCAAGGTTACCGGTTTTGATCTCGTTGGCGATCGCGAACACCTCGCCCTGCTTGTTCACGGCGATCGCCCGCACCTCCGTGCGCTCGAAATCGTAGAACACGCTGGCCTTGCCGGGAGCGGTAATCTTGTACAGCTTGGCCTTGTCGCTCGCGCCGGCATATACGGTTCCGTCAGGCGCGATTGCCACGCTCATCAAGTGTTGCTCCGGGGCGTCGAAGTAGACTTGCGCGTCCCCCGTCTCGCTGATCCGGTACAGCTTGCCTTCGGGGCCCGTCGCCGCAAATAGCGACTTCTTCTTTTCGTCGTAGGCGACCTGCCAGACGTGTTCGGTGCCTTTCAGCGTGACCAGGTCGGTGAGCTTGCCGTGGTCCCACTTCATCACTTTTCCGTCGGGCAATGTACCCATCACGACCGCACCGCCCCACGCCTCGGCGAGCGAAGTGATCACGAGCGCCTTCGTTTCTGCCAGCACGGACACGGTACCGCTCGTAAGTTTGAGCAACTTTCCTTCGTTGCCGGTGCCGAGCAGCAAGGAACCATCACGTTGCTGCAGCGCGGACCAGATGGTGTTGCCGGGGGACACCGGGATACTTCCCAGATTGAACCCGGCCCGCACGTGCCCCTGAGTGTCGACAGCGACTCCTTTCAAATCGCCACCCTTGAAGTCCGCCGACTTCGAAAGCGTGAAACGACGCGTACCGACAGCCGAAGCCTGCGCCGCAGCGAGCAGGGCAGCACCCAAGAACGAGTAACGAAGAAATCGATTCATGGCTTCATCTGCGAGAAAAAACGGAGAACGGGAAAACTACGACCCAACTACGACCCATCAGCGCAATACGGGGCGAACGCTAACCGACACGCGATCACGTCCGACCATGAACTCTGGCAAATCGACCACGATGCGCGTCGTGGTCGCGAAGGTTTCCGGGGCCACCGAGGAAGTCGCCGGGCGAATCGCGTCCAAGGCACCGGGTGGCAAGTCGTGCGCGACGCGGCCTTTGAACGTGACGCCGGCATCACCCGTGTTGAAGCTGATCACCACGGATTTGGCCGGATAGACCGGGTTTTCGAGGTTCTTGATCAGCTCGGTCAGATTGTCGGGCGCGGACTGGTCACGTTCCTCGGCATAGCCGGGCTCGATTTCCAGATTCACCGTCTGCCCGGCGAAATGCGCCGGGATCGGCACGGTGACCACGCGCGTCACCTCTGGACCGGAGTAAGGCACCAAGGTGAGCCGAATGCGAGCCGGCGCGCCCGCGTCGATCTCCGACTCCAGCAGGCTCGCACCGCGCAGGCGCAAAATGTCGCGCGCATAGCGGAGCTCGACGTCCATTCGCGCGGACTCGATGAACGCCGCTTGCCACGGGTTGTTCAGCACCGTTCCGATCGCGCGCACCAAGTTCGAGCGCACGAACTCGCCCGCTTCGGGCGTCCCGCCCATCGAGACGCCGTAGTCCTGCAGCGTTAGCTCTGGGTAGCCCTTGATTTTGAGCTTGCTGGTCGCCGTCCAGCTCACATCCTGATGCTCGTTGGCAACGGCTTGCAGCGCGCTACCGAGCGCCACGGACGCGAACGACGGCGTCATGAACTTGTCGTGCGCGATTTCGAAGCTCCAGTTGGAGTTCGGAAATCCCGGCGCGCCGTGAATGCTCATCTTGAGCGGGATCACGGGCGCTTTCGCGCTGTGCGAAACGACGATCGCGGACTGGCGATCGTTGACCAATGCCCCTACCTCGCGCACGCCCATGCCAATCTTGAAAGAGCGCTGATCACTGGCCAGAAACCAAAGTACTCGTCCGATGGCGGTCGGTAGCGCGGTCACGCCCAACTCACTCATCGGGTGCCCGAACGCGACCAGTTTGTCGCCCTCGACTCGAGTCACGGTACCAAGCCCCATCGCGCTCATGTCGCCGCGCACCAGCTGTACACCCACTGCGCCACCGTCGACATAGCGCGTCGGGGCAGAGGTCTCCTCGCTCGCCGCGCCGCCTGCTTGAAGCGGCTCGAGTCCGAGCGGCGCCATCAGCTGCTGTGCGAAGGCGATCGAGCGGCTGCTCATGCCGCCAATCAGAATGGGCGTCGAAACTGGCGTCAGCGTGCTCACTTGCGAATGGTCGAGACCGATCGAATGTGCCAATTGCGCCGCGTGCTCGCGCACGTCGTAGTGGCCGAGAGTCCCCTGATAGCGATGCCCCCCCTCGTTGTTCGCGCGCCGTTCGCGCGGGGCAACCGGCTTGCCCGACACCGGCATGAGCTTGAGCGGCCAGCCATCGATGCGGTCGGGCAGCGGTCGCGCCATTTCATCGAGCATGTTTCGAATGGGCGTAACCCCAGCGACCGGTTCGGAGCCGAACGACCATCCGTACGCGTACGCGCCGATCATCTTGTCGTTCAAGTAGATCGGGCTACCGCTCATGCCCGCGACGACTTTGGTGATCTCGAGCCGCGGATGCTTGGTCTTGACCAAGATCAGATCCTGCTTCGGCCGGAAGTTCTTGAGCACGTCGATCACTTCGACGTCGAAGCGCTCGGGCTTCGTGCCTTGGAACACGGTCAGGCCGTAGCCCTTCATGCCTGGACGGATGTCGCTGACGGGCATGATGTCGGGCCGGTTGGACGAGCCATCGGCGTGTGCCGGTCGCAGACCGAGCGGCAGCGGTAGGAGCAAGCCGGCGAGCGCGGCGGCGAACAGCAGGGAGGTGGAACGCACGGTTTTTCGGGAGTGTAGCAGGCTAGCCGGGGGACCGCGCAAACCGGCAAATCGCGGGCTTTTGGCCGATGTTGCTGGTGTGCACGGGGCTTCGACTATTGTTCGGGTACCCGTGGACCTCGCCCTGATGTTCGGACTCGCGGCCTCGTTCGGCCTGCTCTTGGCGAGCCACGTCGCGCTGAGCGTTGGGCTCGGCGTGCTCGGGCCCTGGTACCGCGGACTGATTGCATTCATGGTGCCGCCGCTTGCGCCGTTCTGGGGCTACTACGGCAAGCTGCACGCGCGCTCGTTGCTCTGGATCGTGTCACTCGTGATGCACGTCGCCTGCCTCACCGCGGCGGCGATCGGCGGCACGGTGACGTGAATGCTCGAGTGACCGCCTCGAAAGAGTCATTTCTGGCAACTGGGCCGTTCGGCGGCCGACGAGGGGGGTGGTATTCTCCCATGGCAGTGACCAATCCGTTCCTCACCCTGCGGCGTCCCCCACGCACGTATCTGCGTCCACCGACGCCGATTGTCTTCCCGGACTCAGCAGAGATGCCTGAGACGGGGATACATCTCGAGGTTCGCACCGCTCTCTATCTCCTAGTGCGTGATTTCGTGGCTGAGCGAGGCGCCGTCGGCTCCGAACAGTTCGTGTATTGGGATCCCTCCGATCCTCGACAGTGTTTGGCACCAGACATGACCGTGAGAATGGGAGCCACTCCCGGCCCGTTTCGCAGCTGGAAGACGTGGGAGCAAGGGGCACCACACTTGGCGGTCGAAATCGTCAGCGACTCGGACAGCAGCGAGAGCGCCTGGAGCCAGAAGTTCGCGCGCTATCGCAAGTCTGGAATCAACGAGATCGTACGCTTCGCACCAGAAGACGACACCCGTCCGTTGCGCCTTTGGGATCGCTTGGAGGGGGATCTCGTCGAACGCATCCTGGAGGGCGAACACGCTCTGCTTTGCGATGCGCTCGGCGTGCACTGGCACGTGCAACGCGACGCGACCCTCGGCCATCTGTTGCGCCTTTCCCACGATTGTCGCGGGCAAACGCTGGTGCCATTCGTAGCCGAGCGAGAACGCGCGGCGCTGGCACGCGTAGCCGAACTCGAGGCCGAGCTTCGACGTCGCTAGTCGCGTCATGAATGGTCTTCGGGCGATCCTTGTCCCGCATCGCAGCTCGCATTCGCGTTGAGTTCCCGGCCCTCCGCGATCTCATTGATCCGCGAGAGCGCGAAGCTCGAACGCGCTACTTGCGCTCGGGCCGCACGTCACTCGCCACGACGGTGAGCGGAAACCCCTCGCTCACCCAGCGATCGCGCAGCTTCTGTGCGAGATCTTTGTGCTCGCGCCAAGGCACGGCAACCGCGACCACCAGGCAACCGTCGGCGTAAGCCGGATACGCAGCCCAGGCGCCGGAGAACTCGGACGTGGTGAACGCCCAATTCAAGCGTCCGTCGACGGCGCGCGATTCGAGGATCTTGCCTTGCCACTTGCCGAGGCTGGTCTCGAAAGGACCGAATTTGACATCGAACGGATGCGTTTGAGGCAACCCCCAGGCTTCGAAGTTGCGCATGCAGGTGTCGCTCTTCATCTGTGTGCCCGCGGGCAGCGGGCGCGTGAACGCGATCACCATCGCATGATGTTCGTCACCATAGCGAAAGCCAACGAAGTGCTCGACGCCGAAGTAACGAACGCGCTTCCAAGTGTCAGAGTCCGGCAGCGGCACATTGACTTGGCCGTCTCGGTCGTTGCGCGTGCCCCAAGGCGCAGTCGCGAGCCGCTCGAGGGCTGCCGCATGCGGATCCGAAGCATCACCGCCCGGTTCTTTGACGGTCACGGTGGCTGGCGTCGGAGCGGATGCAACGGGCGCTGGCTTTGGCGCTTGCGCGTGTCCGGCGCAACCCACGCTGAACAAGATCGGCGCGACACAAAGCCGGCGAAGCAGATCGCGATTCGGCCAGGCCTGAAATCCCAAATCAAAGCGCACGCCTGTTGTACGTCGCACTTCGCGAAATATGACTCATCTCGTTCGCCTGCGCCGGGAGCGAGCGGTTTCCGCGAGTTTGGCCGGCTTCACAACACCTACACCTACACCTACACGAAAGTGTTGGCTCCGATTCCGATGCATAGGACTTGTGCCAACTGGGTCGGGTGAAACCTTGCCGTGACGAAGCAAGCCCGTATACTGCGGCAAATCTGGGGAGTGCTGTCCTCAGCGCTTCCGAGCAAGTCTAGCGGCGCCGAGTAACGGCCCCAGAGGACGAAACAAACCAGTGACCTCGGTGGATTTCGAGCACCGATTCAAAGCGCTGGCGGACTGCTCGGCCGACGCGATCTTCATCACCGACTTTGATTCAGCAAAGTTCGTCGAGGTGAACGCGAGGGCCTGCGCGCTCTTCGGTTACGCACGCGAGAAGCTATGCGGCATGACCGGTCGCCAGCTGCAACCTCTCGAGGACGCCGAGATCGTCGACACCATCGGTCGAGAGCTCATCGAAAAGGGCTGCGTTCATCGTCCGGCTGTTCGGCTACAGAAGCACAGCGGGGAACTCTTTTTTGGTGATCTGCGGAGCAGCGTCTATCACGCGGGGGGGCGCAAGCTCTACGTCACGATTGTGCGCGACATCTCCGCGCACCTCTCCCGGGAGGCGGATCTCGAAGAAGCGTATCGAGCGCTCAAGGAGAGTGAAGCGCACCTGGTCCGCTCGTCGCGACTCGCGGCAATTGGTGAGATTGCAGCCGGGATTGCTCACGAGGTGAACAACCCCGCGGCAAGCACACTCACCAACTTGGAGCTACTTCACGGCGATCTGAAGAAGCTCGCCGAAGAGGTCAAAAGGCCGGACACGAGCGTCTCCTCCTTGGTCGCCGCGCTGGAACTCTTCTGCAACGAGGCGCGCGAGAGCCTGCGCGACTCACTCGAGGGAATTCAGCGCATCGCTTTCATCGTGAAGGGCCTCCGTGGTTTCGCGCGAATCGACGGCGACGACGTCGATAGCCTCGACATCAACGAAGTCGTGCAAACCGCGGGGAATTTGGTCCGCCATCAAATCCGCCACGCCGCGCATCTGGAATTCGACCTCCAGGCCAATGAGCGGCTACCCGCGAGCCGTGGGCGTTTGATTCAGGTCGTGTTGAATCTGCTGTTGAACTCGGCGCAAGCCATCGAAGAGGGCGGCGGCAGTGTCATTCGGGTCAGCACCCTCGGCACGAGAGACAGCATTCTCCTGCGCGTGGAGGATGACGGACCAGGCGTTCCCCCCGAGATGGCGCAGCGAGTCTTTGATCCGTTCTTTACGACCAAGGGCGCCGACCGTGGCACGGGGCTGGGGCTTTCCGTGTGCGCGGACATCGTCCATCGCCATCGCGGCACGTTTCGACTGTGCAAAGGGAAGCTGCCGGGCGCTTGTTTCGAGGCGATGATTCCGCTCCAGACTGGGCTCTCGCCGCGCATCACCCCGACGAGTTCTCCGCCCCCGTCGGGGCCACCCTTGCGGATATTGGTGATTGACGACGAGGTCATGCTAATTCGTGCCTACCGACGGCTCTTGGGACGGCAGCACGACGTCGTCGCGGCCTACGGTGGAGAAGAGGCACTTGCGATACTTTCGTGTGACCAAGCCTTCGATCTCATCCTGTGCGATCTGATGATGCCGGGAACGGACGGGGTGAGCGTGTACGAAGGTTTGCAGCTGACGTACCCCGAGCTACTCGAACGCGTGGTATTCTCGAGCGGCGGGCCAACGAGTGCCCGTGCTCAAGATCTTCTCCGTCGACCGGGAATCGTGTGCCTAGACAAACCGATCTCCAGCGAAGCGCTGATGGATTTCGTTGCCCAGCGTCAGTCAGGAACGATGCGGATCGTTCAGCTCGCTCCCTCGACCGACGCGCTTCGCGATACCCGCAGGGGCGCACAACGAGCCTGACGACGCGCACGGAAGATTGGAATCGAATTTGAGCGACGATCCGACAACTCCGATCGTTGCACCACCGGCGCGCATTGTCTCTCCTGCTGGGTTGGTGATGCGCGCGGCGGAGCGGTTCAATTCCGCGGTCGGTCATGAGAATCGCGGATTTCTCTCATGGCAACGCGGTTTCGTCCCCACGCTCACGCCGCTCACCGAGTTGAGCCGAGGCTTCGCAGCTTGGGATCAAATTGCCAGCGAGTTGCCAGTCCTGTACCGTGACTTGACGCTGCGGCGACGCGTCGAGCAGCTGCCGATCCTGGATGCCTCGGAGCTGAACCTAGACAACAAAGAGCTCCTGCGAGCAAGCTCGCTGCTCGCGATCTTGGCCCACGCCTATTGTTACGTCGAGCCAAAGACGGTCGATGCACTGCCGCCTGCGATTCAAGCGCCCTGGCAACAATTGCGCACTCGACTCGACCGAGGTCAGGAAGTCCTAACCTACATCGATCTCATCGTTTACAACTGGCGGGTGCGTGAGCCGACCGCCCCGGTTTCGCTGCGGGTCGAGGATTTGTCGCTTTTACTGCCCACGATTGGCAATCGCGAGGAGCGCGTCTTCTACCTCACGCAGCTCGAAATTTTGTCGCGAGCGAGCCGAGTCGTGCGCGCGTTCGTCACCGCTCATGAAGCGGTATTGCAGCAGGACGAATCTGGCGTCGAGCACGCGCTGGTCGAGATCATCGACTGCCTGGATCGAATCGTGTCCGAGTCGCTGCTCAAGATAAATCCTAACCCCTACAGCAGTACTTACGTCGACCCCGTCGTTTGGGCAAAAACGGTCGCGCCGCTCGCTGTTCCGATCCACTCCGGCGATCAAGGACCGAGCGGCACGTCGTCTCCGATTTTCAGCGCGCTCGATATCTTCTTCGGGCGGAGCCGGAACGCCTCATTTCTCGGCCGGGAAATCCGCCAGCTGCGCCAGCACTATCCCGCCTTCTGGCGGCAATTCCTCGACGCGCTGTCTGGCGTCTCGGTGGTCGAATTCGTACAGGCCACACGCAAGTCGAGCCTGCGCGGGGCCCTGCGGGAAGCCATGGAGCTGTACGCGGGCGACCACGGTTTCCTCGGCCGTCACCGCATGAAGGTGTACGGCTACCTCGAACTCGCGTTCAAGGTCGGCCGCTCCGTGACAATCGGCGGCTTCGCCGGCGCTTTCAAGGATCGGACCTGGGACGAGGTCGATGGCGAGCTGGAGGCAGCCCGCTTCGAACGCCGAGCGCACGAGCAAACTTCATATCAAAGGGCCAAGGTCGAGTGCGTCGTACCTGCGCCGGAGCAAGACGCACCGGGCGCTCGCCGAGTGATTCTCGATGTCTCGAATAGCGGAGCCCGCTTCCGCGTCGGTAGCCGTTGCGCGGTGCTGCCGGAGAACCGCGATGCCGTCGTCGAACGCACGCTTACCCTTCTCGGAGCCAAGGGCGATGAGGCGATCCCACTCACACCAGAATGGCAAGCAGCGCTGCGCCTGCGGTTCGACGAAAGTCCACCACGAGCGCTGCCGATGCGAGACTTGCTACGCTTCGGGGCCATCCGTCCAGTAGCTCCGAGGCTCGCCGAAGCGCTGCACGCGCGCACGCAGGATCGCCGGCTTTTGGCGCAGATTCGCGCCGGCACGATCCAACGCTGGGAGCTCGGCGACCTGCTCGAGCTACTTTCGCGGAACGGCCTGTCTGTGCGACAGCTCTGGCAAGACGACGCCAGCACCATCGACGAACGACTTGCGCGCTTGATCCCACCCGAGCGCACTCGTCTCTACTCGATCTCGTCCGTCGAGCAAGAGGCCCCGAATGCCCCGCCACGAACGCTCGAACTCACCGTGGGGCAACTCCGCTACAGGGCCGATCCGGCGCGGTTGACGATGCCGCCGCCGACGGCCGATCGAGCGCCGACGGCCGATCGAGCGCCGACCTCCGGCGGCGTACGCGAGGGGACGGCGTCTTCATTCTTGAGTCACGCGCGCGAAGACGGGCGCTCCGTGCCGTTTCGGCTCGAACGGCCCGCCCGATTTCAACCACCTCTCGACGCAACTCGACCCATCATCCTATTCGCGGCTGGGACCGGCGTCGCTCCGTATCGCGCGTTCATTCAGGAACGCGCGAAAGCAAGCTCCCCTGGCCTGTGCTGGCTGTTCTTGTCGCTACGTGCTCCGGAAGAGTTCTTGCTCGGTCTCGAGTTCAAACGAGCAGCCGAAGCGGGCTTTCTTCGGCTGAGCATCGCGTTCACGCGCAAGGGTGGTGACTTGAGGTTCGACTCGGAGCACGGGTTCGTTCCCGTCCCCGGCCCGACTCGCCGGATCGCAGACTTGCTGTCGGAGGGTGACATCGCTCGCGAGCTCTTCCAATTGGTTCGAACTCGAGACGACCACGGTGCCGGCGCCAGCCTCTACGTGTGCGGCAGGAGCAGCTTTGCGTCCACTATCTACGACGCTTTGCGCGGCTCGTTTCAGCGCTGCATCGAGCAAAATCCAGGCGCGTCGAGACACGCGAGTTCGACCGACCTGCTGCGGCGAATCACCGGTGAAAATCGTCTAGTCTTCGAACTGCACACCGACGCCCGACCGATTGAGGATGAATCCCATTGGATCTCCACGTCGGAAGTCGCGCAACGCAACAATGCCAAAGCGGGCTACTGGTTGATCATCGACCAGGTCGTATACGACCTGACCGAGTTCGCCGAGCTGCACCCGGGAGGACGCACCATCGTGCACGCCTATGCGGGCATGGACGCCGGACATGGCTACGCTCGCGCGCACGCCCAGCAACCTGACGTCGACGCCATGCGCGAAATGTACCGAATCGGCCGCATTCGCCCGCTATCTTTCGAAAACTTCGCGGCGACCGTCGCAGGACCGAACGGACTCACGAAGGTCAGCTGCCGCGCCTCGCATCAGGCTTGGGTTCGGGCCTTGCACCTCATCGTCGAAATGCAGAACGTGCACCACGCCGACCTCGGGCTGCAGGATTCCCAGACGAGCCCGGTGGAATCAGCGCAGGTGCGCGGCCGCTACAAGCTGTCTCGAGCCGCCGAAACGCACCTTCGCTTTCTCAGAAGCTCATTGGAGCTATTGCGAAGGGAAACCTTGCCCGCGCTGTGGGCGATCACGCGCGGGATCTTCGCGCCCGACGTGAGTGAGAATTGGATGCTGGAGCGGCTAGAACACATCAACCGCGATCAACGTGCCGTCTACGTGAAGGGGGTATCCGTAGATTTGGTCGACGATGCGCCGCGCTGGTTCGAAAATGAAGGACTGCTGATTCGTGCGCTGATAGCGGCCCGCGAGGAAGACACGCGGTTGCTCGAGGAACTGAAAAATGCGTTCACTCACGGCGTGCAAGTCTTCGAACGACTGGAGGCGGAAGCTCGTCAACGCGGTTCCGAGGGCTTGATCGCGAGCTGCAGACGAGGGATGACCGCTGTGCAGGAGTACTACGAGCGTCTCGATGCGAGATGGCGCACCATATTTTCACTGCCTCCGCTGCGTCACGGACGGACCTCCACGCTCTGGCCTGCCGCAAGCATCCGACGCTTGCATGACAGCGAATTTTGGCTGCTCGAAGAGTTTCCCGAGCAGCAGATTGCCGTGCTGCACCGGACCCCCCTGCCAGCTTCCTCCCTCACCGCGTTGGCCGCCGACAACGACGCTTTGCTTGCGGCGCTGCGTGAAGAGCACCGAAATTTCGGCCTTGTCGTGGACACTCGTGAGGCACCCCTGCGCAACGACAAGGCTTTCGAAGAAACCATGGCCAAGCTACGCGTCGAACTGACCTCCCACTTTCAGCGTTCGGCAGTGCTGCTCGACAGCGCGCTGGGCGAGCTCCAAGTCAGCCGCTTGGAGCGGGATGAAGGCCGGAGCACGTTCATCACTCGCAGCGTGACCGCAGCTTTCCGCTTTGCCGCTGGTCGCAGATGAGGGCCAACCGAGCGAGCGCAGCGCGTCAGACCGCGAGTGCGCGGCCGTAATTAAACAGGCCGACTGGAAGCGGGGCAGAGCGCTAGAAGACGTTAGAAAGCGATCTTGCCTCACAGCCGCGCGGTCGCCGTTGATTTCTCGGCGGTTCTGGCTGGAGCCCACTCGTGCTTGGTGTCAGAGTCGTGGGAAACGTCGACAGCACTTAACCACGGAGACCCAGCTTGTCCTTTCGCCACCTCTCTATCCTCGCTTTGCCTGTGATCGTCGTTTTGCCGCTTGCATTTGCGGGTTGCTCGGCATCTGGCGGAACTGGTGATGGTCCGAGCCGGATCAACTCCGGCGGCAGCGGCAACAACGGAACAGGCGCAGGCAGCAACCTTGGGCCAATCGTCACCCCGGGCACGGGCGGAAGCCCTGGCTTGGAAGTCACCCCCATGGGTAATGCCGGGACAGGCGGCGCAAGCACCTGCGGCCAGGTCCTGCCCGTGACGTACCGGGACTTCAAAGGCTACGGGGAGCCGGGCGGGCACTCGGACTTCGAAGCCTCGGCGCGCATGGTCAAGCAAACGGACGGCGGGATCTACAAAGGTTGGAACGACGTGGGCTGCGGGTTGGTTCAGGCAAACCTGGGCACCGACAGTAAGCCGATCGCCTACACGGGGATGCCGGACCAAAACGACGGACTCATGGTTCCGGTCGGTGCCGGACGTCAGCGGCGCGCCGTAACCGGCACCGGCTGCTGGACCTCGTCGAATCAGAATCCGACCGGCGTCTGCAGCATCGGCACCTGCGAGAAGTGGACGTTCGCGCCGCCAACCTGGTCCATCAAAGACGGCAACAGCTTCGCTCAGTGGTACAACACCACGGCAAACGTCAACATGGAGATCCCGGGGGAGCTGATGCTCACTGAAACTTCGCCCGGTTCCGGTACCTCGGTGTTCGACTCGAACGCTTTCTTTCCGATCGACAACAAGGGCTTCGGCAACACGCCCGGTCAATCGCATAACTACTCGTTCACGACCGAAATTCACGTGAAGTTCAAGTACCAGGCCAAGCAGAAGTTCACCTTCCGCGGCGACGACGACCTGTGGATCTTCGTGAACGGTAAGCTTGCCCTGGACGTAGGTGGCCAGCACCAAGCGCTCGAAGGCACCATCGACTTCGATCAGCAAGCGAGCGCGCTCAACATTACGGTTGGTTCCACCTACGCCATGGACATCTTCCATGCGGAGCGGCAGACCACGGACTCCAACTTCCGTATCGAGACGAACATTCAGTGCTTCGAGCCGAGTGACGTCGTAAAGTGACCTGCACGGCTGAGCCGTGAGGGCGTAGCTGGGGATCCGTCTGACCCGCGCCCCTTCCTGGCCCCGATCTGATCGTACGCATGGGCGCCCGCCCGGCCCCTTTCCGACCTGGAAAGTCTGGGACGCGGCGCCCCGCATTTCGCGGCCGAAGTGGTCAGCCCCTCGGACGCCAGCGAATCGCAGTGGCTGGAAAAGCTAGCCGGCTATCGCAAATCAGGCGTCTAGTCCCCACCTTGGCTGAGCGCATCGCGGAGCTCGAAGCCGAGCTCCGCCGTCGCTAACCCGCGCCCTAGCGCCCTCAAACTTCGAAGGTCGAAACCTTCACCGCGGCGAGATCGTGAATGCCTAGTCCGAATTGGCCCGCCGCGCGGATGTAAGCCGGTTCGCGCCCCGCCTCTTTGAGTGACGGCAAATTGCGGGCTTTGCGCTCCTCATCAATCACTTTCCATCCGTAGGTATCCATTGCAACCGGATCGGTCGCGACATACACCGCACCGTGGGGAATGCGTGTCTTGGGATCCTTGTCGAGCGGACCCTTGTCATAGGTGATCTTGAACGCGTCGGTGATGTGTAGACGCACGCGGCTCGTCACGATTGGGTGATTGTAGAGCATGGCGATCTGCGGGCTCGCGTTGTGCTCGTGGTGCTCGTGCGGGTTGTTCACGTTGCCGTGAGTGATGTTCTTCAGCGTTCCGGTGTAGCCGCAAATGCCGTGGTCTTTCATCATCGTGAGATTGATGACGGCGGTGGCTTCGGTAAAGAACCGGCAATAGCGGGTTTTGATGCCCTGATAGACTTTGATGTCGGGCATCGGGTGGTCGTTGTTGTTGTGCGTGCCCGAGCGCACGCCGTCCGGCAACTTCCAGTCCCGCACGTTGACGCGCGTACCGGCGAGGAACGTGGGGTACTGCTCGTAAACGGTGATCTTGTCCGCGGGCACGCCGAGCTTCATCAGCCCCTGAACGAGGGGCAGGATCAGCTCGAAGTTCGTGGCCATCGTGTAGCCCTTTTGACCGGCGATGCCGTTCGGCTTGATTGCCACCACGTCATCCTTGTGGATGAACTTGGCGAGCGCGTCCGCCAAGGTCTTGGTTCCGGTGAACTCGGTAAGCGCTTTCTCCAGCATGGAGCTCGCGACCTCCGGCTTCGGCCAGAGCTGGTTCGGCTGCATGTAAGAGGCGAACTCCCCCTTCGCCGACACCTTGACGATCTTACCCGGAACGTTGAGCGGCTTGAAACCGGCGGGCGGTTTGGCGGTGAGCGCTTCGATCTGTGCGGCCTCGGCGTCGGCGGTTTTGGCCAGGGCGCTGGCTGCAATACCCGCGGAGGCGGCGCGCAAGACCTCACGGCGAGAAACGTTCATGGACCGGGTTGAGCGCTTTTGCATGTTGGTTGCCTCCGTCGAAATTCCGAACACCGCAAATATCACGCAGCGCGGAGCCCGGCAAACTCGCCCATTTTGGCCTCTCGCCAGCCAGCAGCCAGGCGATGGCCAGCGCGGGCGCCCAAAGAAACTCGACGTTATTGGCCGCTCCGAGGTCGGCACGGCGTTCGCAATCTCCTCATCAGTCACGCGGTAAGTCCCGCGTGCAAGACAGGAGAAACGAAAATGGAACAGAACAAAATGAAGATTGCGTACGTCATTACCCAACGCAAGGACCGCAACTTTTGGAACCGCGTGGGCGTCGCCTTCGTGAACAGTGACGGTTCGATCAACGTCAAGCTCGAAGCGGTGCCGGTCAGCGGTGAGATTCAGATCCGTGACTATCAACCGCGTGACGAGTTCGGCCCAACCAGCACGCGCAACCACTCGCGCGACGCAGTCGAGGAAGAGCCCTACGCGGAGCTCGCCTAAGTGTCACCCGCGGCTTCGACCGCGCGAGAAGCAAGCACCCTCTCCAACGTTTCCTCCATCGAGGATCGCGGAGAGGACTACTTCTCGCCGGCAGGGGCCGAGCCTCGGGGGGACGAAGGCGGGGGTTCGACAGCCCCCGCCGCTCGGCCTTCGTGGCTCGCGCGCACGCGGGCGACATTCGACAATAGCGTTTGGGCGCCCGTCGCGCTCAAACTGGTGGGGCTGACATTGGCGATGTTCGCGCTCTCCGGCGTTGGAGTGGCGTCGATGCTAGGCGGCGCAAACGGCATTCCGGTGCCGCTCGCGGGCATGCTCGGCGCAGATATCCATACGGGTTGGTTGGCCCATTCGCCAGTGGAAAATCCGCGCTCGAGCAGCAGCGCGAGTGCGCTCGCCGCGCAAGCCACGCCAAATCTGCCGGTAACCGCTGCCTCGAATGGCTCGGCGGCCAACGCACTCCCTACAGACGCGCCACCCCTCGCGCATGAAGGCACACGGGCGAACGCGAGCGCCGGGATGACCGAGGATGGCAAGGTGATCCTGAATCTGGCAAGCGTCGAGGATTTGCGACATTTGCCCGGCGTCGGTCCCAAGCGAGCGGAGTCGATCTTGGCTCTGCGCGCGCGGCTCGGGCGCTTCAAACAAGTGAATGACTTGTTGCGAGTCAAGGGGATCGGAGTACGCGGCCTGAAGAAAATCATGCCGCACGTGGTGCTGGACGCGCCGAAGCTCACCACGCCTCCATGAACCGATGAATCGAACCGCGCACCACGGCGGGCTGCTGTAACGAGCAGCCCGCCGGTATTTTTGTGTGAAGCCGTGACAGCGTGTAGAAGGGTCGCTTCAGCGTGACTCGAGCAACAACCTTGACCGCCTGGCTGCTCAGCGCCTGTGTCGTGAGCTGTGCGGGGCGACCACTCGATACCCCGGGCGCGGAAGTGCGACCTGCCCTCCCCGCTGCGCCGGATCACCCGGCCACGCCACCCGCCATCAGCAGCTCCTCGCCAAGCAGCGCGGCCCTCGCACCGACTGCGTCGAGCGCACCTCCCGACGCGGCCCCAACGAAGGCCGAATCAGCCTTGCCACCGGAACAGCAGGGTCTGAACCCCGAGCAGGCGTGTCCAGCCGGCATGCGACACGTCCGCTTCGATCATTGTCCCAAGCTCGAACGCCGCTGCCTCGACAAGGAATACGACAAGCCGAACCACATCACGATTTGCAATCGCTTCGCGACCGAAAAGCCCGTGTGCAAAGTGCCGCGCGAGTCGCTCGATTTTTGCATCGACGAGTACGAGTACCCGAACCGCGCTGGCGAAAAGCCCCCCGTGATGGTCAACTTCTTCGAAGCTCGAGACTCGTGCGCCGCAGCGCACAAGCGCCTTTGTTACGAGCGAGAGTGGGTCACGGCTTGTGAAGGCCCCGACGAGAAACCATTTCCCTACGGCTATGTCCGCTCCAGCAAACAGTGTAACTTCGACAATCGCTGGGTCGATCCACATCTGTCCCGCGTGTACTCGGAGGACGCAGAAATTCGGCGCGCCGAGCTCGAGCGCTTGGATCGCAGTGTGCCGAGCGGTCAGATGCCCGGCTGCGTAAGCGACTACGGCGTGCATGACTTGACGGGCAATGTCGATGAGTGGGCGATGGCGGACCACGAGCGACCGCGTGAGCACGCCAAATTTTCCGCGCTCAAAGGTGGGGCGTGGGGGCACGTGCGGAACGCTTGCCGACCCGTCACGACCAGCCACGCGCCCGAGTTTCGATACTATTTCATCGGATTTCGATGCTGCGCGGACGCACATAAGAGCACATCCGGCGACTGACGCTATTCCTTGGGAGTTGGCCCTGCTAGCTTGCCCAGCTTCGATGATGCAGGCGCACGGCCATTCCGCGAACGGATCCGGCAGCAGCGCGTTGCAAGCGCAGCAGATGACGGGCGAACGCCTCGTCAATCAGTGTCGAATCGGGCTGACGGTCTTCGGCGCCCTGACGATCCTCACGGCGCAGAACGCACAAACGCGCGCGGCCAACGTCGTATTCGGCGCCGTCGTGTGCGTGCTGGCCGTTTACTCTGCCGTCGTTTGGCAATGGCTCAAGCGCGACCTGTCGACGCCGACGCTCAAGTACGTATCGGTCTGGATCGACATCAGCTGTTTGTATGCGCTTCATATCGCGAGCTTGGTCAACCATTCCGGCGCATACGAGGTGTTTCGCGCGCCCGCAACCTGGCTGATGATCGGCGTGTTCAACGGTTTGGGTGCCGTTCGCTACAGCGCCAAAGCCAGCCTATTTTCCGTACTACTGACGTTGCTTTACGGCTGCGCGTTGCTGGTCGTGGTGCGCCACTGGTTTCACGTGCCGTGGCTAGAGCAATCGACCTTCGTAGGCCCAGGACTCAACATTTTCGACTGTGCGATCGCCATCGTGTTCGCCGCCGTGCCCGCGGCGTGTTCGGCGGTGGTGGCGTGGCACTCGGAAGAATTGCTGGAACGTAGCACGCGCGACGCAGCCGGTCGCGCCTCGGCCGAAGACCGGCAGCGACAGATCTTGGACGCGATGGCCGACATGATTCTGGTCAAGGATGCCGACTCGAAGATCGTCTGGGCCAACCGCGCGCTGCGCGAAGCCTGGGGTACCGAGAACGACGACTTGGTAGGTCTCGAATACAACTCCTTCTCGAAGCTCGACGAACGCAATCGCTCGCTCGAACAAGACGCCTTGGTGCTCGACACGCAAGACACGATCCTGCTCCCGGACGAACGCCTCGAGCGTAAGGACGGCCGCATCTTGCAAGTCGACACCGTGAAATCGCCCATTTTCGATGGTGATGGCCAAGTGATCATGACCGTCGGAGTTTCGCGTGACGTGAGCGATCGCAAGAAGCTCGAAGCACAGCTGCGCTTGACCGAAACCATGTCCACCGTGGGCACGCTCGCGGCCGGCATGGCGCACGAAATCAACAACCCGCTCACGTACGTGATCGCCAATCTGGAATTTTTGGCGCAGCGCCTACCGCAACGCGGTCCCTGGCTGGGCGAACGCGAGGCGCGCGAATGGGTCTCGGCGCTGACCGAAGCTCGCGAAGGCGCCTCTCGCGTACAGCGCATAGTCAAAGACCTGAAGGACGCATCGCGCGGCGATCATGAGCACTTCGGGGATGTGGACATCGAGCAAGTCTTGGAGTCGACGCTCAAGTTGGCCGCAAACGAGCTCCAGCATCACGCGCGCGTGGTCCGCGACTACTCGCGCGTGCCGACCGTATCCGGAAACGCTTCACGCCTGGGTCAGGTGTTCCTGAACTTGCTGGTCAACGCTGCTCACGCCATCCGCGAAGGTGCCGCGCACGAGAACGAAATCAGGCTCGCGCTGCGCGCCGACGCGAAGCAGCGCGTGGTCGTCGAGATCCACGATTCCGGGCACGGCATTCCGGAGGAACATCGGGCGCGCCTGTTCGAACCCTTTTTCACGACCAAGGACGTGGGTGAAGGCACTGGACTCGGGCTGTTCATTTGCCATCGCATCGTGACCGATCTGGGCGGCACCATTGAGGTCGAGTCGAATATCGGCAAGGGCAGCGTGTTCCGCGTGGTTTTGCCGGCTTCCAGCCAGCCCAGGGATCGCATCGAGGTCGTGATCGAGGGACCGACTGCAGTAACCCGCCGCGGTAGGATCTTGGTCGTCGATGACGACACCCTGGTGGCCAAGGCGATGTCGCGCTTGCTCGCCGAGCATCACGAGGTGCTCGCGCTGACCAGCGCTGGCGAGGCCTTGACGCGGCTCGAGCGCGGCGAGCGCTTCGACCTGATATTTTGCGACTTGATGATGCCGGTCACGACTGGCGTCGAGTTTCATCAGCGGTTGCTCGAACTCGACCGAGCGCAAGCCGAGCGCACCATCTTCATCACCGGCGGCGCGTTCACCGAATCCTCCCGAAAATTCCTCGAGACGACCGCCAACGATCGCCTCGAAAAGCCCTTCGATCAGCAGAAGCTCCGCCAAATCATCGCCCGCTACCTGAACTAGCCGGTGACGATCTCTCGTTTTTTCGTGGTCAATCAACACGTACGAGCCGCACCCAGCCTTGGGCGGCGCGGACGAGGGAGAGAGCAGACGCAGACTAGCGAATGCCAATCGCTGAGCGCACGCGATCCATAGTGGCGCTCGCTACTTCGCGCGCTTGCGCTGATCCGCGCTGCAGCACGTCATCGAGATAGGCCGTGTCCTTGCGAATGCGCAGGTACTCTTCACGCTTGGGCGCAAGCTCTGCTTCGACGGCGAGATACAGATCCTGCTTGGCGTGCCCCCAGCCGTACGTCGGGTCCGAAGCCAATTGCTCGACCATTTGCGCGGCGCGATCCGGCGTGACCAGCAGTTTGAACAACTGGTAGACGCTCGATGGTCCGGCCTCTTTCGGCGCGTTGAGCGGCTCCGAGCCGGTCTTGAAGCGCAAAATCGCCGAGCGCAGCTCCTTCGGCGGCAAAAACAGCGACACCGTGTTGTCGTAAGATTTGCTCATCTTGCGACCATCGAGCCCCGGAACCAGCGGTGCCTCACCGACCACGACGTTCGGCACGCGCAACGTGTCGCCGAAAGCGTGGTTGAAGCGCAACGCAACGTCCCGCGCGACTTCCACATGCTGCTTCTGGTCTTGTCCGACAGGTACCTGGTCCACGTCGTAGAGCAGAATGTCCGCCGCCATCAGCGCGGGGTAGCCGAACACGCCGCCGTTCGGTGACTCGTCGCGCTCGAGGGCAGATTTGTACGCATGGCCGCGCTCGAGCTGCCCGGCCGATAGACAGCACATCAACACCCAACACAACTCGAAAGTTTCGGGCACGCGCGATTGCAGGAACAGGCTGGTCTTGTTGGGATCGAGCCCACACGCGAGCCAGGTCGCGGTCACCTCGTGCACGCTCTCGCGCAGCGCGGCAGCATCATGCACCGTGGTGAACGCGTGATAGTCGGCGACGAAGTACAAAGCGCGGTGCTGCGAGTTTTCGGCCAGCGAAAGCGCTGGGCGGATCGCCCCGAAATAGTTGCCGAGGTGCGGGGTGCCGGTGGGCTTGATGCCGGTAAGAACGGTCTTCATCAGGTGCGGCGCACTTTAAGCCCTTGCGGCGGAATAGGCCATGTTCGTCTGCCCAAAGCGGCGACTTCGTGTGCTAAGACGAGACGGATGCTTGCTCACTGTCCCAAGTGTGCCTCGCAGTTACTCGTTCCGGTGGAAGGCGTGCGCGCCAGCAGCGGCGCTTCGGCATTGCAATGCCCGAGCTGCGCGGGGTTCTGGGTGCCACCAGAGGTGGTCGCGCTGCCCGCGACCATGGAGGTGCTGAGTAAGCGAGACGCGGGGCACAAGCAACCGCCCTCGGAAAATCAGCGCACGGGGCAGTGCCCCGACGGCCACGGCCTCTTGCGACGCGCGCGAGTAACCTTTCATGATCCGTACTTCTTGGAACGATGCGCACGCTGCGGTGGCGTGTGGTTCGACGCTGGTGAGTGGTCACGGGCCGTAGCGGATGGGTTACTCGGCAACTTGTCCGAGGTGTGGAGCCCCGCCTGGCGCAAGCACCTCTCGGACCAGCAATCTCACGACTCACTCGAGGTCGACTTGCGCGCCAAACTGGGCAGCGAGCTCTTCGGCGCACTCGACAAGCTCGCGCACCAACTCGAACATCACCCACAACGCGGTGTCGCGCTCGCCTATTTGAGTGAACGACTCCGGCACCCCGAGGACGAAGCCTAGGCGTGGCGTGCCCGCGCCATATCTTTCAAATAGGCAAGCGACGTCGCAAAGTGGGAAGTGTCGCCCCTCGACGCCGAAGGCTTCGACGAGACGCGCTGCTCCTCGTGACCATCAACCCAGATCTATCCCCGAGGGAGACCCTTCACGCTCACGTGAGATCGGGCACGGACAGCGGGAAGAACGCGCAATGAGGCTTGGAGTCCCAAGGGACCCCCCCTCGCCCCTCGTCCCCGTTCCGGCCCGAATCCCCACCCACCGAAGTCACGCCCGTGGCCCAAATGCCGATTTTTACGGCATTTCGTGATCGGCTTGAGCTTAGAAATAGCTGGTTGGGGTGGCCGGCGGATAGAACGATCTTGCAGGAATCGACGGCGGCGGCGGGACCGGTGGTAGAAGTCGGCGATGGAGCCAGGGCCCTTTGCTGCAACAGGACTGGAAATCGACGAGGCCCTATTGGCTGCATTCCAGACGGACGGGATCTCCTCGCCGACTGAAGCCCAATTAGCCGCGATTCCGGCGATCCTGGCTGGGCAGCACGTGATCATTCAGTCTGGAACCGGCACTGGTAAGACCTTGGCCTACCTGCTGCCGATTCTGCAGCGCCTGCGGTCACCAGACAGCGGTCGTAGCTTGGTCTTTGCGCCGGCCACCGAACTGGCGTTGCAAACGCTGCGCGTCGCCGATCGCTACAAGCATCCGAGCATCAACAGCGGCGCGTTGGTGTCGACGACCAACGCGCGCAAACAGAAAGCCAAGGTGACCCAGAGCACGCGCTTGATCGTCGGCACTTCGGGTCGAATTTTGGAGCAGTTCGCCGAACGCAAGCTCAAGGGTGTCACGACCATGGTCTTGGACGAGCCCGATCCGATTTTGGCCACGAAGGGCGCCGACTATTTGCGCGAGATCTTGTCTCGCCCCGAGCCGAAGGTGCAGCTGATCTTCGCCGCGGCCACCCTGGGAACGCACGCCAAGCGTTTGGCGGAAGAGTTCATGGGTGACACGCGGGTTCATACCGAGGTGAGCAAGGGCGCAGATCCGCTCTTGACCCAGATCAGTCATCAATACTTGAACGTGCGCGCCGAGAGCGCGAAAGACATTCAGCTCGCGCACTTCATCGAGGAAGCGAAATGCAAGCGCGCGATCGTGTTCGTCAATCAGCCCAATTTGATCCGGCATTTGTATCGTTTCCTCGGCGAGCGCCGGCTCAAACCGGTCAGCCTGAGCACGGATCGCTCGAAGCTCGATCGACAGAATGCGCTGCGCGCTTTCACGACGTCCGAAGCGCGCGTGCTGCTCACTACCGACGAAGCAATGACCGGCATCGACATCCCTGACGTCGAGTGGGTGCTCCATTTCGAGTTGCCAACGTCCGCGCTCGCCTATGTGCATCGCGCCGGGCGCACGGGGCGCGCGGGCAAGAGCGGACATTCGGTGGTGCTCGTGACCCGAGACGATCGACCGAGGCAAGAGCGCATCGCGAAAGAGTTGGGGCTGCGCTTCACCTCGGCACGCGCAGCAGAGTGAAATTTCGGACGGGCAGCGGTGCAGATAGCCGCATTTCCTCGCCCGCGCGGGACCGATCGCCGCGTGAGCGCGCCGCGCGTGTGACAGGCTGCCCCGCCGAAACCGAGCAAGTGTAGGAGATCACGCCGCGAGCAGGTGTGGCACCGAGCTTGCTATTCCCTCATCGAGAGTCGATGACTGCTTGCATCAAATACGTCGCACTTGGCTTGCTCGCTGGAGCATTCCTCTTGTCGAGCAAAAGCGCCGTGGCACAGACGGCACAGAGCAGCCGAAATGCGCAATCCGAAGGGCTCGTTCAGCAAGGGCAAGCGCTGCTCGAGAACGGCGACGTCGCAGGCGCGTGCGCCAAGTTCGAAGCCGCAGAG
>Ga0164241_10000466_pt1 | contig 74882 bp, 79 predicted proteins | sample OricomyardsoilBY_FD_108780 | JGI IMG/M metagenome (GOLD analysis project Ga0164241, IMG submission 108780) | Backyard soil microbial communities from Emeryville, California, USA - Original compost - Back yard soil (BY) | ecosystem: Environmental > Terrestrial > Soil > Unclassified | place: USA... | reverse complement strand
CGGTAGACGAACTGCTCGATCCCGGTGAGCACCACCTGGAAACTGAACGCCGCCATCGCCAGCACCACCGACGCGACGATCAGCGCCACCGCGCCGAGCCGGTAGCGCCAGAAGGGAGTCGATGAGGTGACGCCATAGGCCGAACGCAGGATGCCGCGCAGCGTCTCGATGAACCCCGCGGTGGTCCACAACCCCACGATCGCGCCGAACCAGAGCAGGCTGCCCGATCGTGCCGCGAGCACGTCATAGACCGGCTGGCGCAGCACATCGGCGACGTCGGGCGGCACCGTCCGCAAAAAGGCGTCGAGGGTGCGGAGCCCCTCGCCGGTCCGACCGATCAGCCGCGCCACCGCGGCGGCGACGATGAAGAAAGGGAAGAGCGTGACGAGGCTGAGATAGGCAAGGTTGCCGGCATAAGTGAAGCCATCGGTATAGGTGCCGACCAGCACGCGCTTGGTCACCACCCAGAAGCGCTCGCCGATCCCGATCCAGCCGAGCCCGGTGCGGATATGCGTGCCCAGCCCCCGCCGCCGCGCTTCGGGCGATTCAGGCGAGATATTTCCCGTGGACACGGGGGGTTAGACGCCCATCTTCGCGCGGGGGTTCCGGGTATCGGCATCCTTCCAGCCCTCGACGAACGCCGCCAGCGCCGCGTCGTCGGCCGGGAGATCGACCATGATAGTGACGAGCAGGTCGCCGCGACCGCTCGGCTTCTTGTGGAAACCGCGCCCTTTCAGCCGGAACACCTTCCCCGAGGTCGCGCCCTTGGGGATGGTCAGCATCACCGGGCCGTCGGGGGTCGGCACCTTCACCGACGCGCCGAGCACCGCTTCGGACAGGGTCACCGGCAGGTTGAGCCGGATATCGTCGCCCGCCCGGACGTAGAAACGGTGCGCCTGGATTTCGATCGTCACGATCGCATCGCCCGCGCCGCCGGGCCCTTCCTCGCCCTTGCCCCCCAGCCGCATCTGGGTGCCGCTCTCGACGCCTGGCGGAAGCTTCAGGTCGATGGTCTTGCCGTCGCGCAGGGTAATCCGTTGCGGCGCGAGCCGGGCCGCGTCCTCGAACCCGACCGCCAGCCGGTAAGCGAGGTTCGCCCCCTTGGGCGCCGGGCGCCGCCCGAAACCGCCCTCGAAGCCGCCCCCGCCGCGCCGCGCGCCGCCGAACAGCCCTTCGAAAATATCGCCGAAGCCGCCGCCTCCGCCGCCGAAATCCTCGGCGCGGAAACCGCCCTGCTGGCCGCCGAAACCGCCCCCGCCAAAGCCCGGGGGCATCGCCGGATTGCCATCGCCGTCGATCTCGCCCCGGTCGAACCGCGCGCGCTTGTCCTTGTCGCTCAGCAGGTCATAGGCCTGCGTCACCTTGGAGAAGCGCTCGGCTTTTTTGGGGTCGTCCTTGTTCTTGTCGGGATGCAGCTCCTTGGCGAGCTTGCGATAGGCCTTCTTGATGTCGGCCTCGGTCGCATTCCGCGCCACGCCCAGCGTCTGATATGGATCGGCAGCCATGCGTTACAAATCCAGCTTCTCGTAATCGGCGGGCGGAGAGATGCCGTCCATCCGCTCGGTGAGCAAGAGCCGGAAGCTCGGCCGGCTCTTCATCCCAACGTACCAGCGCTTCGCCTGTTCATGGCTCTTCCAGTCGATCCCGCCCAGATAGTCCGCCACCGAGATCTGCGCCGCCGCCGCCAGGTCGGCGAGGCTCATCGCCGGGCCCGCCAGCCAGGTGCGATGATCGAGCAGATAATCGATATAGTCGAGATGCTGGACCGCGGCCTTCATCGCGGTGCGCAGCGCAGTGCCGTCGGGGGATTGCTTGTAGACGATCCGCTTGAGCATCCGCTCGTTCATCAGCGGCGCGGTGATGTCGCGATAGAAATGCTCGTCGAACCAGATCACCAGCCGGCGGATCTCGGCACGGTCAGTCGCGGTGCCGCTCAGCATCGGCGATTTGGTGACGGTTTCCTCGAAGAATTCACAGATCACCGAGGAGTCGATGAGCGTCACGCCGCGATCGGTGTCGGCCATCACCGGCACCTGGCCGGTCGGGTTCAGGTCGATGAACTCGTCGCGGCGTTCCCAGGGGGATTCGCGGACCGGCTCATAGCCCACGCCCTTCTCGCCGAGCAAAAGCCGGACCTTGCGCGAGAAGGGGCAGAGCGGGAATTGGTAAAGCTGCCACATGCGGTTGCTTTAGCCCGATCCCCGCCCGCGTAAAGCCACACATGATTGAGGCGGTGTTAACCATTAAGGGCTTAGCGTCCCCGGGCCTTTACGGAGGGCCACAGGCGATGGGACAGGGTATCGAAGGCGGGCGGCCGGGGTTCGGATCGGGCCGCGCGACGCGCACCATCCTGGCGGTGAGTGATAACCGCACCAATCTGAACGTGCTGGCGGGGCGACTGGGCCATCTCGGCTATCTGGTCGTGCTCAGCGACAGCGGCGCCGAGGCGCTCGACCTGCTCCAGGGGCGCGGCTTCGACCTCGTCCTGTTCGACATGAAGATGCCCGGGATTTCGGGAATCAACGTCCTCCAGGAAATCCGCGGCGCGCCCGACACGGTCGACTTGCCCGTGGTGATGATCACCGGCCAGAGCGACCCGGAGAGCGCGGTCGCGGCGCTGGCGGCGGGCGCGGACGATTACATCGCCAAGCCCTTCGCGTTCGAAGTCCTCGCCGCGCGGGTCGAGCGGACACTGGCGCGCGCGACGCGGATCGAAGCGCTCAAGCGATCGAACCAGGCGCTCGACGCCCGCATCGCCGCGCGCGCGGTCGAACTGGGCGAGGCGCGGAACGATCTCGCGAGCACCCGCGCCGACCGGACCCGGCTGGTGGCGTCGATCCAGGCGCTGCATGACGAAGTCGAACGGCTCAGCGCGGGAACCAGTGCCTTTTGATGAAATAGGCCGTGATCGCCGCCGACATCGCGAAACATGCGCCGGTGATCCACCAGAATGCTTCCGGGGAGTGGGTGAAGGGCAGCGGCACGTTCATCCCGAACAGTCCCGTCAGGAACGTCAGCGGCAAGAACACCATCGCCGCCACCGCGATGATCAGCGAACGCTGGTCGATCTGCTCCGAGCGCAAATCCGTCAGCGTTTCGTGCGTCAGCGCGGCGCGTTCGCGGATCGCCTCCAGCTCCTCGGCCATCCGCGCGGCGCGGTCGGCGGCCGAGGTCAAATGGAGCCGGTCATCGTCGCGCAGCCAATCGCCGGGAAGCAGCGCCAGCTTCTCCAGCGCCGCGCGCTGTGGGGTGAGGAAACGGCGATAGCCGATCGCGCGGCTGCGCGTCTCGTTGACCTGGCGGCGCAGATCGAACGCGCTGTGCCCGGTGATCCGCTCCTCGCAATCGTCGAGCGTGTCGCCCAGTTCGGCGACCACCGGATCGAGCTCCTCGGTGATTTCCTGCGCGAGCGCCGCGATCAGATCGCCCGGATCGAGGATCTCGCCCGCCTCGACTTGTCGCTTGACCAGTTCCAGCGCGTTGAGCGCGCGCCGCGTCACCGAGAAGACGCAGCCGCTGAGCGCGTACATGCGGATCGAGGCCAGCGGGTCGGAGGCGATCATCTGGTCGCTCGAAAGCCCGCGCAGATTGATCACTGCGCCGTCACCCACCGCGTCGCAGCGCGGGCGCGTCTCGGCAGCGGTCAGCGCCTCGACGATATAAGGCGACAGCTTGGCCTCACCGCTCAGCCAGGCCTGGGCGTGATCGTTATTGGTGATCAGGTGGATCCAGACCAGTTCGCCCGGAACCTCGATCGCTTCCTTGATCGAAGGCTGACTGACCTTGCCCCCGTGTACCGCATAGGCGAATCCGCTCATGACTTCATTTCCAGATCGACTGACAGGCCCGGGCCGGGATCAGCGGGCGCGGCGTCGCATTCGATGCGGAGCGCATCGGCGCGGGCGCGGTCGAGGATCGATTGCGGCACGTCCGCACGATGGAAGATGCGCTCCGCCGCCGCAAGCGCGCGCGCCTGGCGCAAGGTGAGATCGTCGGGATCGGACGAGGCCAGCGCGATGTGGACGATGCGGTTGGCGGGGGCGCTGCCGCCAGCCGCCAGCCAGAGATCGACAGCCTCCTGATCATGTTCGGCCAGCGGATCGAGCGCGCCGCCCTCCGCCAGCGCCGCGCCGATCATCCGGCGGCGGTCGCCCGTATCGGGCCAGAGGCCGCGCATCCGCCCCTTGGCGAGATTGAGCGCCCAGGCGAGCGTGCCCAGCTTGACCGGCAGCAGCGTTTCGATCCGCTGGCGCAAAGCCGCCGCAAGGCCAGCCGAAGCGCCGCCGGTGCCGATCGCGATCAGCACGGGGTCGCGGTCGACAATCGCGGGCAAGGTGAAGTCGCACAGTTCGGGCCGGTCGACGGTGTTGACCAGCAGCCCGCGCCCACGCAGCCGCGCCACTGCCTCTTCGGGCGCATCGAGCGCGACGATGGCAAGGCTCGCCTCGGCCTCTTCGCCCACGATTCGCGCACCGGCGCGTTCGAGCAGGCGGCGCTTGGCCTCGGCGGCTCCGCCCGTACCGAGCAGGATCACCGGCCGCCCCGCCAGTTTCAGGAACAGGGGCAGCGCGGCGAGGCTCATCGGGTGAGCCACTCCGGAACAGCTTCGGCTTCCATGATGGTCTCGGCGGCGATCCGCCCCGCGACGATCGCGAACTTGTCGCCCGAGACGAGGACTTCGGGCACCAGCGCGCGGCTGTTATAGGTGCTCGCCATCGTCGCGCCGTAAGCGCCCGCCGAACGCAGGATGGCGAGATCGCCCGACTCCACCACGTCGATTTCGCGCGCCTTGGCGAAGACATCGCTGCTTTCGCACACCGGCCCCGCGACGCTGGCGACAAAACGCGCGCCGGTCGGCTTCACGGCCTCGAAATCGTGCCACGCATCGTACATGGCGACTCGCGCAAGATCATTCATCGCGGCGTCGACGATCACCCAGGGCTCAATCACCCCGGGCTTGACCCACAGCACTTCGGTGAGGAGCAACCCGGCATTGGCGGCGATCACGCGGCCAGGCTCGAACATCAATTCGACGTCCCAATCCCTCGTTACCCGCGCGACCATCGCGCCGAATTCGTCGGGACTCGGGGGCGTATCCTCCGCCTTGTACGGCACGCCCAGCCCGCCACCCAGATCGACATGCGTGATGCTGTGCCCGCGCCCGCGCAATTGCGCGACGAGCTGGCCGACGCGCGTGAAGGCGGCCTCCAGCGGCGCGAGGCTCTGGAGCTGGCTGCCGATGTGCAGTGCGACACCGCGCAGATTGAGGCCCTCCAGGGGCGCGAGCCGGCCGAAAATCTCGACCGCCTCGTCGATGGGCAGGCCGAACTTGTTCTCGGCCTTGCCGGTCGAGATCTTGTCGTGCGTCCCCGCATCGACATTGGGGTTCACGCGCAGCGTCGCCTGCGCGGTAATGCCGCGTGCCGCCGCGAGCTGGGCAAGGACGACGCCCTCTTCCTCCAATTCGAGGTTGAACTGGCCGATGCCTTCGTCGAGCCCCATCGCCAGTTCGGCGCGGGTCTTGCCGACGCCCGAGAAGACGATGTCCTTCGCCGCCATCCCCGCCGCGAGCGCACGCTTCAATTCGCCGCCCGAGACGACGTCGGCACCAAAGCCCTCATTCGCCAGCACGCGCAGCACGCCGAGATTGGGATTGGCCTTGATCGCGAAGGCGACATGCGTCCGCCCGGCCTGCGCCACCGCTTCCTTGAACACGCGCGCGTGGCGCTGAAGCGTCGCGGTCGAATAGACATAGACGGGCGTGCCCACCGCCTCGGCGATGCGGGCGAGCGGAACGTCTTCGGCGTAGAGTTCGCCGTCGCGGAGGTCGAAATGGTCCATAAATCTCAGTTCGGAGGCGGGAGTTCAAATTCGTCGCTGCGGCGCTCTTCGGAGCTTTCGATGAGGTCGTCGCTGCGGGCGGGGCGAGTCTGCACCGGGGCGGCCAGCAAATCGTCCGCCTTGGGCGGGGCTTTGGCGGCATAGGGCGTGACCGGCATCGGTTTGCCCTCGGGCTGCACGAGCGCTTCACGCGCACCGCAACCTCCAAGAGAGAGCGCCACCAACGCCAGCAAAACCCGTTTCATCACCCTTCCTCCTCGCGCGCCGCACGGGCCTGCGCGATCGCCGCCCGCACCCGATCCGGAGCCGTCCCGCCAAAGCTGGTGCGGCTCGCGACCGATGCTTCGACGCTCAGAACGCCGTACACCCGGTCATCGATCCTGTCGTCGATTTCCTTGAGCGCGGCGAGGGGGAGCTGGTCGAGCCGGACACCGTCCGCCTCGGCCCTGGCCACGGCGCGTCCGGTAATGTGGTGCGCTTCGCGGAACGGCACCCCGGCTTCGCGGACGAGCCAGTCGGCCAAGTCGGTCGCGGTCGAGAAGCCCGCCGATGCCGCTTCGTGCATCCGATCGATACGGAAGGTCGCGGTATCGACCATCCCGGTCATCGCGGCGATGCTGAGGCCGAGCAAGTCATGCGCCTCGAACACCGGCGGCTTATCGTCCTGCATGTCCTTCGAATAAGCGAGCGGCAGGCCCTTCATCGTCATCATCAGGCTGACCAGGCTGCCCGCGATCCGCCCGCTATGCCCGCGCACCAGCTCGGCGGCGTCGGGGTTGCGCTTTTGCGGCATGATCGAACTGCCGGTCGACCATTGATCGCTCAGCGACACGAAGCCGAAGGGCTGGCTCGCCCAGATCACGAATTCCTCGGCGAGGCGGCTGAGGTGCAGGCTGCACTGAGTCGCCGAGGTCAGATATTCGATCGCGAAGTCGCGGTCCGAGACACTGTCGAGCGAGTTGCGTGTCGGGCCGTCGAAGCCCAGCGCCGACGCGGTCGAGTCGCGGTCGATCGGGAAGCCCGTTCCGGCCAGCGCCGCCGAACCGAGCGGGCAAAGATTCATCCGAGCACGAGCGTCCCTCAGCCGCGAGCGATCGCGCGAGAACATCTCGACATAAGCCATCAGATGGTGGCCCAGCGTCACCGGCTGCGCGACCTGGAGATGCGTGAAGCCCGGCATCACGCTGTCGGCATATTCCTCGGCGCGGGCGAGCAGCGCATCTTCGAGCACCGCCAGCGCACGATCCGCCTCGTCGATCGAGTCGCGCACCCAGAGCCGGAAATCGGTCGCCACCTGGTCGTTGCGCGAGCGCGCGGTATGGAGCCGCTTCGCCGCGTCACCGACCTTCTCGCCCAGCCGGCTTTCGGCGAGCATGTGGATATCCTCGAGCGCCAGATCCACCGGCACCCCGTCCGCGCGGAAATCGTCCGCGACCAGCTCGAGCCCCGCGCCGATCGCCGCCGCGTCCTCAGGCGTGATGATCCCCTGCGCGCCCAGCATCGCGGCATGCGCCTGGCTCCCCCGCAGATCCTGCCGCCACAGCCGCTTGTCGAAGGGGATCGAGGCGTTTATCTCGCGCATCACTGCGGAGGGGCCTTCGGCAAACCTGCCGCCCCACATGCTGTTGGAGCTGTCCTTGCGCCCGGTGATCCCTTTTCTCCTGCTCGCGGCTCTGGCAATCGGCGGTTGCGATAAGCAATCGACGGCCGGAAGCCAAGCAAACGAAACTATCGAGACCCCCGCCGCGAACGATGCCGCGGGCAACGAGGCCTTCGCCGGCGAAGAGATCGGCACGCTCGACCGCAAGCATGCCGGCGAAACGGCACCCGCCCTAGCCTTTCAGGGACCCAACGGCGCCAAGACCAGCCTCGCCGATTTCCGGGGCAAACCGGTGCTGCTCAACCTGTGGGCGACCTGGTGCGCGCCTTGCGTGAAGGAGATGCCCACGCTCGACGCGCTGTCGGTGACGCTCGGCGACTCAGTGACAGTGCTGGTGCTCGCGGAGGATTCGGCGGCAAAGGTCGATCCCTTCTTTCAGAAGGCCGGCTTCAAGCGGCTCCAGCCCTTTATCGACGAGAACAGCCAGGTGAGCCTCACCATGGGGCTCAACCTGCCGACCACGATCCTCTATGATTCGAACGGCAGGGAAGTATGGCGGATGCTCGGCAGCATGGACTGGACGGGGCCGACGGCGCGGGAACTGATCGCGGAGGCGAAGTAGGCCGGCGCTGGCGGGGGGTGCTGCGGTATTAGGTAGCAAACGCACCAAGTCGATAGACTGCGCGTTAGACCAAGCGCGGCGAGAGAACTTCGTCATTCTCTAGGTGCTCAATGTAGCATTCTATCACAACTGTATCGAGGGTCCGCCGGAACGAGAGCTCCTGGTTTGAGCGGTGCCTTGCTCACTCTGGCCCGCCTGGGAGTGTTGCCGCCGCACATCGAAGCATGCGCGCTTTTCAAGTCGCGAGCGGCGGCGCAGGACGATGTGATGTCCGAACCTGTGTGCATCCCCGATGCAACGCCGCCTGTCGATCTGCTGCGTGAGGCAGCGCTATTCCTCGATTTCGATGGCACGCTCGTCGAGATTGCCGAGCGGCCCGATGCCATCGCGGTCGACGCGCGGCTCGGCATTTTGATGAATCGCTTGCTGAGCCTTCTCGAAGGGCGCGTCGCCATCCTCAGCGGTCGGCCGGCAAGCGAAATCCGCGCGCTGTTCGGTGCGCAATTGCTGACCGTCGTGGGTAGCCATGGCATGGAATTCCACTGGGCCGATGGCGGCATCGATCGGATCGAGCGCCCAGCCGGTCTTGCGGACGCACTATGTGCGATGCGGGCACTGGCGGCGGTGGACTCGCGCCTGCTGGTCGAAGACAAGCCGTTGGGCGCCGCGCTCCATTTTCGGGGTGCGCCCGAGACCGAATCTCGGTGCCATAAGCTGGCGAGTGAGCTCGCCGAACGGCACCGGCTCTATCTCCAGCGCGGCAAGATGATGATCGAGGTGCGGGCCTCCGGGGGCGACAAGGGAAGCGCGATCCGCACGCTGATGGCGGAACCTCCGTTCCAGTCCGCGCGTCCGGTGTTCATGGGCGACGATCTTACCGACGAGCCGGGTTTCGCGATGGCCGCGCAACTGGGCGGTGCCGGCATATTGGTGGGGCCGGCGCGCGCCAGCGCCGCATGCTACCGACTGGCCGGGGTCGCCGAAACGCTGGATTGGTTGGGGAATGCCTGCGAGCGGGCAGCGTGACGACGCTCGACCTCTGGCCGATCGGCAATTGCCAGGTCAGCACGCTCGTCGATCGGACGGGCAGGTTCGTCTGGGGCTGCGTGCCCCGCGTCGATGGCGACCCGCTTTTCTCCGCGCTGATTGGCGGCGAGGACCCCCAGGTCGGCTATTGGTCGGTCGATCTCGAGGATGGCATCGCGACCGAGCAGCGTTACGAGCGCAACACGCCGATCCTGGTCACGCGCCACACCGACGCGCAGGGCAACGCGATCGAGGTGATCGATTTCTGTCCCTATTTCCGGCGGCTCGGCCGCAGCTATCGACCAGCAGCCTTTGCGCGCATCGTCCGGCCGGTGGCGGGCAGCCCACGCATCCGGGTGCACTTGCGTCCCACCTGCGGCTGGGGTGGCGGCTGCAGCCAGCGAATCGGCGGCTCGAACCATATCCGCTATCAGACCGACAGCCTGACGCTTCGTCTGACCACCACGGCGCCCGTCGGCATGATCCATGAGGAACGCACCTTCCGGCTAGAAGGGGCGCTCCATTTCTTCCTCGGTCCCGACGAGAGCTTCACCGGCGACATCGCGGCGACACTCGACGACATGCTCGCCAACACTGCGCGCGAGTGGCGCGAATGGGTCCGCGGCCTGGCCATTCCGCTCGAATGGCAGGATGTGGTGATCCGCTCGGCGATCGCGCTCAAGCTGTGCCAGCACGAAGAGACCGGTGCGATCGTCGCTGCGCTGACCACCTCTATCCCCGAGCATGCCGGCTCGCAGCGCAACTGGGACTATCGCTACTGCTGGATTCGCGACGCCTATTACACCGTCCAGGCGCTCAACCGGCTCGGCGCGCTCGACGTGCTGGAGGGCTATCTCGTTTATCTCCGGAACATCGTCGACGGCGCCAAGGGCGGGCACATCCAGCCGCTCTACGGCGTGCTCGGCGAAGCGACCCTGACCGAGCGCGAAGCGTCCGATCTAGGCGGCTATCGCGGGATGGGGCCGGTGCGCGTCGGCAACCAGGCCTATGAGCAGATCCAACACGATGCCTATGGGCAGATCGTGCTATCGAACACCCACGGCTTCGTAGACCAGCGCCTGTTCCGCATGTCCGGCGTCGAGGATTTCGAAGCGCTGGAGAAGGTCGGCGAGCGGGCCTGGCAATTCCATGACCAGCCCGATGCGGGGCTGTGGGAGCTGCGAACGCGGCAGAGCGTCCACACCTATTCCGCGGCGATGTGCTGGGCCGCTTGCGACCGGCTCGCCAATGCGGCGACGGCGCTGGGTCTCGAGGATCGCGCCACCTTCTGGAACGATCGGGCCGATACGATCCGCGCTCGGATCGAGGAAGCAGCATGGCGGCCACAAACGCGACGCATGTCGGCGACCTTCTCCGGCGACGATCTCGATGCCAGCGTGCTCCAGCTACTCGATATACGCTTCCTGGGGCTCGACGATCCGCGTTTTCTCGACACACTGGACGCGATCGAGACCGGCCTCAGACGCGGATCGCACATGCTGCGCTATGCCACGGAGGACGATTTCGGCCTGCCCGAAACGGCTTTCAACGTCTGCACCTTCTGGCTGATCGAGGCGCTTCACATGACCGGGCGCAATGCCGAGGCGCGCGAGCTCTTCGAGGAAATGCTGACCCGCCGCACCGCCGCTGGCCTGCTTTCGGAGGACATCGATCCCGCGACGGGAGAATTGTGGGGCAACTATCCCCAGACCTACTCGCTGGTTGGCATGATCAATTGCGCCGTCCTGCTGAGCAAGCCCTGGAGTTCGATCCGTTGAGCCGACTCATCGTCATCTCGAACCGTGTCAGCGCCGGCGGCGGCGCGCAGGGCGGGCTCGCGGTAGCGCTTACCGCTGCGCTGCGCGAGCGCGGCGGCATTTGGTTCGGCTGGTCGGGCGAGCAGACCGAGGAATTCACAGGCCACATCAATTTCCGGCGCGAGAGAGGCGTGACCACCGCGACGGTGGACCTCGAGGAGCAGGATATCGAGGAATATTACAACGGCTACGCCAACCGCACGCTCTGGCCGCTGTTCCACTATCGGATCGACCTCGCCGAATATGAGCGCGACTTCGCCGGCGGCTATCAGCGCACCAACGAGCGTTTCGCCGACACGGTGCGGCCGCTGATCGAGGCGCAGGACGTGGTCTGGGTGCAGGACTATCACATGTTCCCGCTCGGCGCGGAGTTGCGCAAGCGCGGCGTCGCCAATCGGATGGGCTTCTTCCTCCATATCCCCTGGCCACCGCGGCGGCTGTTGGTGACGCTGCCCGAGGCGCCCGAGCTGGTCGCGGCGCTGCTCGAATACGACCTGATCGGCTTCCATACCCGCGAATGGCTACTGTCCTTTTGCGACTATGCCCGCGACGAGCTCGGCGGAACGATCGACGAGGACGATGTGCTGACGCTCGGCGACCGGCGCGTGCGGCTGATCGCCTGTCCGATCGGCATCGATGCGCGCGAGTTCTCGAAGCTCGCCGCGAGCGACAAGGCGCGCGAGACCTGTGAGCGCGTGCTGGCAAGCGCGGTCGGACGCGCGCTGATCGTCGGGGTCGATCGGCTCGATTATTCGAAGGGGCTGGAGGAGCGCTTCCTCGGCTATGAACGCTTCCTCACCGAGCATCCCGAAGAGCGCAAGGAAGTCGTGCTTCTCCAGATCGCTCCGCCCTCGCGCGGCTCGGTCGAGAGTTACCAGCGCATCCGCTCCACGCTCGAAGGGCTTGCCGGCCGCATCAATGGCGCGCACGCCGCGCTCGATTGGGTGCCGATCCGCTACGTCAACCAGGGCTATTCGCGCGACATGCTCGCCGGCGTCTACCGCGCCAGCCGGATCGGGCTGGTGACGCCGCTGCGCGATGGGATGAACCTCGTCGCCAAGGAATATGTCGCGGCGCAGGATCCCGAGGATCCCGGCGTGCTCATCCTGTCGCGCTTCGCCGGCGCCGCCGAGCAGATGACCGAGGCGCTGCTCGTCAACCCGCACAGCGCCGAGGAGGTCTCCGATGCGATCCGCACCGCGCTGTCGATGCCGCTCGACGAACGAAAGCGCCGATGGAGCGTGTTGGCGAAAGGCGTCGAGGAGCAGGACGTGACCTGGTGGTGCATCTGCTTCACCGAGGCGCTAGGATCGATTCCGGATCGGGCCGGGTGAAGCCGAGCGCGCCGCGATAGCGGACGATCGCCTCGGGCATCTCGGCGCGGGCCTTGACCAGGTCTGCCGCGACGCCGAGCAGCCAGCGCGCGGGCCCATACACGCGCTTTATCAAGATGTCGTCCACGCCGGTGTTCGTGCGCGCGGCCGCGCGACGGGCGAGCTTGGGCGCGAGCCAGTGCAGCGCCAGCGCCAGCGCCAGCGCGACGGCGAGCCCGACGACGATGAGGCTCCAAAGCCATGCGGGAAGGGCGGTTGCGATCCGCTCCACGATGTCTCCTTTGATTGCGATTTGCCCGCTAGGCGAGCGGGCTTGGCGTCCGGACTGTTCCCGTCTTCGAGGAAACTTGGCTTCATTCCATGCGTCTGGCGGGCTAGGCCGATGCGGGCCAGGGAGAAAGAATGAGCGACACCCCGCCCTTCGCCGCACCGCGGCCCTTCACCGACGCGCGCTGGGATCGCGTGCCGCTCTATCGCTGGTGGCGGCGGTGCGTCGTCGATACGGTCGATCACCAGCATGTGATGACGCGGATCGTCGATGAGAGCGGGCTGACCGCGCGCTATGTCTTCATGACGATGATGTCGGCGGGGATCGCCGTGCTTGGCCTGCTGCTCTCTTCGCCTGCGGTTGTGATCGGCGCGATGCTTATTTCCCCGCTGATGGGGCCGATCCTGGGCCTGGGCTTCGGGTTGGCGCTGTTCGATTTCGCCGAGCTCAGGCGCGCGCTCACTGCCTTCCTCGCAGGATCGGTGGCGGCGGTGCTGTTCACGGCGCTGATCGTCCTCGCCTCGCCGCTCAAGGGAGTCACCGCCGAGATCCTCGCGCGCACCCGGCCCAATCTGTTCGACCTGCTGGTCGCGCTGTTCGCGGCGCTGGCCGGCACCTTCGCGATCATCCGCGGGCGCGGCGAGACGATCGTCGGCGTGGCGATCGCGACCGCACTGATGCCGCCGCTCGCGGTGGTCGGCTATGGACTCGCCACCTGGAACATACCTGTGCTCGGCGGCAGCCTGGCGTTGTTCGGCACCAACTTCCTGACGATCGCGCTCGCCGCGACGATCATGGCGCGGCTCTACGGGTTCGGCCATTTCCTTTCGAACAAGCAGAGCTGGATGCAGACCAGCGTGCTGCTGCTCGCCTTCGTGGCGATGTCGGTCCCGCTCGCCCTGTCGCTGAGCCAGATCGCGCGCGAGGCGCTGATCGCGAACCAGGTGCGCGCCTTCCTCGCCACGCGCTTCGGACCCAATGCGCGCGTCAATCAGCTCGACATCGATTTCGGACGAAGCCCCTTGCTGGTGCGCTCGGTGGTGATCGTGCCGCGCGACAAGGCGCTGGGCGCGGGCGCGCTGCGCGCCGAGCTGGTGCGCCGGATCGGGCAACCGTTGACGGTGCAGATCGACCAGGTGCTGTTCGACCCCGCCGCAGATCCCGATGCCGAGCGCGAGGCGCTCGAGCGTGCCACCGCGGCGGCCGCCGATGGCGAGGACAAGGGCGAAACCATTGCGGCGCTCGTCGCGCTCGCCTCCGGCACCGCGCCGGAATCGGTGACGATCGACCGCGACCATCAGCGCGTCGTCGCCGCAGGGGTGCCGCTGCCCAATGCGACGCTTGCCACCTATCGTGCGCTCGAAGCGCGCGTCTCGGCATCCGCGGACGGCTGGACCGTCGAGATCACCCCGCCGCGCGCCGCACTGCCGGAGATCGCTTTCGCCGATGGTTCCGATACGCTCGACGGCGCTTCGCGGGAAGCGGTGTTGACCTCTGCATGGGCGGCGCGGCGCTGGAACCTGCGCGTGCTTGCAGTGCCGGGATTGCCCGAGGGCGCCCCGCCGGACACGCCGAGCCTGGCTCAGCGCCGCGCGCTTGCCGTGGCGGGCGTGCTGCGCGAGCAGGGAATCGAAGTGGTCGCCGCGCCGGCCGCCGCCGCACCTTTCCGACTTTCCGCGCCGGAGCCGCAGCCATGATCCACGACGTCGCGATCACGCCGTTCGATGCCGCAGCGATCCTGATCGTGCTCGCCGCGCTGCTCGGCTATATCAACCACCGGCTGCTCAAGTTGCCGCCGTCGATCGGGCTGACGATCATGGGCGCGCTGGCCTCACTGGTCGTGATCGGGGTCGATCTGCTGCTGCCGGCGAGCCACATGGGCGAGCAGGTGGTCGAGTTTTTGGCGGGCATCGACTTCCACGCCACTTTGATGGACGGCATGCTGTCGTTCCTGCTGTTCGCTGGTGCGCTCCATGTCGATTGGACCGAGATGCGCCGCGGCCGCTGGCCGATCCTGATTCTCAGCACGATCGGGGTGCTGCTCTCGACCGGGCTGGTAGCAGGCGGCTTCTATTTTCTTACCGGTGCTCTCGGCTATCAGCTGCCGATCCTGTGGTGCCTGGTGTTCGGCGCGCTGATCAGCCCGACCGACCCCGTCGCGGTGATGGGGGTGCTCAAGCGCGCGACGGTTTCGCCGACGCTCGAGGCGACCGTTGCCGGCGAGAGCCTTTTCAACGATGGGGTCGGCGTCGTGGTGTTCACGATCCTGCTCGCGGCCGCACTCGGGACAGAGCCATTTACGCTGACCCGCGCCGGACACCTGTTTCTGCTCGAGGCTGGCGGCGGGGTGGTGCTGGGGCTGGCGATCGGCTGGATCGCCTTTCGTGCGATGCGCTCGATCGACGAATACAAGACTGAGGTGATGATCAGCCTGGCGGTGGTGATGGGCGGTTATGCGCTCGCGCGCCAGCTCCATGTCAGCGGCCCGGTAGCGATGGCGGTCGCAGGCCTGCTGATCGGCAATGCGGGCGTCACCTACGCGATGAGCGACACGACGCGCGACTATCTCCTCAAATTCTGGTCGCTGATCGACGACATTCTCAATGCCGTGCTGTTCCTGCTGATCGGGCTCGAGGTCGTCACCATTCCTGGCGACATGCGGCTGCTGGTCATTGGCGTGCTCGCGATTCCGCTGGTGCTCGCGGCGCGCGCGGCTTCGGTGCTGCTGCCGCTCGCGGCGATGCGCCCGCTGCTTGATCTCGGCAGGCTGGCGCCGATTACATTGATCTGGGGCGGGCTCCGCGGCGGCATCTCGATCGCGTTGGTGCTCGGCCTTCCCGAGGGGCCGGCGCGCTCGGTCGCGCTTGCCGCCACCTACGTCATCGTGCTGTTCTCGGTGATCGCGCAGGGCGGGACGATCGAGCGTGTGCTCGGCTGGGCCAAGCGGCGAGAATCGGCCGCGTGACCGACGCCGCGCTGAGCGCGCTGATTCTCGGCGTCACGCTCGTTCTATTCGTCTCTGAGCGCGTTCGGCACGATCTTGTCGCGCTCATCGCGTTGTTCGCGTGTCTGGCCCTCGGATTGGTGGCGCCAGGTCAGGCATTGCGGGGCTTCGCCGATCCGGCAGTGATCGCGGTCGCGGCGATCCTCGTGGTCGGCCGCGCCGTCGAACTGTCGGGCATCGCCTCGGGCATCGCGCGCGTAGCGATCCCCGCCAAGGCGCCGTTTTTTGTGCGCATCTCGGCATTGCTTGTCGTCGCCGCCCTGCTTTCGGCGTTCATGAACAACATCGCCGCCCTGGTGATCACCATGCCGGTCGCGGCGGAGATTGCCCGCGCCGCGCGCAAACCAGCGGCGGCGACGCTGATGCCGCTCGCCTTCGCGACGATCCTCGGCGGGATGACGACGCTGATCGGGACACCTGCCAACCTGATCCTGTCCTCGGTGCGCGAGGACGAGCTCGGCGCGCCCTTCGGCTTCTTCGACATGACTGGCGTTGGTGGCATGGTTGCGCTGGTTGGCCTCCTTTATCTCGCGCTAATTGGCTGGCGACTGCTGCCGATCCGTCAATCGGCCGAGCACAACGCCCGTCCTCCGTGGCGGGTCTATGAGCTCGCCGTCCCGCGCGGCTTCGCACGGCAGCCGCTCGCCGCGCTGCTCCCCAAGCTCCGCGCTGGCTCGGCGCGATTGCTGGCGCTGCACCGCGCCGACGAGCGCCTTCCAGCGACGCCCGACCTCCCGCTCGCGAGCGGGGACCGTCTGCTGGTCATCTCGCGCAACAACCAATGGGTCGCGGCTGAACGCACGGGACTGCACTCACCGGCCGACGCTGCCTCGGGACGCGACTGGGTCACTGCCCGCGTTGTCGTGGCGCACGGCTCTGTCCTGATTGGCGAGGGGCATGAGGCGATTGCCACGCACAGCGGCGGCGCGCTCAATGTGGTCGCGGTAGGGCCCGGTGCTGTCCGGCTGAGGTTGCCGCTTGCGCGGATGCGGATCGAGCCGGGCGACCAGCTATTCCTGCGCGGCCGCGCTGCCGATCTGGCACCTTTTCTCGCCAGCGCCCGGTTGCTCGAGATCGACCGGCTCGATCCGGTGCCGGTGGCGCCACGCGAGGCAGCGCTGACCGTCACCGTATTCGGCGTCGCGATCCTGGCGATCGTCGCGGGCGGCCTGTCGCCGGCAATCGCGTTTCTCGGCGCGGCGGCGCTGCTCGCGCTGTCCCGGCTGATCCCGCCCGAGGAAATCTATCGCTCGATCGACTGGAGCGTGATCGTGCTGCTCGCCGCGATGATTCCGGTGGGCCAGAGCTTCGAGACCAGCGGCGCAGCGGCGATCGCCGCTTCCGCGCTGGGCTCCGCGCTTGCCGGCGTGCCGCTGATCGTCGTGCTGGCCGCGATCTGCGCATTGACGCTGTTTCTGTCGATCTTCCTCAACAATGTTGCGACGGCAATCATTATGGGGCCGCTCGCCATCGATGTGGCGGCCTTGCTCGGCCTGCCGGCCGACGCGGCGTTGACCGCTGTCCTGATCGGCGCGTCATCCGATTTCCTGACCCCGATTGGCCACCAGAACAATCTGCTGGTGATGGGGCCGGGGGGCTATCGATTCACCGACTACGCCCGCATGGGAGCGCCGCTGGTCATCGCAGTGGTGGCAACCGCTGCCGCGATGTTGACCTTCACCTACGGCTGACCGCTACTCGCGTCGGCTGTGCGCATTAGATCCTCCAGCCGAAGCCGCTCATGCGCGAGCGCCGCCTGCGCGATGATCGTGGACAACAAGATACGCTGGCTGGGCCCGATCGGGTCGCGGCCGTCCTCCCGCGCCAGAGCCAACACCGCGAGGACCCCCAGCGAGGTCTTCAGCGGCTGGAACTGCCAGTCCGCCGCCGAGACCACTGTGGTGCCGGCGCCGGCTTCTTCGCCGTGCGCCCAGCTCCAATCGAGCGCTGCACGGTCAACCGGTCCGATGCCCTGCTGCGGTGGCACCGCCGCCGCAGGCGTGAGCATGCCCTCCACTTCGCGAAACATCATCGCCTGCACGCCGAGCAGCCCATGGACATGCTCACAGACGGTCGTCGCGGTCGCTTTCCAGTCGGCGTCGCGGGTCAGGCGCTGCGCAAGCGCCGCAAGGCTCGCATTTTCGCGCGCGCTGCGGTCGCTCAGGAACAGGCGCCCGCGCATGCGCGTTGTGAGGATGCTGGTATAGGCCGCGATGACGAAGAGCACCGCCGACATCACCAGATTCTGCGGTGCCCGGATGTCGAAACTGAATGCCGGGATCAACAGGAAGTAATTGTAGCAGAACACCGACAGCGCGGCGGCGAGTAACGCCGGGCGCAGACCCAGGCGCGCGGCCACCGCGATCACCGGAAACAGGAATACGAGATCGAGCGACCGAGGTCCGGTAAACAATTGAAGGACTTCGGCGACCAATAGCGTCGCCACAACCAGCGCGATTGCATAGCTGTAGTTGCGCGGCGAATCGGGTTGAGACTGGCGGCGGCCGGCGCCCGCAATTGGCTCGGCGGTGCCAGCACTGCGCGGCAGAACATGAAGCATGATCCCGTCCGCGCGCGCGGCGAGCGCATCAAGCGTCGAGCGTTGCCGCCATGCTCTCCACCCGACGCGCTGCCCATGGCCGATCACGAGATGCGTAGCCGCCGCGGTCCTCAGATGCTCGAGAATGCCGTCGGCTGCCGTCGCCGCCGCGACGGTCGCGATAGTGGCGCCCCGCTTCGACGCGAGCGCCAGCGCTTCGGCGACTTGCAGGGCGGCGGCGGGATCGCGACTTGCTTCGGGCGTTTCGACATGGATCGCCTCCCAAGGCACGCACATGCTCTCGGCAAGGGCCGCGCCAGCCTCGACGAGCACCGCAGAGTCCGCCGCGCCGCTGACGGCGACGACGATGCTGCCTGGATTCGACCCCGCCGAACCGGGAGGCTCGCCGGCGCCAGGCCCTCCAATTTGTTGGATCTGCACCATTTCGCTTTCTATCTCGACCCTCATTCAAACGGAAGGAGGTGCGGCGTAGCCATATCGTCGTGGCCTAACTGGGCTGCTGGACGGCGCGAAGATCCCGCGCGGCTCCAGCGGCTGGTTAGCCTGATTAACGACGAGACCTGGATGGGTCTCGACATGGATGTGAACGCGGAAGCCGAGGAAAACAGGCGCAACGGATTTCATTGCCTCAGCGCTTGGGATGGCTCGAACATCGAGCTCGTCGAGCTGGTGAAGCGCCGCCTCCGTGGCCCCGGCTCGTTCGAGTATGTCGAGACGAGGATCACGCCGGTCAATGAGCGCGGCGACCATAACGTCACCATGAAATATCGTGCGCGGAACGGCTTTGGCGGCATGAACCTGGGTGTGGCGACGGGAATCGTGCGGCAGTCCGATTGCTCGGCCAAGTTAATCGCCGCCGAGTAGCGGCCGATGCGACAGACCCTGGCTCCCTCGCTCTCGCATGGTGCACCGATGCAGCATGGACGGGCCGGTAATTGGGAGGAATCACCGTAATGTCGCATAACGCACTGGAACGCACATCAGCGTTCCATTTGGCCAAAACTGCACATAAGTCGTCGATATTAAAAGAAAAGCTGGATGCCCGACAAGGATTCGAACCTTGATTGACGGAGTCAGAGTCCGCTCTCTTACCGTTAGAGGATCGGGCAACAGCGAGCGGCGCACCTAGCCAGCGGCCCCGCCCGAGTCAACACCGGCCAATCCCCCCTCGCTTGCCCCCCGCCCCTCGCTGGTCTAATCTCGCGTCCAAGCACCGGACGGCAGACAAATGCCGAGACGGAAAGAACATAAGCGAGTGACATGACCATGGGGGATGGCTCCGCCAGACCGCCCCGCGCGCCGGACCCCGTTCCGGCCGAGAAGGCCTCCCAGCCGGCTGACGCCCGGCCCGTCCGCCCACGCTGGCCCGAGGCGCGCCACTATGCCGCGCTCGATCTGGGCACCAATAATTGCCGGTTGCTCATCGCCCGCCCGCAAGGAAGCGGCTTTGCCGTGGTCGATGCCTTTTCGCGGATCGTGCGGCTGGGCGAGGGGCTCGCTTCCAGCGGGCGGCTGTCCGACGCGGCGATCGACCGGACGCTGGCGGCACTGCGCATCTGCGCCGACAAGCTCAAGCGGCGGCGCGTGGCGCTCGCACGCTCGGTCGCGACCGAAGCGTGCCGGCGCGCGAGCAACGGCCCCGAATTCATCGCGCGGGCGTATGAGGAGACCGGGATCGCGCTCGACATCATCACTGCCGAAGAGGAAGCGCGGCTGGCGGTGCTGGGGTGCCATGCACTGCTCGAGCCGGGCGACGGGCCTGCGCTCGTCTTCGATATCGGCGGGGGATCGACCGAGCTGGTGCTGGTCGATTCAGCCCAGCCCGTGCCCACCATCCTCGACTGGCACAGCGCGCCCTGGGGTGTGGTTTCCCTGACCGAAGCGGTCGGGCATGGCGAAGGCGCGGATGGCCGCGCGGCTTCCTATGCCGAGATGCGCGCGCGAGTGGCGCAGGCCTTCGCGCCGTTCGTCGCGCGGCTCGATCCGCCGCCGGGGACGCGCCGGTTGCTCGGCACCAGCGGCACCGTGACGACGCTTGCCAGCGTCCATCTCGGTCTCGAAAGCTATGACCGCAGCGTGGTCGATGGGCTGATCGTGCCATCGGCCTCGATGCGCGATGTCAGCCAGCGGCTGGCGCATCTAAGCCTGGCCGATCGCGCCAAGGTGCCGTGCATCGGCGGCGAGCGCGCCGATCTGGTGGTGGCGGGCTGCGCGATCCTCGAAACCATCCTCGATCTGTGGCCCGCCGAGCGGCTCGGCATCGCCGACCGCGGCATCCGCGAGGGCATCCTCCGCCGTCTGATGAATGGGAAATTGTTATGAGCAGGGGCGGCGGCAGAGGCCATACGCGAGTGAAGACGACGCGCGGGCGGACGGCGCAATCGACGCGCTGGCTCGAACGCCAGCTCAACGATCCCTATGTGAAGAAGGCGAAGGCCGAGGGCTATCGCAGCCGCTCGGCGTACAAGCTGATCGAACTCGACGAGCGCTTTGCGTTCCTCAAGGGATCGAAGCGGGTGATCGACCTGGGGCTCGCCCCGGGGGGCTGGTCGCAGGTTTGCCGGCGAACGATCCCCAAGGCTGCGATCGTGGGCATCGATTTGCTGCCGGTCGATCCGATCGAGGGCGTCACCATCCTCCAGATGGACTTCATGGCGGACAGCGCGCCCGAGGCGCTGATCGAAGCGCTTGGGGGCCGCCCCGATCTGGTCATGTCGGATATGGCGGCGAACACCGTCGGACATCCGCAGACCGACGCGCTGCGCACGCTGGGACTGGTCGAGGCGGCGCTCGATTTCGCGGTGCAGGTGCTCGAGCCGGGCGGCGATTTCGTTTGCAAGGTCTTCGCGGGCGGCACCGATTCGGCGCTGGTGGCGGAAATGAAGCGCAACTTCGCCACCGTTAAGCACGCCAAGCCCCCGGCCAGCCGCAAGGGATCGGTGGAGTGGTTTGTCGTCGCGCAGGGCTTTAAGGGCGTGGCCGAACCGAAGGCCGAGGGCTGACAAACTTCTGCGACAGCTTGGGCGCATAGCAGCATGCGAGGGCGAAACCCGTTCCAAGGAGTGTTCACATGAAGAAACTGATTCTTCGCGCCGCGATGCTGGCCAGCCCGCTACTGGTGGCGATGCCCGCCGCCGCGCAGGATGGCGGCGCGATGATGGCGGCGATGTTCCCCGATCCCGACGGCGACGGCGTCACCACCAGGGACGAGATGATCGGCGCGGCAGCGACGCGATTCGATCAGATGGATGCCGACACGGATGGCAAGCTCAGCGAAACCGAGCGTAGCGGACCGGGCGGCCGGATAATGGCGCGCGCGGACGCCGATGGCGACGGCTCCGTCACCAAGGCCGAACTGACCAATGCCGCGGGCACCCGCTTCGACCGGATCGACGCCAATCACGACGGCAAGATCGATGCGGCGGAGAAGGAAGCCGCACGCCAGCGGATGATGCAGATGCGCCAAGGTCAGTAAGGACCAGCCCCCATCTCTGGCCAAACAAAAAGGCCCCGGATCGCTCCGGGGCCTTTTTTGTGACCAGCGGCGAGAGGGATTAACCCTCGTAATCCCCGCCCAGATTCTGGTTGCGGGGCGGCGCCGCCGCAGTGAGGCGCAGCGCTTCGGCCGATGCGGCGAGCGAGCCGACTTCGTCCGGAGCTTCCTCGTCGTCGATCTGGACGCGCTGAAGGCTCGACACGACCGCTTCCTCGAGGTGATTCGGGCGAACGGTCTCTTCGGCAATCTCGCGCAGCGCGACGACCGGGTTCTTGTCGCGGTCGCGATCGATGGTCAGCTCGGCGCCGCCGGAAATCTGGCGGGCGCGCTGCGCCGCGAACAGCACGAGGTCGAACCGGTTGGAAACCTTGTCGACGCAATCTTCGACGGTGACGCGCGCCATCTTACGCAATCCTTGGAATATTGGTGTTCGGGAAAGGGCGCGAGTTAGGGAGGGAAGGCTGCAAAGTCAAGAAAATGCGCCGCGCTTGCCCTTTGCCATGCCGCCCGCCACTACGCCCGTGATGACCGCCGAGGCGCCCCAGCCCAGCTTCACCGTGGATGGCAACCGGTTGACGATGCTCACCGAAGGACCCGAGCGGCTGCGTGCGCTGCTCGAACTGATCGGATCGGCGCGGCACAGCCTGCGCGTCCTCTATTACATCTATGTCGATGACGAGACCGGCGAGGCGATTCGCGGCGCACTGATCGCCGCGGCAGCGCGGGGCGTTGCCGTATCGCTGATCGTCGACGGGCTGGGGAGCGAGCATGCCCAGAGCCATCGTTTCTTCGATCCGCTCCACGAGGCGGGGATCGAGGTCTGCCGCTTCGTGCCGCGCTGGGGGCGGCGATATCTGCTGCGCAACCACCAGAAGCTCGCGCTCGCCGACGAGAGCCGGGTGATCATCGGCGGGTTCAATATCGAGACCAGCTATTTCGGCACCGCCGAGGATGCCGCGTGGCGCGATCTTGGGCTGCTGGTCGAGGGACCGGCGGCGGCGCGGCTGGTCGGCTATTTCGACGCGCTGTCGCGCTGGGCGAAGGAGCCGCGCCCCTCGCTGCGCAAGCTGGGCCGGACGCTCAGCAGCTGGAGCGAGCCCGAAGGCGCGACCCGCTGGTTGCTCGGCGGGCCGATGCGGCGGCTGAGCCCTTGGGCGCGCGTGATCAAGTACGACATGCAGCGTGCGAGCGCGATCGACCTGATCGCCGCCTATTTCGCGCCCAATCCGGCGATGCTGCGGCGGCTCGACAAAGTGGGCAAGCGCGGGCGCGTCCGGCTCGTTCTGCCCTCGAAGCTCGATCATGGCGCGGCGATCTGGGCGGCGCGCTTCACTTATGCCGGGCTGCTGCGCAAGCGCGTCCAGATCTTCGAATATCAGCCGACCAAGCTGCACACCAAGCTCTTCGTGATCGACGATATCGTCCATATCGGATCGGCCAATTTCGATATCCGGTCGATGTTCCTCAATCTCGAACTGATGCTGCGGATCGACGACTCCGCCTTCGCGGCGCATGTCCGAACCTATGTCGATGGCGAAATCGCGGATTCGGAGGCGATCACCGCGTCGGTCTACCAGTCCCGCACCGGGCCCTGGACGCGATTCAAGCAGATGATCGCCTATTTCGTCATGGCGGTGCTCGACTATAATATCACCAGGCGGCTCAATTTCGGGCCAAGAAGACGATAGGCATGGCACGCAAGCGAAGCTGGAAATCGAGAGCGACGCGGCTGGTCCAGGTCGATTGGCGCGAGCGCGGCTTGCTGGCCGAGGCAGTGGTGCGGCTGGCGTTCGCGCGGCTGCGCATCAGGGGACAACCGTTTCGCAAGATCGCCGCCACGCTGGGCGCCTTCGTGCCGCCCGCCGATCCGCGCATCGCGCAGGCCAAGGCGCCGGGCCCCGAAGATCAGGCGAAGATCGCGCGCGACGTGAGTTGGGCCATTACCCGCGCAGCCACGCATATTCCGTTCGAAGCGGTGTGCCTTCCCCAGGCAATGGCCGCGCATGCGATGTTGCGGCGGCGCGGGGTCGATAGCGTGATGCATCTGGGTGCGCGCAAGACCGAGGAAAAGCCGATCGACGCGCATGCCTGGCTCGACGCGGCCGGGGTGGAAGTGACGGGCTATCCCCTGAGCGCGGGCATGACCGAAATCGGCGCGTTCGTTTAGCCGACACTGGCCCAAAGCGCTGGACCGTTACCCGAGACGCGCACCGTCCGGCTGGCGATCACCCCCATCGCGGCATCGCCGCGCAGATGGTGCGTTCGCCAAAAGGTCTTGCCCGCGCGCCGGACGAGATGGCCGCGCACCTGATGCAGCCTCGATGTGGCACGCGCGCCATGCCCGCCAAAGCCGTGCCCGCCGACGACCGCGAGCCTGAGGCTGACTTCAACATGGTCGAGCAGCAGCGATTTGCCGATCCTGGCCCGCGCGCGATTGATCCGATCGAGCCCCTGGCGCGGTTCGGCGACCGCGCATTCGAGGCTGAGCAGCAGCAGGAAGGCGCAGAGCATCCCGAAATCGGGCACCACCGCGCGCATCATCTGCTGGAGCGCCTCGCCCGGCAACCCGCCCGATGCGCGGAAATAGGCGAGCCAGCTTTTGTCGAGCTGACCTAGCCCGTGGCGGAAGATCCGCATCACTTCGTCCGAATCGCGCACCTCGTCGAAACGCAGCCCGCATAGCGCCGCTTCGTCGGACAGTTCGCTGTCGAAATCGAAGGCGAAGAAGATTTGCGCCGCCCAGGGCCTGCCCGCTTCGTCCTGGCTAAAGCTGTGCATTGTCCCGCGCCGCCCGCTCTCGTCATCGGCGAGGACGAGCATTCCGACGCGCCCATTAGCCTGGCCCGGCGCAACATTGGGATCGGTCCACTCGATCCACATCGCCTGATGCGGAATCCGGTAACGGCGATCCTCGAGCCGGATCACTTCGGCGCGGTTGCACAACAGCTCCAGGCAGGTGTCGCGCACCGTCGTGTCAAGCACGTAGCGCGTGCTGCACGACCGGACATCGGCCGCGAGGTCGCACGCGCCGGGCACCCGGTGGATCCGGCCGTCCGAATCCTCGACGAGCATCTCGCTTCGCGATTGCGCCACTCGGTCGCACAGATACATGCCAAGCCTCCTTGAGAGAGACCTTCTATTGCGATTCGTACTATGTGAGAAGCGCGCGAACCGGTATTTGGAGCGAAGCGGTGCGGCGATGTGACGAGTTGGGCTTTACGCCTGCGAAATTTCCAGCAGCACATCCTGCAGCCAACGCCGGCGCGCCTTGGTGCTGGCGATCGCGCCGGCGATCGCCAGTTCGGCATTGGCGCCGTCGAGCGTGCGGGCATAGGCCTCGATCTGGTCGAGCTTGCCTTCGAGCGCGCGGCTTGCCTCCAGCAGGAGCCGCATCTGCTCCTGCTTGGTCAGCAGGCTGAAGAACAGGATCTTTGAGCGCAGCGGATCGTGCGGGAGCAAATCGGCGTCCGACACCGCACCGACCCAGCGCGCGGCGGCGGCGCGCCCCTCGGGGGTGCAGGAAAGCGCCTCGGTGCGGCGCGGCGAGCCCTTGATCGGCGCGGCGTCGACCAGTCCGCGCTCGCGCAGCCGCTTGACGATGGGGTAGATCGCGCCGGTGCTGCCCGACAGCGAGCTGACCGGCGAACGCGCCAGCGCCTTCATCACGTCATAGGCGGAAACGGGCTGGTGGACCGCGATCTGGGCGAGTACATGCGCCTCTAGCTCGGTCAGTGTGGGGGCTGAATCTTCAGCCGCCCCAGCGGCGGTTCCGTCCAGCGTCGCGGTTGTCATATTCATTGCTAACCTGCCCCCCAGCATAATGCAATTCGCACGATGCTACTCGCCCTGCATCGCCGCTTCAACCCCACGTCTGAACGCACGCGACACGCGCAGCTGCTCGCCCGAACGCAAGGTGAGGATGCCGTCGCCATGCCGGTCGCGGCTGAGCCGCTCGATCGCCCGCACGCTCGCAATCGCCGAACGGCCCACCGCGACAAAGCCGCGATCGGTGAGCCGCTCCTGCATCTGCTTGAGCGTCGAGCGGACCATATAGCCCGCCTGCTGGGTGAGCAGCCGGACATAATTTCCCTCGGCGAGCACGGCCTGGATATCCTCGGGCAGCAAAGTCACCAGGTCGCCGGCATCGCGCGCCGCGACCCAGCTCATCGCTCCCGGCGGCGCGCGGTTGAGCAGTTGCGCGCGGCGGACCGACTGGCGCAGGCGTTCGAGCGTATAGGGCTTCACGACATAGTCGGCGACGTCGAGGTCGAGCGCCTCCACGGCGAAATCGAGATGCGCGGTCACCAGCACCACCGCCGGGCGCATCCCCGGCGGCGCCGCGCGGAGCATGTCGAGCCCGCTGACGCCCGGCATGTTGATATCGACGAACGCGATCGCTGGGCGCTCGGCCTTGAGTAGTTCGAGCGCCGACGCCCCGTCCGACGCCTCGCCGACAATGGTCAGTCCCCCGACTTCCGCGAGCATCCGCGCCAGCCGTTCGCGCGCGGGGGGCTCGTCGTCGACGATGATGACGCGGCTGGGGAGCGTCATGGCGTTTTCGCCAATGGCAAGGTGAGTTCGGACACGGTCCAGCCGTCCTCGACTCGCAGCGTCAGCGTGGTGCCGTCGCCGAACAGCAGCGCCAGCCGCGCGCGCAGATTATCGAGCGCGATTCCCGCGCCGCGCGATTCGGTGTCGATCGATCCGCCGCTGTCGCGCACCCGGATCCGCACCGCCGCCGGATCAAAGACATGCGCCTCGATGAAGATGGTGAAGGGCCCGGCGCTGCGTTCAAGGCCGTGACGCACTGCATTCTCGAACAGGGTCTGTACCGCGAAGGGCGGCACCTGGATCGTGCCGGGTGGCACCGCGACGTCCCAGCGCACGTCCAGCCGGTCGCTGAACCGCGCCTGCTCGATCGCGGCATGCGCGCGGACGATCTCGATCTCGGCGTCGAGATCGACGAGATGCCCGTCGAGCCGCTCGGTGCTCTCCAGCAAGGCGGCGAGATCGGTGAGCAGCGACCGCGCGCGGCTGGGCCGCGTCACCAGTTCGCTCAGCGCCATGTTGAGCGCGTTCAGCACGAAATGCGGGCGAAGCTGGCGGCGCAGCGCTTCGAGCAGCGCGGTCGAGCGGCGGCCCTCCACCCGGTCGCGCCAGGTGCGCGAGGCCACCGCGCGGGCATGGTTGCGCCAGATCGAGGAGGCCGCGACGATCCCGGCATAGATCACCAGATCAGTGTCGATCAGCACGATCAGCTGAGTCACATGAAAGGGCGGCCAGCGAATTCCGAGCGTGAGCGGGGCGATCCCCGCCCAAGCGCGCAGCGACAACACCGCCCAAAAGAACAGGGCGTGGACGATCCAGGCGCCGAGCGCGAGGCCGAGATGCGTGACGATCCGGCGCGCCTGGTGGGGCCCGGCGATCGGCCAGCGCCGCGCCGCCCACCAGACAAACGGCGCGAGCGGCGCCCACATCCAGAACAGCAGCAGCAATCGCGTGACGATCTCGATCGCGGGATGCTGCACGTCATAGCGCCACACCGCCACCAGCGCGTTGGACATATAGAGGGCGGCAGCGAAAGTGCCGACCGCGAGCGTCCACATCGCCACCTTGAGCGGCGAGGGCTCGAGCGAGCGCGGGTCAGGCTGCACGTCGAGTGCAGTGCTTATAGGGTAGCGTCGGCATTGCTATTCGTAGTATGTCCCAGCGATGGGTGGCGCGCAAGCGGTCAGGTGGGCGTTAAAGCCGTGGATGCGTATCGTTTTGATCGCAGTCGCGGGCATCGTCGCGATCGCTACGCTGATCGTGCTCCAGCAGTGGTTTCTCCAACCCAAGATGACGCTGCATAGCACTTGGTTTTTCATGGTCGACGGGCTGATCGACTGGACTGTGTGGGCATTGATGACCCCCGGGATCGTCTGGCTCGCGCGGCGCTTCCCGATGTTTCGCAAAGGGCGGCCGCAACCGGCGATCCTGCTTCACGGCGTGGTGGGCACGCTGGCGACCGCTATCTGGTCAATCCCGATCGGCTTCATCTCGTGGATCCTCACCTTATACCGCTTTGGCGGCGTGGAGCCGATGGCGCTCACCAGCACCTACCTCTACGAATTGCAGGGCCGCAGCTTCTATTATTCCTTCTTCTATTGGCTCGTCGTCGGCGTCGTCACCGCGCGATTGCTGGCGCGCGACGCGCAGGAGGCCGCGGCGGAGGCGGCGCGATTGGAGAGCGAGGCGCTCGCGGCCGATCTCCACGCCGCGCGCGTTCATTATGATCCGCGCGGGCTTGCCGGACATCTGCGCACCGCCGCCGAGCTGGCCGAAGCCGATCCGGCGCGGGCCGAAGCGCAAATTCTGGAGACCGCGGGCGAGCTCCAGCGCAGCCTCGCCCTGACCTCATCGGTCACCCGGCAAAGGCCCTGCGCCGCCTGAACGCGATCGTTTCGCCCCGTTTCGTCCCGGCCACCTCCCATTGGTCACATCCCGCTTGAGCATCGGCAGCGCCCGGTTTCTCCTTCAATCTGCTCGTATGGAGGCGTGCGCAATGGGGATCCTGGAGGGACAGCTGGCGGAGATTGCGCAGGGTATCGCACCCGCCGATCTGACCGCGATCCGGACCGTGGATCTCGCCGACCGGATCGACGCCGCCCCGTTGCCACCGCGCGTGATGGCGGCGCTGCTGGCGCACCGCATCGAGTTCGAGATCGACGTGTGCGAGCTGTTCGACGCGCAGCTTCGCGGGGCGTGCCCACCTTTGGTCGACGCCCGGCTGCCGCGCGCGCACGGCACCGCGCATATCGCCGGCGCAGTCAACCTGCCCGCCGCCGACGTGACCGAAGCCAGCGCCGCCGCGCTCCCCCGCGCGCCCTATATCGCGGTCTATGGCAGTGACGCGCTGCGGCTCGATGCGGTGCGAACCGCGCATGCGCTGGCCGAGCTCGGCTATTCGGTGAAACTGGTCAATGGCGGCTTCGCGGCATGGATCGCGCAGGGTTTTCCGGTCGAGCAAGTCGAAACCGAGCGCGCGATCGCCGCGCTCTAAGCGTCAGGATTCGACCAGTTCGCGCGCGGCGCGCCGGTATGCGGCGGCGGGAGTCTTCATCGTCAGCAGCTTGAACGCCGAGCTGAAATGCGATTGCGCGGCATAGCCGCATTCGAGCGCGACCTGAGCGATCGCCTGGCCGCTGCCCGCCAGCAGTGCCTTCGCCCGCCCGATCCGCAGCCGCCGGAAATAGCGATAGGGCGGCTTGCCCAGCGATTTGCGAAAAGCCCGCGCGAAATGAGTGACGCTGAGGCCGGCCAGTTCGGCGAATTCGGCCAGTGTCACGTCGCGGTGGAGGTTGCCGTCGATATGGTCGACGCAGGCGCGCAGCCGGTGCCCGGTCAGCCCGCCCTGCAAGGAGCGGACGGTATCGAGCCGCACACGGCGCTCGGCCAGCCTCGCCGCGAGCACCCCGGCCAGCCGCACGGCATAATCGGGCCCGTGCGGCCCGCCCTCGCGGCACTCCCGGCGCAGCGCCACCGCGATCAGCCAGGCGATGCCGTCGCCGCCATCGCGGTGGCTGCGAAAGGCGAGATTAGGATGCCAGGCGATCCCGGCGGCATCGAGCAAGAAGGCCGGGCTGAGCGCGACCGCGAGCAGCTGCACGGACGTGCGCGCGATGAAGCGGGGCGGCCATCGGGGTTTCGACGAACGGCGTGCTGGAGCGACGAGCGTCGCGAGCGCAGGCGCCTAAGCCGCCATTAACCCAAGTGAAGCGGGCGACCGGCTAGCCAGACGGCGATGATTCCGGCGAGCGAAACCGATCCCAGCGACGTGCCCCCGACCCCGGACGGCGGGCGCACCGAGCGGCGGCGCGGCTTGGCGCGCGCGATGCTCGCGGCGGCGATCGTCGCGCTGGGCGTGTTCCTGGCGTTTTTCGCACTGGCCTATCTGAGCCTGGGCACCGATCGGGCTGCGCTGACGGCGCGCATCAACGCCGCTTTCGTCGACGGCACGCTCGATCCGCAGGCGAGCTGGCGCCACGGCGACACCAATATCGGCGCGCATCAATATAATGACTGCCTGATCCTGTTTCAGGCGATGGACGATCGCGCGCCCGCCGCGTTGCGCGCGGTCAGCCCCTTGTCGGTGCCGGTCGATACCGACCAGGCCTGTGAGACGCTCGCCGGTTTCGCCGCTGGCAGGATCGCGCCGCCGACGCGCCACTATCACCAATATCTGCATGCCCACACGACATTGGCACGCCTGTTGCTACCGTCGCTGGGCGTGAGCGGGCTGCGCGGCCTCTACAAGCTGGCGCTGACGCTCACGCTGCTCGCGGGGATCGGATACGCGCTGATGGGGTTGGCACGAGAGCGGCGCATGGCGGAGCAAGCGGCGTGGCTGACTCTGTTCCTCGCCTTTTCCCGCTGGTTCGGGCTCGAATCCTTCGGCCAGTCGCTGGGCCACGGGCCGGCCGATCTGGTCCCGCTCGCCTTCCTGCTCTTTCTGATGCGGGCATCGGCCAGTGCGCCGCTTACGCAGCGCGCTGCAATTGTCGGCTCGGCGATATTCGGGGCGCTGACGATGCAGTTCGAATTCCTGACCGGAGGCCTGCCGCTGGGACTGGCGATCGTGATCGGCGCGCTGCCGCTTGCACTGCCGCGCGAGGAGGGCAGCGCCACTGTCCTCCTCCGCTCGGTTGCGGCTTATCTTTCCGCGGTCGTAACGACAGCCGCTGCGAAGCTGGTGCTGATCACGCTCGTCTTCGGCCCCGCAACCTTGTTCGGCACGGGCCGCCAGCTGCTGTTCCGCACCGGGCTGAGCCGTACCGCCACACGCGACGTTCCGGTTGGCTGGAGCGAGTTCGCGGACCATGTCTGGGCCGGGATGGGGTCGCTGGCACCCGGGATGCATTCGCTGGCGGTCGGCATGGTGCTGCTGGCAGGTGCGGCGGGCGGCTGGGGTTATCGCCAGCTGCGGAGCGTAGCGGACCCGGCCGTGCGGCTGCGCGCGGTCGCACTGCTCGGCTCCATGCTCGTTCCGCTTTTGTGGATGGTCGTCTTCTGGCAGCACACCGCCGAGCACGCCTGGTTCATGGACCGCATCCTGGTGTGGATTATCGCGGCTGGCGGCGCGTTGTTCGTGCTGGCGGTTGCCGAGAGGCCCAAGGAAGCGGGGCACCGCCAGGGCTGATCGCGGGGCGGCGATCAGAACTTGAGCGCGGCGCCCGCATAGAAGAAGCGTCCGGCATTTTCGTAGATCGCCGTGCCGGTGCCGCCCGCGCCGCAGGCGAAGGCGCCGCCGGTGGCGCAAGTGCCTTCGAAGCCGAACGGCGGCGACTGGTTGAACAGATTGTCGACGCCGAAATAGAAGCGGTAGGTCTTGTCGGGCTCGACGATCGCACCTTCCTCCTGCGCGGGCGCTTCGGCTCGGTGGCGGCGATATCGTCCTGCGCCTGGGCGACGCCGGGGCGCAGGATGGCGGTCGCGAGCGCGGTCGCCGAGAGCAATTTATGCATGGTGCGCATGGTTGGCCCCTTGATGGTTGCGTTGGGCCATGCTGAAGCGCGCGGCCGGCGGCGGCTTTCGCGAAGCGCGCATCGTTTCCGCGAGAGGTTTATATTTCGAAACGTATCATATAGAATGCGCCACATCTGTTGCCCGCATGCCACAATCGGCGAGCAGGCCGGGGGCGAAGCTGCGCCCCACCCGCACTCGCGCGCCAAGACCGTTGACGATAGTCAGCCCGTCGGGCCGGCGGCAGATCTCGCGGGTGCGGTCCCAGCGGACGATCGCCGAGCGATGGACCCGGCGAAAGGGATGCGGCGCGAGCGCGCGGCGACTGCTCCCAACGATTCATGGTGGAGAAACGAGGCGGGCGCAGTGTGGAGGCGAACATAGCGCTCGGCCTCCACCCAGTCGAGCTCGTCGGTAAGGACACGGCGGTAGCGCCCTTGCGACCGCGCCCAGAACTCGGCGCCAGGCCAGGACGCCGCCACCAGCCGCTCCGCTTCGGCCCCGCTAGATGCCACCCCGATCAGCGCGAAACCGGGCATCGCGGCGAGCAGTTGGCCGGTCGCGTCCGTATCGGCACCGGCGCGGAGGAGGAGGATATGGACGGGACCAGCAGTGCCGGACATACCGAGACCATATATCGGTTCGCATCATTGGCAGGGCGGACGCGAAACGATACGCTGTGTTGTATGGATAATACAGCAAGGCTGAAAGCCGAACTCCTCGCCGACCGCCTCGCCGCCTATAAGCGGCTGCGCGGCGGCTTTCCGATTCCGCTGGCGGGCGTCGTTTATTGGGGCGTACTCGCCTGGCTGGGGACAGTGGCGACCGTGCCCAATTGGTGCATGGCGGCATTCTTCGGATCGGGCGCGATCTTTCCGATGGCGCTGCTGTTCGCCGCGATCTTTCGCAACGGCTTCATGAAGGACAAGACCGCGACGGGCGACGTGTTGCTCCCGGCCTTTATCTCGATGCTGCTGTTCTGGCCGATGATCGTGGGCGCGGTGGGCGTGGCGCCACAGCTCGTCCCGCTGATTCTCGCGATCGGCATGTCGCTGCACTGGCCGGTGATCGGGTGGAGCTATGGGCGCACCGGGCTCTATTCGGCGCATGCCATCGTCCGGGCCATCGCCTGTACCTATATCTGGCTGACCATGCCCGAGGCGCGCTTCACCTTGCTGCCGCTCGCGGTAGCGGTGGTCTATCTGGTCACGGTGCTCGCCATCGTCGTCGATTCCACGCGCGTCAAAGTGCCGGAGCCGCTTGCCGTTTGAACCGCCACGCGGCATTGGCGCTTTAGACACGCAGCGGCACCGGTCAGGTGCCGGAAACCGGCAAGAAAGTCGCGTATGAAGGACAAGCTTGTAACCCTGGTCGGCGGCGGAGGCTTCCTCGGCCGTTATGTCGCTCAGGCGCTGATGGCGAAGGGCGCCCGCGTGCGAATTGCGCAGCGCCGCCCGCGCGACGCCTGGTTCCTCAAGCCGCTGGGCGGGCTCGGCCAGAGCCAGTTCGTCGCTGCCGACGTGACTCTTCCAGAAACCGTCGCCAACGCAGTCGCGGGCTCCTACGCGGTGGTCAATTTCGCGGGTACGTTCGATGCCGGCCAGTATGACGCGGTCCATGCGCGCGGCGCGGGCAATGTCGCGAACGCGGCGGCCGCCGCCGGAGTCGAAGCGATGGTGCATGTCTCGGCGATCGGCGCCGACCCCGAATCGCCCGCCGCCTATGGCCGGTCCAAGGCCGAAGGCGAACGGCGGGTGCGCGCGGCCTTCCCGAACGCCACGATCGTCCGCCCCTCGATCCTGTTCGGGCGCGAGGACCAGTTCGTGAACCGCTTCGCCGCGATGATCGCGGGCAAGCCGGTGGTGCCGGTGCTGCGCGGCGAGGCGAAGTTCCAGCCGGCCTGGGTGGTCGATGCCGCCGATGCCGTGGTCGCGGCGCTCGCGGACGTGCTCGGCCATGGCGGGCGCACCTATGAACTGGGCGGTCCCGACGTGCTGAGCATGAGCGAGATCTTCCGCTGGATCGCGCGGGAGACGGGATGCAACCCCAGCTTCATCGATTTGCCCGATGCAGTCGGCGGGCTGATCGCGATGCTGCCCCTGTCGCCGATCACCGGAGACCAGTGGCGGATGCTCCAGGTCGATAATGTCGTGGCGCCGACCGGCGTGGGCTTTGACGCATTCGGCATCGAGCCGACTCCGCTCGCCGCAGCTGCGCCGGGCTGGCTGGTGCAATATCGCCGCCATGGACGGTTCGGCGCGCTCGCCGCCTGAAAGCCGCAATCGCGCTTCACGGTGCGCGTGTAACAGGGGGCGTATTACCGCATGATCGAACTGCTGGTTGCCGTGCTGCTCGGCATTGTCGAGGGCATCACCGAATTCCTGCCGGTCTCCTCGACCGGGCATTTGATTCTCGCCTCCGAACTGATGGGTTATGACGCCGCGCAATGGGCGATGTTCAACGTCATCATCCAGCTGGGAGCGATCCTCGCCGTGGTCGTGCTGTACTGGCGGACCTTCTGGGCAGTGGCGATGGGGCTGATCAAGCTCGATCCGGTCTCGATCCGCTTCGTGCGCAATCTGTTGATCGCGTTCATCCCCGCCGCGATCCTGGGCGTTCTGCTGCACGACAAGATCGAGATGATGCTGGGCTCGCCCACCATCGTCGCCTGGGCGCTAATCGCGGGCGGCATCGCGATCCTGCTCATTGAGCGGGCGATCAAGGCGGGGACGATCAACGGCGTCGCCGAGATCCCGGCGGTGCGCGTGCTCGGGATCGGCATCATCCAGTGTCTCGCGATGATCCCGGGCGTCAGCCGTTCGGGCGCGACGATCATGGGGGCGCTGACGCTGGGAGTCGAGCGGCGCACCGCGGCGGAATTCAGCTTCTTCCTCGCCATACCGACGATGCTCGGCGCGACCGTGCTGGAGCTCGCCAAGAACGGCGTCGAGCTCCACGGCGCCGTGGGCTGGAGCCATATCGCGGTGGGTTTCGTGGTCTCGTTCATCGTCGCCCTGCTGGTGATCAAGTGGTTCGTCGGGATCGTCAGCAAGCATGGTTTCGCGCCGTTCGCCTGGTATCGGATCGTCGTCGGCGCTGTCGCCCTGGTGTGGCTGGCGATGAGATAGGGCCATATCGGACTTTTATTGTTGGAAAATATTACACTCGCCGCATTGCATCGCTTCACCCAATGAAGAAATAGGTCAGCATTGCTGCTTTAAATCGCCTTTCCTCTCGCGTAGGGGCGCGGCATGGCTGACGAATCGATGCTGACATTTGTGGGGACCGGGCAGGCCTTTCCGGTCAAGCGCCCGGCAGACCTGCGCGCGGAGGACTTTCGCGAGATCGCGGACCGTTATGCGGTGGACAAGGCCGAGGAGCAGTCCTCGCGCTGTTCGCAGTGCGGGGTGCCTTACTGCACGGTGCATTGCCCGCTGCACAATCATATCCCCGATTGGCTGCGCCTCACCGCCGAAGGCCGGCTGCGCGAGGCGTATGAGCTGTCGAACAGCACATCCACCATGCCCGAGATTTGCGGCCGCATCTGCCCGCAGGATCGGCTGTGCGAAGGCAATTGCGTCATCGAATTCTCCGGGCACGGCGCGGTCACGATCGGATCGGTCGAGAAGTTCATCACCGACAAGGCGTGGGACGAGGGCTGGGTCGAGCCGCTGGTGCCGGGCAAGCGGCGCGGGCAGTCCGTCGGCGTGATCGGCGCGGGGCCCGCGGGACTCTCGGCTGCCGAATATCTGCGTGTCGCGGGCTATGAGGTCCATGTCTATGACCGGCATGACCGTTCGGGCGGGCTGCTGACCTATGGCATTCCGGGCTTCAAGCTCGAGAAATATGTCGTGACGCGCCGCGTCGAGCGGCTCGAGGCGGGCGGGATCGTCTTCCACAACAGCTTCGAAATCGGCCGCGACGCCACGCTCGACGAACTCCGTGCCCGGCACGACTCGATCCTGATCGCCACCGGCGTCTACAGGCCCCGCGCGATCAAGGCGAAGGGCGTCGACGCCAGGGGCGTGGTGGAAGCGCTCGACTATCTCATCGCGTCGAACCGCAAAGGCTTTGGCGATCACGTTCCCGCATTCGAGGACGGTAGCCTGAATGCAGAGGGCAAGCATGTCGTCGTCATCGGCGGCGGCGACACGGCGATGGACTGCGTCCGCACCGCCAAGCGCCAGGGCGCGCTGAGCGTGAAGTGCCTCTACCGCCGCGATCGCGCCAACATGCCCGGATCGCAGCGCGAAGTGACCAATGCCGAGGAGGAAGGCGTCGAATTCGTCTGGCTCTCCGCCCCCGAGGGCTTCGAGGGCGGCGACGCGGTTTCGGGTGTCAAGGTCAGCCAGATGCGGCTCGGTGCCCCCGACGCGAGCGGCCGGCGCGCGCCCGAAGTCGATCCCGGCAACAGCTACGGCGTGAAGGCCGATCTGGTGGTCAAGGCGCTGGGCTTCGACCCCGAGGATCTGCCCGCTTTGTTCGGCGCACGCGAGCTCGGCGTCACTCGCTGGGGCACGGTGCGCACCGATGGCAAGACGATGATGACCAGCATCGACGGCGTGTTCGCGGCGGGCGATATCGTTCGCGGGGCCAGCCTGGTCGTATGGGCGATTCGCGATGGCCGCGATGTCGCCGAGCATATGCACGCCTGGATGCGCACCAGGGCCGCCGCGACGGTGCGGGCGGCATGAAGAGGATGAGACGCATGAAATTCTTGATCGCGGCGCTGGCGATGGGCGCCACTCTGACCCCGGCGGCCCAGGCCGCGGCGCTGATCGCGCCCGCGCCGGCCAGCGACCTCGACCGGCTGGTCCTGCTGCTGATTCCCGAGCAGGGCCTGGTCGATATGATGATGGTTTCGGCCGGAAAGGGCCTGGACGAGGAGAATAGCGCCGATTTCGCACGCTATCCGGGGATGCGCGATTATGTGCTCGCGCAGCTCCGGCCCGACCTGCTTCGTGCGTTCGGCGCCGGCCTGCCCGAATTGCGCGCCAGCATCGGCGCGATCCTGTCGCGCGAGTTGACCGCCGACGAGATTGGCGATCTCTACGCCTTCTTCTCCAGCCCCACCGGCAAGAAGCTCTATGCCATCATGCTCGAAGTCGCCGGCGAGAACGCCGCGAAGGACGAAGACACGGTGAAGCAGATCATGATGGACCGGATCATGGCGAGCATGACCCCCGAGGATTACGGCCCAATGTCCGCGTTCGGCGGGAGCAGCGCGGCGGGCAAGATGCAGACCATCTCGCCGCAGATCCGCGCCGCCAGCATGGCCTGGGCCAACAAGCTGGTCGTGGCGAACGCCGGGCCGATCCGCACGCTGCGCGACAAGGCGATCGCCGATTACAAGCGCGCCCATCCGGAGACCGGCCAATGATCCGCGCCGCCGCCCTGCTCATCGCCGCAGCGACTCTCGCGCCGTTGTCCGCCAAAGCGCAAACCGCGCCCGCCGTATCGGCAGAGGTCGATCCGGCCCGGCTCGCCGAAGCGCGCAAGCTCATCGATATCATGATGCCGGCTGCGCTGCGCGAACAGATGATCGACGGGATCGTCGCGGGTATCGGCCAGACCATGACTCAGACGCTGCTGAACGACTCCGACATCAAGAAGCTGATCGAGGAAAAACCCGCCGCGCGTGACATCGTGATGCGTTTCCTCGAACGTCAGCAGCAATATACACGCGAGCAAATGCTGGCGAACCTGCCGGGCATGCTCGAAGCGATGGCGCGAGCCTATGCCCGGCGCTTCACGGTGGCCCAGATGCGCGAAATGGGCGCCTTCTTCGCCACCCCGACCGGCCAGCTCTATATCGCTCAGTCGTCCACGATCTTCTCCGATCCCGACGTTACGACATGGATGCAGCAACTCATGCGCCGTTCGATGGATCGCATGCCCGGCGAAGCCACCTCGCTCCGGCGCGAGCTCGAAGCACTTGACTGACGAAAGACCGCTGATGGCCATGGAATCCGAACGCATCCGCCTCGCGCGCGACGGCATGTATCGCCCCGAATTCGAAGGCGATGCCTGCGGCGTCGGCCTGGTTGCGGCGACCGATGGCGTGCCGAGCCGCCGTGTCGTCCAGTCGGCGATCGATGCGCTCAAGGCAGTGTGGCATCGCGGCGCGGTGGATGCCGACGGCAAGACCGGCGACGGCGCCGGGCTGCATGTCGACTTGCCGGTGCGCTTCTTCGACGACGCGATCACTGCGTCGGGCCACCATGTCCTGCCGAACCGGCTTGCGGTGGGCATGATCTTTCTGCCGCGAACCGATCTGGGCGCGCAGGAAAGCTGCCGCACGATCGTCGAAAGCGAGATCATCGGCGCGGGCTATCAGATCCATGGCTGGCGCCAGGTGCCGGTCGATGTCTCGGTGATCGGCCGCAAGGCGCAAGAAACGCGCCCCGAGATCGAGCAGATCATGATCGCGGGGCCGATGCCCGAGGATGTCGATCAGGCCGAATTCGAGAAGAATCTCTACCTCATCCGCCGCCGGATCGAGAAGAAGGTGGTCGCGGCGCAGGTGCAGGGCTTCTATATCTGTTCGCTGTCGTGCCGCTCGATCATCTACAAGGGGTTGTTCCTCGCGGAATCGCTGTCGGACTTCTACCCGGACCTGCGCGATGCGCGGTTCGAGAGCCGGGTCGCGATCTTCCACCAGCGTTATTCGACCAACACCTTCCCCCAATGGTGGCTGGCCCAGCCGTTCCGTTGCCTCGCCCATAATGGCGAGATCAACACGATCCGCGGCAACAAGAACTGGATGCTGAGCCACGAGATCCGCATGGCGAGCCTGGCGTTCGGCGAGCATAGCGAGGACATCAAGCCGGTGATCCCGGCGGGCGCGAGCGACACGGCCGCGCTCGACGCGGTGTTCGAAGCGATCTGCCGGTCGGGCCGCGACGCGCCGACCGCCAAGCTGATGCTCGTCCCAGAGGCGTGGTCGGAGGAACATACGCCGCGGAACCATCTGGCGATGTACCAGTATCTCGCATCGGTGATGGAGCCGTGGGACGGCCCGGCCGCGCTCGCGATGACCGATGGCCGCTGGGCCGTGGCGGGCGTCGACCGCAACGCGCTGCGTCCGCTGCGCTATGTCCACACTTCGGACAATCTGCTGATCGTCGGGTCCGAGACCGGCATGGTCCAGATCCCCGAGACCAGCGTACTCGCCAAGGGGCGGATGGGCCCAGGGCAGATGATCGCGGTCGATCTCGACAAAGGCGTGCTGCTCGAGGATCTGGCGATCAAGGACCGGATCTCCGGCGAGGCGGACTATGCCGCGAAGATCGGCGAGTTCGTCACCATCGACGCGCTGCCCGAACCCAAGACCGCGCCGCGCCGCTTCGAGCGCGCCGAACTGACCCGGCGCCAGGTCGCGGCGGGGCAGACGCTCGAGGATATGGAGCTGGTGCTCGCACCGATGGTCGAGACGGCGAAAGAGGCCATCGGCTCAATGGGCGACGATACGCCGCTCGCGGTGATTTCGGACAAGCCGCGGCTGATCAGCCAATTCTTCCGCCAGAATTTCTCGCAGGTCACCAACCCGCCGATCGACTCCTTGCGTGAGCGCCAGGTGATGACGCTACGGACGCGCTTCGGGAATCTCGCCAATATCCTCGATACCGAGGGTGCGCCGGGCAAGGTGCTGGTGCTCGAATCGCCGGTGCTGACCTCCACCGACTGGGACCGGCTGCGCGGCCATTTCGGCGACATGAGCGCCGAGATCGATTGCACCTTCGACACGGGCGGTGACGCCGAAACGCTGCGCGCCGCGATCAAGCGTATCCGCTTCGAGGCCGAACAGGCCGTTCGCGCGGGCTGCACCGAGCTGTTCCTGACCGACGAACATATCGGCGAGAACCGCGTCGCCATCGCCAGCGTGCTCGCCGCGGCGGCGGTGCATACGCATCTCGTTCGCCGGGGGCTGCGAAGCTATGCCAGCGTCAATGTGCGTTCGGCTGAATGCCTCGACACCCATTATTACGCCGTCCTGATCGGAGTCGGCGCAACGACGGTGAACGCCTATCTCGCCGAAGCCGCCATTGCCGACCGGCAGGCGCGCGGGCTGTTCGGCAAGCTGGAGCTGGCCGAGTGCCTCAAGCGCCACCGCAAGGCGATCGACGAGGGGCTGCTCAAGATCCTCTCAAAGATGGGGATCGCGGTGATCTCCTCCTATCGCGGCGGCTATAATTTCGAGGCGGTGGGGCTCAGCCGCGCGCTGGTCCATGACCTGTTCCCGGGGATGCCCGCCAAGATTTCGGGCGAAGGCTATGCCTCGCTCCATCTCAACGCAGTGATGCGGCACGAAGCGGCGTTCGACCCGGCGGTGGCGACGCTCCCGATCGGCGGCTTTTACCGTTACCGCCATGGCGGCGAGACGCACGCCTATTCGGCGCAGCTGATGCATTTGCTGCAAAGCGCGGTCGCGAGCGACTCTTACTCGACCTATCTGCAATTCTCGCGCGGCGTGCGCGATATGCCGCCGGTCTATCTGCGCGACTTGCTCGAGTTCAACTTTCCGGCCGAGGGCGTTCCCATCGACAAGGTCGAGGCGATCACCGAAATCCGCAAACGCTTCGTCACGCCGGGCATGTCGCTCGGCGCGCTCTCGCCCGAGGCGCACGAGACGCTGGCGATCGCGATGAACCGGATCGGCGCCAAGGCGGTGTCGGGCGAAGGCGGCGAGGATTCGGCGCGCTACAAACCCTATGAGAATGGCGACAACGCCAATTCGGTGATCAAGCAGATCGCGAGCGGCCGCTTTGGCGTCACCGCGGAATATCTCAACGCCTGCGACGAGATCGAAATCAAGGTCGCGCAAGGGGCGAAGCCCGGCGAGGGCGGCCAGCTGCCCGGCTTCAAGGTCACCGAGTTCATCGCCAAGCTGCGCCATGCGACGCCCGGGGTGACGCTGATCAGTCCACCGCCGCACCACGACATCTATTCGATCGAGGATCTGGCGCAGCTCATCTACGACCTCAAGATGATCAACCCCAAAGCGCGGGTCGCGGTGAAGCTGGTCTCGTCGGCGGGCATCGGCACCGTCGCGGCGGGGGTGGCGAAGGCGCATGCCGACGTGATCCTGATCGCCGGCCATGTCGGCGGGACGGGCGCATCCCCGGTGACGTCGGTCAAATATGCCGGCACGCCGTGGGAAATGGGCCTCAGCGAAGTCAACCAGACGCTCACCCTCAACGGGCTGCGCGGCCGGGTTAAGCTGCGCACCGATGGCGGGCTCAAGACCGGGCGCGATATCGTCATCGCCGCGATCCTGGGCGCGGAGGAATTCGGGATCGGCACGCTGAGCCTCGTGGCGATGGGCTGCATCATGGTACGCCAATGCCACTCCAACACCTGTCCGGTCGGAGTCTGCACACAGGACCCAAAGCTGCGCGACAAGTTCACCGGCTCGCCGGAAAAGGTCATCAACCTGATGACCTTCATCGCCGAGGAAGTCCGCGAGATCCTCTCGCGGCTGGGGTTCAGGAGCCTCGACGAGGTGATCGGCCGCACCGAGCTGCTCAAGCAGGTCAGCCGCGGCGCCGAGCATCTCGACGATCTCGATCTCAATCCGGTTCTCGCCAAGGTCGATGCCGATGAAGATAATCGCCGCTTCAGCCAGAAGGGCTGGCGCAACGAAGTAGGCGACAGCCTCGACGCGCAGATGATCAAGGATGCCGCCGCGGTCTTCTCGCGCGGGGAGCGGATGCAGCTGACCTATACGGTGCGCAACACCCACCGCGCGGTCGGCACGCGGCTGTCGAGCGAAGTCACCAACACGTTCGGCATGTCCGCGCTCAACGACGGGCATGTCCATGTCCGGCTGCGTGGGAGCGCGGGGCAATCGCTCGGGGCGTTCCTGTGCAAGGGCATCACGCTCGAAGTGTTCGGTGATTCGAACGACTATGTCGGCAAGGGGCTGTCGGGGGGCATCATCGTGGTGCGTCCGATGGTCAGCTCGCCGATCGAATCGTGGAAGAACACGATCATCGGCAACACCGTGCTCTACGGCGCGACCTCGGGCACGCTCTACGCGGCGGGCCAGGCGGGCGAGCGCTTCGCGGTGCGCAATTCGGGCGCGAAGGTCGTGGTCGAGGGCTGCGGCGCCAATGGCTGCGAATATATGACCGGCGGCGTGGCGGTGGTGCTGGGCGCGGTCGGCATGAACTTCGGCGCGGGCATGACCGGGGGCATGGCGTTCGTCTACGATCCCGACGCCAGCTTCGCGCGCCGCGCCAATCCCGACAGCATCGTCTGGCAGCGGCTGAGCTCGGCGCATTGGGAAAGCGTGCTGCGCGATCTCGTCGCGGCGCATGTCGAGGCGACCGACAGCGCCTATGCCAAGGGCCTGCTCGACGAATGGGAGCGAACCGCAGGCGATTTCTGGCAGGTCGTGCCCAAGGAAATGCTCGAACGGCTGCCCCATCCGCTCGACGACAGCATCGAGGCGGTGGCCGCGGAGTAGCGGAAGACGCCTGGGTTAGCCGACAATCTCGGCGCTGAGCTTGGGCGGGGGCGCGACGGACATCAGGCCGAGCACACCCAGAAACCCGACCTTGGCGACCCGGTCGCTCAGCGGCTCGGGCGATGGTGCCTCTTCCTGCTCTCGTTCCGCCGCTTCGGTCAGGATCGCGCGCGCCTCTTCGGCGGCCTCGCGGGCGACCCGGATGGGGATGCCGCCCAGCGCCAGCGTCAATGGCGCGCTGGTTCGAACCGTTTCGAGGTTCGCGCCGTATGCAGGAATGCCGTTCCACGCGAACAGCGATAGGATCACGCCCGCCTGGGGCTGCGAATAGGCGATCGCGACGGTCTCAAAAGGATCTTCGCTCATCGCGCGAAGGTGCGCCCGAATCCGCCGCGCGTCTAGCGGTGGTCGAGAAACCCGAACAACTGATCGACCATGATCCCGATCGCCGCGTCCGAATCGCCCACGCAATCCTTCGATTCGACGGTGTTGATCGTGAGGCCCATCGGCGTCGGCCAGCCGCGCAGCGAATGGGTGACGGTACGCAACGCCTGGAGCGTCGAGACCGCCGCCTGCCAGCCCGCCGCGGTGGCGATCAGTCCGACCGGCAGCCCGTCGAGATAGGGCCGCTCGTCCTTGCTGAGATGCTCGACATAATCGAGAGCGGTCTTGACCAGCCCGGAGAGCGTACCGTGATAGCCCGGCGAGCCGACGATGATCGCATCGGCGCTGCGCAGCGCCTCCAGATAGCGCGCCAGCCGCGGATCGCCTTCGGCCGCGCCGGGCTCGTAATGCGGGAAGGCGATGTCGTTGCCGGTGAGCAAGGTGGTGCGTGCGCCGCGCGCTTCGGCCTTGGCCAGCGCGGCGGCAAGCAAGCGGCCAGTGGCGGATTCGGCGCGGAGCGTGCCTCCGAGTGCGACGATATGCGGTGCTGCCATGCTGGTTTCGCTAGCGGAAAGCATCCGAAGATACCAGCTTGCGCGCGGACGCGCGCGAGACCAGCTTGCGCGCAATCAATCGGGGGAGAGGCGTGGTCGATAGTCTTCACGGTCCGCTGGCCGGGGTCCGGATCGTCGAGTTCGATACCGCGGGGCCGGTGCCGCTGGCGGGGATGCTGCTCGCGGACATGGGTTGCGATGTCGTGCGCATTCGCCGTTCGGGGGCCGATGGCAGCACCATCGCGCCGCAGCTCTATCGCGGGCGCAGCGAAGTGACGCTCGACCTGACCAATGTGGCGGACCGCGAAAAGGCACTGATGCTGGTCGCCCGGGCGGACGGGGTGATCGAGGGCTTCCGGCGCGGGCTGGCCGATCAGCTGGGGCTCGACGCACCGCGTTGCCTCGCGGCCAATCCGCGCCTCGTCTATGCCAAGGTCAGCGGCTGGGGACAGGATGGACCGCTCGCGGGCGCGGCGGGAAACGACATCAACCACCTCGCGCTGAGCGGCGCGCTCCATGCGATCGGCGGCCCCGCGGGCCCTCCCGCGGTGCCGCTCAACCTGATCGGCGAATATGCGGGTGCCGCGATGTTCGCGGCGCTGGGCCTCGTCTCTGGCATTCTCTCGGCGCAGGCGACCGGGCGCGGGCAAGTCATCGACGTCGCGCAGACCGACGGGGTCGCGTCGCTGATGACGCTCTATTACGCGCTCCACGGCGCGGGGCGCTGGGCGGATACGCGCGCGTCGAACCTGATCGACGGGGGTTCACCCTTCTACCGCTGCTATGCCTGCGCCGATGGCCGCCATGTCGCAGTGGGTGCGCTGGAACCGCAAAGCTTCGCGGCGCTCTGCGAGGGGCTCGGCATCGCGCGGGAGCGGTTCGAGCAATATGACCGCGCCTCGTGGAACGAGATGGCCGAAGCATTCGCCGAAGCCTTCGCCACGCGCAGCCGCGAGGATTGGAACGAAGCGTTCGAGGGGATCGACGCCTGCGTCACTCCAGTGCTCTCGCTCGCCGAGGCCCCGCACCATCCGCACAACCAGGCGCGCGAGACCTTCGCCGCCCCGGAGGGCGTGATACAGCCGATGCCCGCGCCGCGCTTTTCGGCATCCCCTGCGATGGCAGTACCGGCCGCGCCGGAAACCGTGGAGCAAGTGCTGGAACGCTGGGGCTGAGCCCCGCCGCTCAGCTCGCGTTGCGGACGCTCGACCAGGCGTTGGCGATATCGGCGAGGCTGTCCGCGGCTTCGCGGAACGGGACCGGGTTGCTGCCGATGCTCGCCTGGATCACCTGGTTGCGGATGCCGTGATAAAAGGTCGCCAGCGCCTTGGAGACATCGCCGCCCTTTTCAAAATCGAGCCCAGCCTCGAGCGCGAACAGCACCGCCGTCGCGCGGGCGACGCGCTCGCTCTTGACCGTGAACTTGCGGTTCTCGGCGGCCCAGGCGGCGGCGCGCAGCGCTGCGACCGCTTCCTCGTAGAGCAGGCCAACCAGCGCGTGCGGATCGGCGATGCCGGTACGCCCCGCCAGATCGATCTGACGGTAGGTCTGTGCCGGATCGCCGGCGAGTGCAGTGGCGTAGCGTGGCATCAGTTGTTGCTGTTCCAGGCGGCGACCTGATTGGTGAGGAAGCTCTGCGTCGATTTATACGCGGCGACCGCGGCATCCATGCCGGCGAACTGCGCCGTCATCCGCGTCCGCATCGAATCGGCGGCGATGCTTGCCTTTTCCTGCTGTTCGGCGAGATCCGACTTGGCTTCGTTGTAGCGGATGACGCTGTAGCCAAGGCCATAGGTCATGCTCGACGCCTCGGTCGAGATGAACGACAGCGCAGCCGAGAGGCCCTTGCCGCTCTTGAAGATCGCTTCGGCGCTGGCGCCGTCATTGGCAATCGCCGTGGCCAGGCGGACCGCATCGACGCGCAGCGTGCCATCGCGATTGGTGGCGACGCCGAGTTCGGAGAGCGTCGAGACGAGGTTGTCGTCGGGATCGCCGATCAATTCCTTGGTGCTCAGGTTGCGCAACGAGCTGAGCAATGCCTTGGCGGCGGGATCGCTTTTGAGCGGGCCGGTAACCGGATCGGTCGCGGTCTTCAGCGTCGCGAGCAGCTCGTTATAGGTATCGACCACATCCGACACCGCCTGGCCGATCGCTGCGGTCGGCGCCTGCGCCTCGATCGTCACCTTGGTGCCGACCGATGCGGAGACGAGATCGAGCCGAACGCCGGGGATCAGATCGAGCACCGAATTGGTCGAGCGCTGGAGCGCAACGCCGTCGACGGCGATGACCGCGCTCTGCGCGGCGCTGCCGATCGTGGTGCCGGTGGCGCCGACGCCGACATTGAGCGCGGCGAGCCCCTCGGCGCCGGCATCCTCGGTCGCGGCGAGCGTGAAGGCCTGCGACGCGCCCGTCGCGCTCTTGAGCACGAGACGCGAGCCCTGCGAGTCGGTCAGGATCGAGGCCGTGATGCCGGCCTTCTTGGCGTTGATCGCCGCGGCAATGCCGGTGAGGCTGTTGTTGCTCGAATTGATGTCGATATCGACCGAGGCGGCGGCGCCCGCGGCGAAGCTGGTCATCGCGCCGTCGGTGACTTCGGCGGTGCCGAAGGTGAGCGTGAGCTTGCCGGTGCCGATCGCGGCAGCCTTGTCCGCGATCGGCGTGCTGCTGCTGACCTGCGACTGGGCGAGCTGGCGCACTTCGACCTGCGCGGGCAGCCCCGAAACGGCGCTGGTGGTAAGCGCGGTCGCCTTGACGATGCCGGTATTGGCGCTGACCGGGGCGGTCGCCAGGCTGCCCGTCTTGATCAGCGACTTAAGCGCGGTGTCGAAGCCCGAGATCGCGCTTTTGAGCGCGCCCGCAGCCGAGATCTGCGCGGTCAGCGTGTCGCTTTTCTTGGAAAGCGCGGCGGACTTGGCAGCGAACTGGGCATCGACAAGGCCGTTCACGAGCGCCGAAATATCGATGCCCGATCCGCTTCCCATTGTCTTTGCGATTGATTCGATGGCCATGATCTTCCTCTGACTCGATAAACGGCTGCGCAGCCGCGGTTTTTAGGTCGCGTGCGCCAGTTTTTTTCCATTTTCGTCGAACAATGCGGTGTCGGGGACATTGATCGGCGGCTGCGTGCCGCCGGCCTGGCTATTGACCCCGAAAACAAACGCCAGAACCGCCGCGATCGCCATGTAGAGATCGTCGCGGACCTCCTGCCCTTCGCGGCTGGTGTAGAAGACGGCGCGCGCGAGCGTGGGATATTCGAGGATCGGCACGTCGAACTCGCCCGCAAGCTCGCGGATCGCCAAAGCGGTCTGGCCGCGCCCCTTGGCGACCACCACCGGGACCTGATCCCTGCCGCGATCGTAACGCAGCGCCACCGAGAAATGCGTCGGGTTGGTGAGCACGACATGCGCGGTGGCAACCGTCTTGCGAAAGCCGCCCTTGAGTATCTCGCGCTGGCGCTGGCGGATCGCGCCCTTCTGTTCGGGTGAGCCTTCGCTTTCCTTATGCTCGTCCTTGATCTCCTGCTTCGACATGCGCAGCTGCTGGAGATAGCGGATCAGCTGGATCGGCACGTCGATCCCCGCGATCAGCAGCAGCCCGCCCGCCATCGCGAACATCAGAGTGATGAAGCGCCCGCCCATCATGCCGACCGCCGAATTGATGTCGCCCGAGGAGACGAGCCCCATCGAGGGCTGAGCGAGCCCCGACAGCATCCACCAGCCGATCGCCCCGAGCAGCACGACCTTGGCGAGCCCCTTGCCCACTTCGATCCAGCCGGTCGGGCCGAACATGCGCGCAAGGCCCGAAGCGGGATTGATCCGCGAGGCCTTGGGCGCGAAATTCTTGTTGTTCCAGCCGAGCGAGCCGAGCCCGGCCTGGCTGACGATCGCCGCGAGCACCGCGGTGACCAGCAGACCGGCGATCGCGGGCATGACTTTCCACCCCGCTTCGGCGAGCGGGCGCCACGGCTCGAAATGCTCGATATCGCGGGAGTCGAACTGGAAGCTGGCGGTCATCACCGCCTTGCACGCGGCAATCAGCGACGGGCCCATCAGTGCCATCCAGCCGCAGCCGATCAGCACGATCACCGCCGCCGCGAAATCGCGCGACTTGAGGATCTGGCCCTGCTCAACCGCTTTTTGCTTGCGCTTGGGGGTTGGGGCTTCTGTCTTTTCGCCGAATTCCTCCGCCATCAGCCGAGCACCAGCTGTGGGATGGCCTCAAGGCCTTCGCGAATGATGAGCTGCATGTAATCGCCCATTGCCGGCAGCGCGAGCAGGATGGCGACCACGCCCACCGCGAGGCTGGCGGGCAGGCCGACCGCGAACAGGTTGAGCGCGGGTGCGGCGCGGCTGAGCATGCCGACGACGATGTTGAGGCACAGCAGCAGGAAGCCGACCGGCAGCGCCAGCAGCAGTCCGGCGAGGAAGGCATAGCCCCCGAACATCGCGATGCTCAGCAGCCGTTCGGGCGCGAGCCAGGCGCCCGGGGGCATCACTTCATAGCTGCGCACCACCAGGTCGACGAGAACGAGGTGCCCATCGACCGCGAGGAAGAGCAGAGTCAGCAGCATCGTCAGGAACTGGCCGACCGCGGGCGTCGGATGGCCGCTCGCCGGGTCGATCGCATTGGCAAAACCCAATCCCATGCCCATGCCGATCACTTCGCTCGCGACCAGCGGCGCCGAAAAGGCGACCTGGAGGACGAAGCCCATCGCGAGCCCGATCAACGCTTCCGATCCGACCATGACGAAGGTGTTGAGCGAGAAGATCGCGGCGGGCGGCGTGATATGCGTGACGTTCATCACCAGCAGCCCGATCGCACCCGACAGCGTGATCCGCGCGGGCAGCGGAATAGAGACCGCACTGAACACCGGAGCCGCGACAAAGGCCGCCCCGATTCGCACCATCGCGAACAGGAGCGCCCAGAGCTGCGGCTCGATCGAGAGGCCGAAGCCCATCATCAGTGAAGCGTCGGGCGTTTCGGCGGGACCGGCAGAGGCGGCAGCCGGAGCGGCGCCGGCACCACCACAAAGGCGGGCGGCGAGGTCATTTCACCAGATCCGGAATGCGTTCGAAGATGCTCGTCGTGAAATCGCCGATCAGCCCCAGGATCATGCCGCCGAAGATCACCAGGCTGATCGCCACGACGATCAGCTTGGGAACGAAGGTCAGCGTCTGCTCCTGAATCGAGGTCGCGGCCTGGACCATGCCGAGGATGAGGCCCGAAAGCAGCGCGGGGATCAGGATCGGCGCGCTGGCCAGCGCCAGCACCCAGATCGCTTCGCGCGCGACAGTCATGAAATAATCAGCGTCCATGGCCTCAGGTCACGAAGGAGTTTGCGAGGCTGCCCATCGTCAGCGCCCATCCATCGACGAGGACGAACAGCAACAGCTTGAAGGGCAGCGAAATGATCGTCGGCGACATCATCATCATGCCGAGCGACATCAGCACGGTGGCCACCACCAGATCGATGACGACGAAGGGCAGGAAGATCAGGAAGCCGATCTGGAACGCGGTCTTGAGCTCGCTGGTCACGAACGCCGGGAGCAGCACCGAAAAGGGCACGTCCTCGGATTTCGCATAGGGGCCGCTCTTGGCCATGTCGGCGAACATCTTCACGTCGCGGTTGCGGGTCTGCTTGATCATGAAGCCGTGCAGCGCGGTGCCGGCGCCTTCGATCATCTGGCTCGCGGTGATCTTGCCCTCGGCATAGGGCTGGATCGCGGTGGTGTTCGCCTGGTTGATCACCGGCGACATGATGAAGAAGGTCAGGAACATCGACAGCCCGATCAGCACCTGATTGGGCGGAGTCTGCTGGAGTCCCAGCGCCTGGCGCAGGATCGCGAGCACGATGACGATGCGCGTGAAGCTGGTCATCATCAGCAGGATGCCCGGCAGCACCGTGAGCAGGCCCATGATGATGAGGACCTGGAGCGACAGGCTGAGCGGCGCATTGCCGCCGCCGCCGATATCGCCGAGCGCGCGATCGACCGCGTCACCCATGCCGGGGGTGGGCGCGGGCGCCGGAACGCCTTGCGCGAAGGCAGGCACCGCGAACAGGATCGCGAAGGCGAGCAGCCCGATCCACAGGACGGCACGGCCGGTCAGGCGGCGGGGGGCAGGCATCATCGCACGCATCAGATGGCGCTCCCCGGCCGTTCGATAGCCTGGCGGTCGAGCGGGCGGAAGTTCGACGGCGCGAGTGTGCCGCCATCGGCCTTGTCCACGAGCGTCACGCCGGTGCGGCTGACCGAGCAGAGCAGTTTCCTGCCCTCGAACTCGATCACCGCGAGGCGCAGGCCGGGCGAGAGCATCATCGTCTCCCGCACTTGCACCAGCTTCTCGCCTTGGTTCTTCGGCAGTCGCGCCTCGAGCTTGCGCCAGGCATAAAGGCAGCCGATCAGCAGCCCGCAGACGAGCGGGAGCAGGATGACCAGCTTGAGGATATAGGCCCACATCATGTTATTTGGCGGCCCGCTTTTCGGGGCTGACCAGCTCGGTCATGCGCACGCCGAACTTGTCACCGACGGTGACGACTTCACCGCGGCCGATCAACGTGCCGTTGACGAACACGTCGAGCAGTTCGTTGGCCTCGCGGTCGAGCTCGATCACCGAGGATTCGCCGAGCGCCAGCAGCTCGCGCAGAGTCAGCTGAGTCGAGCCGATCTCGACCGTCAGCTTGACGTCCACGCCCTGGAGCAAGTGGAAGTTGGCGCCCACCGCGGCATCGACCGCGAAGTTGCCCGTCATGTCGTTCATCGGAAATCCTCTGCACTGATCGGTTCGAAAGAAGTGAGGCGGACCGCGGCCCGGCCGTTGCTGGTGCCGACCAGTCCGGTGCCCAGCCGCCGCGAGGCGACCATCACCGGAACCTCGGCCCCGAAATCGATGGGAATGACGTCGCCGGCCTTGAGCTCGAGCAGCATCGCCAGCGGCACCACGGGCTCGGCGAGCACCGAGCGCACTTCGAGCGGCACGCTCATCACCGCGCGCGTCAGGCCCGAGCGCCACTGCGGCTCGACTTCGACCGGCTTGTCATGGACCTTCGCGTTGAGCGCGACGGTATGCGGCTTGAGCGCCGCGACGGGATAGAGAATATCGACGAACACCGGCTTGCTCTCGCCCTTGGCAATGCCGAAGCGCGTGACGACCATAGGGTCGTCATTGCCCAGATCGGGCGCGGACCCCTGCATCGCGCCGGCCGGCATGAAGCCGATCTTCGCGAGCGGTTCCCACGCCGCGGTCAGCGGCGCCGCCAATGCGTTGCCGACGCGCGCGACCAGCGCTTCCGCCGCCGGGCTGAATTCGTCGGGCACCGGATGCGGGGCCTCGCCGTCGCCGCCGAAGAAGCAATCGAGCATTTCGAGGACGAACACGCCGTCCATCACGATCAGAGCGCGGCCCTTGCCCGGGGTCATCGCGATCGGCGCCCAGGCGGACAGCGCGCCGCCGCGTTCGGTCCGGTAATCGGCATAGCGCTGGACCGAGAGCGGTTCGGCCCAGGCGCGCAGTTCCTTGCGGAGCAGCCCTTCGAACACGCCCCGCAGCGATTTCGCCAGCCGCGCGGAGAGATGCTGCAGCGTGACGAGATCGCCGAACGGATTCAGCGACGCGGCGCCCAGCGCCGGCGCATGATCCGCGCTGGCCCTGGGGCGCTCGCGCCGGTCGGGCGCATCATCGAGTGAAGGGCTGTTAACCATCGTTGTTCACTGAACGATGAAATTGGTAAAGTAGACGTTACCAACGCCGCCAAAACCTTCCTTTTGTTTAAGAACGGCGTTGATCGCATCGACCAGCCGCTTCTGGATGTGGCTCTTGCCTTCAGCGGTGAACACTTCCTCCTCGCTGGTTTCGCCCAGCGTGAGCAGGATCGCCGAGCGGATCGCGATCTCGTGCGTCTTGATGCTCTCGATCACCGAATCGTCGTACGGCGTCGAAATCGCGATCCCGACCTGGATGAAGTGGACGCTGTCGGCCAGGTTCGAGGTGAATTCCTTCTCGAACGGATAATAGGTCGAGGCGTATTTATCGCCGCCCTCGCCTTTGGGCCGGGTGGCGGGATGACCGCCGCCTTCATGCTCACCTTCGCCACCCAGCGTCGCGCGCTTCTCTTCGTCCTTAGGAACGAGGCGCGGGCCATGGGCTTCGGCTTCACCGGCGGCGCCGGCGACGCTGAACATGCCCTTCTGCATGGCATAGAAGCCGCCGCCGCCCAGGCCGGCGAGCAGCACCGGCAGGACGACGAACAACAGCAGCTTGCCCTTTTTCTTCTTCTTGGGAGGGGTGGTCTCGGCGGTATCGCTCATCTTGGTTTCCTTCGGTCTCAGGCGACGCGCCCATGAAGCGTGGCGTCAGTGTTGGATGTGGTTTCGCTGCCCGGCACGCCGGCGGGAGCAGATGGGTTGGCGGCGCGGGGCGCGGTTTCCTGCCGCTGGCCCTGGCCGGCATTGCCGGCGTCGACGGAAGCGCTGCCGAGCTTCACGCCCCGCGCTTCGGCGATTTCGGTCAGGCGCGACTGCGCCTCGGTGAGCAGGGTTCGCGCCTGGGCATTTTCGGCGCTGAAGCGGACATGGATCCGGTCGCCCTCGTGGCGGATCGACACATCGACCTTGCCGAGCGCGTCGGGCGATAGCCGGATCGAGGTTTCACGTGAGTTCGGAGAATCGCGTAGCGCCTCGATCCGGTCGATCGTCTGGCTCATCCATTCGCTGCGCCGCGTATCGATCGCGGCCTGCTGCGCGTCGGCGACGGCCTGGACGACATGCGGGCGCAGGATTTCGGTCGCGCCGTTTGGCGTAGCGAGTGCGCTGATCACCGGATCGCGCGGCGCGGGACGGCGGAACTGCTCGGGCAGTTCGATCCGCGCCGACGCGGCGAACTGCGCCAGTGGCTGGCTCTCGCCGCGCGTCTGGAGCGCGGCGATCGTCTGGAGGATCGGCGAGTCGGTCGGAAGCTCGATCTTCGCCGACACGTCGATGTGCGGATGCGCCCCCCCGCGCACCGGCGCGAGATCGATGGGCTGGAGCGCTTCAGGCGGAGTCTCAGCCGCGGCGATATCGGGAAGCTGGAAGCCGCCGCCCTCGCCGGTCTGCTCGGGCGCGGCGCCGGTCAGTTCCTCGGGCAGCGCCGTGATGGGCGCGGCCTCCCCTTCGGGCAGTTCGACCGATGCGGCCGGCTGGCCGAACGCGACGATGGCGGGCGCGGCCTCATTCGGCGTGGGCAGCGGCATCCCGAACCAGGCAAAGGCCGGATCGGCTTCGGGCTCGTCCTCGCTATCGGCGGATTCCTCCTGCTCCGGCAATTCCTTGCCGGGCCCGGCAATCTGATGCCGTTTGGGGTCCACGATGCGCGATTGGGCCGGCGTTTCGGGCGCGGGCTCCGCTGCGAGCTTTCGGGGCCCCGGCTGCGCGACCAGGGCGAGCGAAAAGCCCGCTTGTCCGCCATTTCCCGAGGGAAGCTGGCGAATCGAAGCAAGTCCGGAAATCGAAGGTGCAGGCGTTACCTGAGTCAAAACGGGCCTCCGGTGAAGTTCATCACCGGGCAATCAGCAAATATCGTGCCGATTTTTCCCCGTGGGTGGCATCGCCTCGAGCGCACGCAGCGCCCTGAGCGCGGCATCGGCCTCGCCGCGCGCGATCAGCTTCTCGATCGCGCTCTGATCGCGCTTGGCTTCGCGGGTGGCATTCTCGGCGCGAGTCAGATTCTGTTCGGCGACTTCGACGCGCTGGGTGGCGACGTGCGCCGACTGATGAAGCCGTTCACGATAGTGCGCGGCGGCGATCATCGAGATCGCGCCGCTGGCTTCGGCGGCGGGGGCGACATTGGCGGAGAGCTGGGCGATGCGGGTGCGCAGTGCCTCTTCCTGCGCGACTTTGGCGCGCGCGGCGACTTCCTGGCCGCGGACTTGCCCCAATTGGAGCGTGCGGACGCGGAGCAGCCGGTCGAAGCGCTTCGCGCTCTTAGGCATCGCCAAAAACGCCGGTCAGTTCGGCAACGGCATCGGCGAGAGTGACGACATCGTCGGCGCCCTGCTTGATATATTCCATCACCGCCGGATGCGCGGCGATCGCGGCGTCGATCTCGGGATCGGCGCCGGCGCGATAGGCGCCCATCAGCACCAGGTCGCGATTCTCTTCATAGGTGGCGAGATAACGGCGCAGCGCCCGCGCGGCGTTGATGTGCGGCGTTTCGGCGATATCGGTCATCACGCGGCTGACCGAAGGGCCCAAGTCGATCGCGGGATAGACGCCGCGCTCGGCGAGCTGGCGGCTGAGCACGATATGGCCGTCGAGGATCGAACGCGCCGAATCGACAACCGGATCGTTGCCGTCGTCGCCATCGGCTAGCACGGTGTAGATCGCAGTGATCGATCCGCCGGTATGCACATCGGTGCCCGCGCGCTCGATCAGGCTGGGGAGCATCGCGATGGCGGAAGGCGGATAGCCGCGCGCCGACGCCGGTTCGCCCAGCGCCAGGCCGATCTCGCGGCCCGCATGCGCGACGCGCGTGAGCGAATCCATGATCAGCAACACCTTCTTGCCCTCGGCGCGGAACGCCTCGGCAATGGCGGTGGCGCGAAGGGCCCCCCGGATGCGGAGCACCGGCGAGTGATTGGCGGGGACCGCCACGACCACCGATCGCGCGCGGGCCTCGCCCGCGACCTTGGTCTCCAGAAAGTCCGCAACTTCGCGCGAGCGCTCGCCGATCAGCCCGATCACCACGACATCGGCCTCGGCCGCGCGCACCATCATGCCCAGCAGCACCGACTTGCCGACGCCCGAGCCGGCCATGATGCCGACGCGCTGCCCTTGGCCGATGGTGAGCAGGCCGTTGATCGCGCGCACGCCGACATCCATCGGCTGGAGCACGCGGCCACGATCGAGCGGCGATTGGAGCTTGCCCGCGAGCGGCCATTTGCCCGCACCGCGAATCGGGCCGAGTCCGTCGATCGGCTTGCCCGATCCGTCGACCACGCGGCCAAGCATCGCCGCACCCACTTCGGCCTCGCCAGGAGGCCCGATCGGGCGCACCGGCGCGTTGGGGAGCAGGGCGGCGGGGCCGCCCAGATTCATCATCAGTGTCTTGCCGCCCCGAAAGCCGATCACTTCGGCCTCGATCCGGCTGGAGCCGGTGCCCACCGCGCAGACCGTGCCCACCGGCAGCGAGAGCCCGATGGCCTCCATCAGCAGGCCATCGAAGGACGAGAGCCGCCCGGAAACCTTGGGCCTGGGCGCGAAGTCGCCGCAGCCGAGGCCATCGATATAATCGTCGCTAAAACCGTCGAACATTTCAGATCGCCGGCGGAATGGGCACGCGGTCGATCGCCTGGGCGAGCTGCTCGAGCCACAGATCGGGACCGTCCTCGACGATGGTCGAGGCGCTTTCGATGACGAAGGCGCCGCGTGCGAGGTGCGGATCGCCTACCGCGAACAGGCTCGGAGGCAGCTTGCCCTCGACCAAAGGCACATCGTCGGGATGGAGCCGCAGCAGCGCCGATTCGGCGCTGTCGGCAAGCAGATCAACCGCGGCGTTGATTCGCCCGGCAAGCACATCGGGCGCGATAACGACTTCGCCGACGAGCTTGGTGACGAGGTGCATCACGGTCTGGCGAAGATGCCCCGCCATCCGGTCGCGATCGAAATGCGCGCCCTGGGCGAGCGCGGTCGAAACCTGATCGAGCAAAGCCGCCTCACGGGCGTGCGCGTCCTCGATCTCGGCGAGCGCGGCGGCGCGGCCCTCGGCGACACCGGCGGCATGCGCGACGGCGATCGGATCGCTGAACGCTCCCCCGCCCTGGACCTTGGACGAATCGGCTTCGAACGGATCCCAGCCTTCGGTCGGATTGGCGGCGGGATCGGCCGGAGAGAAGTGGCGGGGTGCCAGCGCCTCTTCCGCGCGCCTGCGGCCGATATGCTCGACCTCTGACGGGGCGAAGCCGATCGGCGCTTCGAAGGCGCGCTGGAGCACATGCGCGGCGGCGCGGTGCCGTCCGGCGAAACCGGCCTGGAAATCAGACATAATCGTCCTCGCCGCCATTGCCCGGCATGGTGAGCGTGCCGTCCTTGATCAGGCCGCGCGCGATGGTGATCATCACCTTCTGCGCTTCGAGCACCTCGACCATCTTCATCGGTCCGCGCGCTTCCATCTCGTCGCGGATGCCGTCGGCGGCGCGGCTCGACATGCAGCCCAGGAAGCGTTCGCGGATCTCCTCCTCGACTCCCTTCAGGCTGCGCATCAGCACATCGCCGTCGATCGAGCGGATCAGGGTCGACAGGTTCTTGTCGTCCATCTCGAGCAGATTATCGAAGACGAACATCGCCTCCTCGATCGCCTTGGCGACTTCGCGGTCGATCTTGGCGAGCTTGGGCATGACTTTCTGCTCGACCGACTTGCGTGCGCCCGAGAGGATCTTCGCGGCCTCGCGCGTACCGCCCATCATCAGGCCCTGGCTCGGCTTCTTGGCCGAACCGGCGCGGCTCTGGAGCATGACCTTGAGCGTCTCGATCGCCTCGGGCGGCACCGGGCCCAGCTTGGCGACGCGGCGCAGGATCTGCGGCTGCACGGCCTCGGGCAGATGCTCGAACACCTTGGCGGCGATATCGGGATCGAGATTGGCGAGCAGCACCGCGGCGATCTGCGGATGCTCCTCCTCGATCATGTTGGCGATCTCGACCGGCTCGAACCATTCGAGCAGCTCGATATTGACCGCAGCCGACGCCGGCATGATCCGCGCAAGCACGCTTTCGGCGCGCTCGGGGCCGAGCGCCTTGTTCATCATGCCTTCGATCTTCGGGCCCGGATCGAAGGTCACGCCGTTGCGGCTGCGCGCCTTCCAGGTGAAGTCGTCGAGCACCTGTTCGACCTCGGCCTCGCTGACATCGGCGACGTCATACATCGCCTTGCCGAGCTGGCGGACCTCATCGGGATCGAGCTTCTGCAGGATCGACGCGGCTTCTTCCTCGTCGACGAGCATCATCAGAACGGCGGCGCGTTCGACGCCATTGAAGCTACGCAGCATGTTCACTGGCCGTCCGCCTTGATCATGTCGCGAACCGCAAGTGCCGCGCGCGCGGGGTTGTCCCGAGTGAAACCACGGACCAGCCCGACTCGCTCGTCATAGCTCTTGGCCTGCCCGTTCTGGAGCATATCGACGCTCACCGGCGGACCGCCTTGCTCGCCGGGGCTCCCCTGCCCCGGCTGATTATAGCCGCCCATCGCCAGCGCGGGACGATTGGCCGACGCCTCGCCGCTGCGCTTCATCAGTGCCTTGGCCAGCGGCCGGACGCCGAGGAACAGCACGAGCAGCGCGATGACCAAGGCCGTCACGTTGCGCGCGGCCAGCGCGACCCAGCTGGCTTCGTACCAGGCGGGGCCGGCATCGTCCGCATCGGCGGCGGTGCTGAACTTGCGGCTGATCACCGTGACATTGTCGCCGCGATTGGGGTCGAAGCCGACCGCCGCGCGGACGAGCTGGGTGATCTGTTCAATTTCGACCTTGCCGCGCGGCTTCCCCGGCTCCTCGCGGAGCAGGATCGCGACCGAGGCGCGCTTGACGCCTCCGGGGACGGCGCGGGTGACCGAGACTTCGCGGCCCGATTCATAGGTGCGAGTGAACTGGTCGCTCTGTTTCTGGATCGGCGGCCCGGCAGGTGCAGCGGCGGCAGCGGCGGGCGCGGCGCCGGGCGTCGATGCGACCGCGCCGGGAGTCGGCGCGGCGGCCGGAGTCGGCTGTGCATTGGGTGCGCTCAGCGTGTTCTGCGGCGGCGGGGTATTCGACAGCGCGCCGGGGATGCCGCCGGGAGCGGCGCCATTCTGGTTCGGGCCGGTGCCGCTCCAATTGCCCTGTTCGGCGCGGACGACCTGGCCGTCCTTGTCATAGGTCTCGCGCGTCGCCTGGCTCTCGTTCAGATCGACATCGGCCTGGACCTCGACCGAGAAATTGCCCGCGCCGAGCAACGGAGTGAGCAATTGCGTGAGCTGCTGACGGTATTTGTCCTCGACGCGGCGCTGAAAATCGATTCGCGTGTCGCCCGCCGAAGCGCCGGCGCCACCCTGCTTGCTCAGCAGCGCGCCCGCCTGATCGACGATGGTGACGCTTTCGGGCGTCATGCCGGGCACCGACGAGGCGACCAGATTGACGATCGCGCGGATCTGCGCATCGCCGAGCGCGCGGCCCGGCTGGAGCTTGAGGATCACGCTCGCCGAGGGCTGGGCATGATCGCGGACGAAGGCGCTGGCTTCGGGCGTGGCGAGATGGACGCGCGCTTCCGCAACGGCGTCGATCTCCTGGATCGAACGCGCCAGTTCGGTCTCGCGCGCCTGGCGAAGGCGTTCGCCCTCGACTGCGCGGCTGACACCCATCGGGAGATTGTCGAGAATCTGGTAGCCGCCGGGCTGCGCCTTGGGCAGGTCCTGGCTGGCGAGCAGCATCCGCGCCTTGTGGTAATTGTCCTCGTTGACGGTGACCGAGCCCGAGCTGTCGATGCTCGACTGGATCCCGGCGCTGTCGAGTGCGCTGGTCACCGCGGCCTTGTCCGTATCGGTAAGGCCGGTGAACAGGATGCGCTGCGGCCCCGTGGCGATCATCGACCAGGCGAGCCAGCCCGCGGCGATCAGGCCGACCAGGAACAGAAACGGCATCGCCCGCCGGACGGCGGGCTGCGCGAGGAGGTTGCCTGCCTGCCGGAGCGGGTTGGCAAGGGCGCCGGTGGCGGTTTCGGTAAGTGCGTTGCTCATCTATCTTACACCGGCATGTTCATGATGTTCTGGTACGCGGACAGCAGCTTGTTTCGGACCTGCAGCGTCGCTTCGAAGCCGACCGAGGCCTCCTGGCGCGCGAGCATCACTTTCGCGATATCGACGGTGTCGCCGCGTTCGTAGGCGGCCGAAAGCTCGCCGGCCCTGGCCTGGCTCTGGTTGACGTCCTGAAGTGCGTTTTCAAGCGTCGCGGCGAAGCTGGCCGGCTTGCTCTCGCTCGCACCGTTCGCGGGCGCGACGGTGTTGGCGCGGCTCAGCGCCTCGTTGCGTTCGAGGATCTGCTGCCGAAGCTGCATGACGCGGTCGATGCCCATGGCACCGCCCCCGCCGACTCCACCGATGCCGCTCATGCCGAGACCCTCTGGATCAGCTCGTCACCCTGTTCGCGCGCCTTGGCGAGCCGATAACGCAGCGTGCGCTCGGAAATGCCGAGCCTCTTGGCGGTCTCGATACGGCTGCCGTTGCACTCGGCCAGCGTGTCGCGGATCGCCTGGAATTCGTGGATCTGAACGATGTTGCTCAGCGAGCCCGACCCTTCGTTCGCGGCGACGCGCGGGGCGCTGCTGCGGTCGAAGATCAGATGCTGGGGCTCGATCATATCGCCTGGGGCCATCAGCAGCGCGCGCTGGATGACATTCTCCAGCTCGCGGACATTGCCCGGCCATTGGTGATCGGTGAGGGCCTCGACCGCGTCGGCCGAGATCCAGGGCAGGATCTTGCGGCCGCCGGCGTGGCGCAACACCATGGCTGCCGCCAGCGCGGGGATGTCGCCCGGGCGTTCGCACAGCGCCTTGGTCGAAAGCGGGAAGACAGAGAGGCGGTAGTAAAGGTCGGCGCGGAAACGGCCGGCCTCGACTTCGCCGTGCAGGTCGCGGTTGGCGCAAGCGATGACGCGGACATCGACCTTCTCCGCGATGGTACCGCCGATCGGCACGACTTCGCGCTCCTGCAGGACGCGGAGCAGCTTGGCCTGGAGGTTGAGCGGCATCTCGGCGATTTCGTCGAGCAGGATGGTGCCGCCGTTCGCGGCGCGGAAGAAGCCCTGACCGCCCGAGGAAGCGCCGGTGAAGCTGCCCTTCTGGTGGCCGAACAGCATCGCTTCGAGCATCGTCTCGGGAAGCGCCGCGCAATTGATCGCGATGAACGGGCCATCCTTGCGAGTCGAGGCGGCGTGGATCGCCTTGGCGAGCACTTCCTTGCCGGTGCCGGTCGGGCCGTTGATCAGCACCGTGATGTCGGAAGCCGCGACGCGCTCAGAAAGCGCCAGCAGCGCGAGGCTCTCGGGATCGGCGGCGACGGGGGCGTGGGGGCCGCGCGCCATCGCGCTGGCGAAACCCGCGCCGATCGCGTTGTCATCGCAGCCATAGGAAAGCCGGGCGGGATTGCCGTCGATGAAGGGAATTGCCTGGGGCGCGCCATCGCCGAGGATCAGCGTGCGCGCGGGCGCCTGGGGCACTTCGCCATCGGCGATGAGATAAAGATCGCTGGACGCCGGCCGCGCGTCTTCGCCCGAGCCGATCGCGAATCCCTGCGCACGCAGCGCCGACACCAGTGCATATTTCTGACGCAGCACCGCTGCCGACGGAATGATTGAGCGCATTTGGTAACCCCTGTGACCAGCAACCAATGCGCGATTGTTGGTTAACACCACGTAAATATACGGGGGTCAGTACGACTACCTACGCTCCCCCGATCCGGGCGCGCCCTCATGCACATGGGTGCGGCGCGCGCGCGGAGGGCGATCAACTTTTTCGCTAAATCTCGGCAGCCCCCTGCCGTTCCTTGGCTTGGCGGCTCGGAAGCTCCCGTCTGGGGGGTGCGCGGGAAGCGCCAAGCTTGAATGGAGTAAATACCATGACTGTTATCGGCACCAACACCGCGGCGCTTCGTGCAGGCAATGCCTCGAACGCCGCTTCGAAGATGCTGGGCACCGCAATGGAGCGCCTGTCGACCGGCAAGCGCATCAACAGCGCCAAGGACGACGCTGCGGGTCTCGCCATCGCTTCCACCATGACCGGCTCGATCCGCGGCATGAACCAGGCCATCCGCAATGCCAACGACGGCATTTCGATGGCGCAGACCGCCGAAGGCGCTCTGGGCGAAGTCACCAACATGCTGCACCGTATCCGCGAGCTGGCCGTCCAGTCGGCTTCGGGCACGTACAGCGACGACGACCGCACGAACCTTCAGGCGGAAGTCACCGAGCTGACCGGCCAGATCTCCGACATCCTTTCGAACACCAAGTTCAACGGCAACGTGCTGTTCGACGGTTCGGCAGGCGACTCGGGTGACGTGACCATCCAGACCGGTTCGACCGCTGACGACACCGTCACGCTGTCGCTGGCCGACGTTGACCTCGACGATGCCGTCGATATCGACATCTCGGATCAGGACGATGCTTCGGACGCCCTCGAGACCCTCGACGACGCGCTGACGACGGTGAACACCGCCCGCGCGACGCTGGGCGCCTCGCAGAGCCGCCTGGAGTCGGTGGTCAACAACCTGACCCAGAACGTTGCCAACCTGACCGACGCGCGCAGCCGCATCGAAGACGCTGACTTCTCGACCGAGACCGCGGCACTCGCCAAGGCCCAGATCCTGAACCAGGCTTCGACGGCAATGCTCGCTCAGGCGAACCAGAGCCAGCAGTCGGTTCTTTCGCTTCTCCGTTAAGCGTGGGCCGGTCGGGGTGTCACCCCCCTGACAGGCACCGCGGCCGGTCACCTCTCACAAGAGAGGGCGCGCATGGGGAGCCCCGATGGTCTTGCACCATCGGGGCTTTTCCCATGCTCTATAGATACGCGCGCGTATGAGACCCCTCTGGTAGCGCTACCATTTATGCGGTAGGCCTCTTCAAAATAGCGAGGGAGAGGCACCGTGAAGCGCAAGGCATGGATCGCGTTCGGATTGGCGGCATCGGCCGCGATGTGGAGCGCCGCGGGCGCGCAGACCGCCCCCACCGCCCCCGCCTCGCCCTTCAACGATCCGTCGCTCACGCCCGATGCCCGCGCCGCCGACCTGGTTTCGCGGATGACGCTGGAGGAAAAGGCCGCGCAGCTCGGCCATACCGCGCCGGCGATCCCCCGGCTGGGCATTCCCGCTTACAATTGGTGGAACGAGGGCCTCCACGGCGTCGCCCGCGCGGGCATCGCCACGGTCTTCCCCCAGGCGATCGGCATGGCGGCATCGTGGGACGCACCGCTGATGCACAGTGTCGGCGACACGGTCAGCACCGAATTCCGCGCCAAGTTCGTCGAGCGCGTCCATCCCGATGGCGGCAGCGATTTCTATCGCGGGCTCACCGTCTGGTCGCCCAACATCAACATCTTCCGCGATCCGCGCTGGGGCCGGGGGCAGGAAACCTATGGCGAGGACCCGTTCCTCACCGGGCGGATCGGCATCGCCTATATCACCGGGCTGCAGGGCAATGACCCCAAATTCCTCAAGGTGATCGCGACCTCGAAGCATTTCGCGGTCCATTCGGGGCCCGAGACCAACCGCCACCAGGAAGACGTTCACCCCTCGCTCCACGATCTCGAGGACACCTATCTCCCGGCGTTTCGCGCGACGGTGACCGAGGGCAAGGTCGAGTCGCTGATGTGCGTCTACAACGCCATCGACGGCGTCCCCGGCTGCGCCAACGACCGGCTGATGCAGGGCTATCTGCGCGAAAGCTGGGGCTTCAAGGGCTATGTCGTCTCGGATTGCGGCGCGGCGGCGAACATCTACCGGCCGGACAGCCTCCATTACACCAAGACTCCCGAGGAAGGCGTCGCGCTCGGCTTCAAAGCGGGGATGGACGTGATCTGCGGCGATTATCGCAATCACATGACCACCGACGCCGATTCGATCGTCAAGGCAGTCAATGACGGGCTGCTGCCGGTCGCGGTGGTCGATCGCGCGCTGGTGCGGCTGTTCTCGGCGCGGATCCGGCTGGGGCTGTTCGAGCCGGTCCGTCCGTTCGGCAACATCACCGCCAGGGATTACGACACGCCCGATCACCGCGCGCTTTCCGAACGGATGGCGCGCGCGTCGATGGTGCTGCTCAAGAATGACGGCAACCTGCTGCCCCTTAAATCCGCGCCGAAGACAATCGCGGTGATCGGCCCCAACGCCGATTCGATGGATGCGCTGGTCGGCAATTATTACGGCACCCCGTCGCAGCCGGTGACCGTGCTCGACGGGCTGCGCGCGCGCTTCCCGGACTCGGAGATCATCTATGCCGAAGGCACCGGGCTGGTCGGCCCCGCCGAGCCGGCGGTTCCCGATGCGGCGCTGTGCGCCGATGCCGCGTGCAAGACGCCCGGGCTGAAGATGGAAGTCTTCACGGGCGCCAACCTGCAGGGCGCGCCAATCGAGACCAAAACCACCGCCAACGCCGCGTTCGAATGGACCGGCGACCGCGAAACCTCCGCGCGCTGGACCGGCAGGATCACGGCACCCGAAAGCGGCGAGTTCGGCTTCCGCTATGCCAGCGAGAATGGCTATCGCGTCTGGGTGGGCGACAAACTGGTGGTCGACGAATGGGGCGTCGGCGATTCGCCCTCGATCCTCGCGGGCACGGTCACGCTCGAAAAGGGCAAGCGCTATCCGCTCCGTGTCGAGGCGTTCCAGCGCGGCGCCAAGAGCCGCCAGCGGCTCGTCTGGAGCCCGCCGAGTCAGAATGGCGACGATGCCGTCGCCGCGGCAAAGCAAGCCGATGTCGTCATCTACGTCGGCGGTCTTTCGGCGCGGATCGAAGGCGAGGAGATGAAGCTCAAGGTCCCCGGCTTCGCGGGCGGCGACCGCACCAGCCTCGACTTGCCGGGGCCGCAACAGAGCCTGCTCGAACGGCTCCATGCGAGTGGCAGGCCGGTAGTGCTGGTGCTGATGAACGGCAGCGCGCTCAGCGTGAACTGGGCGGACCAGAACATCCCGGCGATCGTCGAGGCCTGGTACCCGGGCGGCCAGGGCGGCGCGGCAGTCGCATCGCTGATCGCAGGCGATTTCAGTCCCGCCGGGCGCTTGCCGGTCACCTTCTACAAGTCAGTCGATCAGCTTCCGGGCTTCGACGATTATGCGATGGGCAACCGCACCTACCGCTACTTCAAGGGCGATGTGCTTTACCCGTTCGGCTACGGCCTCAGCTACACCCGCTTCGACTATGCGGGCGCGAAGGCGAGCAATGTGACGGGGACGTCCGCGACGGTCTCGGTCGATGTCACCAACGCCGGGGCGATGGACGGCGACGAAGTGGTCCAGCTCTATGTCAGCCATCCGGGCGTCGACGGCGCGCCAATCCGCGCGCTTCAGGGCTTCCAGCGCGTCTCCCTCAAAAAGGGCGAGACGCGGACGGTGACGTTCACGCTCGACGATCGCGCACTGAGCGTGGTCGGCGCGGACGGCGTCCGGCGGGTGGCGCCGGGCAAGGTCCAGCTATGGGTCGGCGGCGGGCAGCCGATCGGCAAGACCGCAGGCATGGGCGTCGAACTGAACGTGACCGGGAGCGCGACGCTGCCAAAGTAAGGCTCAGCCCTCGGGCCGCGTCCAGATCCAGCCGCCGATAATCACCGCGACGGCGATGGGAAGGAGCGACCAGGGCAGCCGTACGAAGATCAGCGAGACGAGAATGCTGACCGCGAAGGCGGCGGCGGCGGCGCGCTTGCCCGTGCGGCTGATCGCCCCCTTCTCGCGCCAACGGACGATATGCGGGCCGAAGCGCGGATGCCCGAGCAACCGCGCTTCGAGCTTCGGGCTGCCGCGCGCGAAGCAATAGGCGGCAAGGATCACGAACACCGTGGTGGGCATAAGCGGCAGGACCGCGCCGATGATCGCGAACCCGATGCAGACGAAACCGCCGATCAGGTAGAGGTGCCGCCGCATCAGAGCCCGAACGCGCGATCGAACGCAGCGGCCCCGGCAGCGCTGAAAGTCACGACCCGCCCGGGCCCCCGCGCCGCCCAGCCCTGCGCCAGCACATGGCTGAGGATCGCCGCGCCCAGCGCGCCCGCCAGATGATTGCGCCGCTCGCTCCAGTCGAGGCAGGTCCGGCAGAAAGGCCGCCGCCCCGCCGGGGGTAGCGCAATGCCGAGGCCCGCGAGGCGCGCGCGCCCGGCATCGGTCAGTTCGGGGGTGTCACCTTCGCCGATACAGCCATCATCCGCGAACCTTTCGGCCAGCCGCACCGCGCGCTCCCCGGCAAGATGATCGTAGCAGACCCGCGCCGCGCGCATCGCCGCGTCACGCGGGCCGGTGCGGGTGGGCACCGCGCCAGTGCGTTCGGCGATCCCCATCAGCAGTTCGATCGCCGCCGCGACATCGCCGTCGCTCAACCGGAAATAGCGATGCCGGCCCTGCTTGGCAGGCGTCACCAGCCCGGCATCGCCGAGCCGCGCGAGATGGCCCGACGCGGTGGGCAGCGCGATACCGGCGCATTCGGCCAGTTCGCTGACGGTCAGCGCCCGCCCGTCCATCAGCGCCACAAGCATGTTCGCGCGCGCCGGGTCGCCGATCAGCGCCGCGACATGCGAGATTGAGGGCCCGTCCTTCATAGTTCGGTCATAACCGAAGCATTGACGCGCGGCAATCAGCTAGGAACGCTCCGGCAAGGAGACCGCCATGATCACATGCTTCATCCGCTACGAAATCGATCCCTATCGCATCGATGCGTTCGATCATTATGCGCGCAACTGGGGCGAGGCGATCCCGCGCTGCGGGGCGGATTTGATCGGCTATTTCGCCCCGCACGAAGGATCGGCGACCACCGCCTATGGCGTCTATTCGATCCCCGATCTCGCCGCCTATGAGGCCTATCGCGCCCGGCTGAAGGACGATCCACTGGGCCGGGAGAATTTCGAATTCGCGCGCAAGGAAGGTTTCATCCGCTGCGAGGACCGCATCTTCCTGCGGCTGGCGTCGCGATGATCGCGGTGATCTTCGAAGTCGAGCCGGCGGAAGGATGCGAACCGGCCTATCTCGCTCGCGCCGCCGCATTGCGCGCGGAGCTGGAGGCCATCGACGGCTTCGTCTCGGTCGAACGCTTCCGCAGCATCGCCGAGCCCGGCAAATTGCTCTCGCTCTCCTTCTTCCGCGACGAGGCGGCGGTGGCCGAGTGGCGCAACCGTCCCCAGCATCGCGCGGCGCAAGCGGCGGGACGCGGCGGGCTGTTCGCTGGTTACCGGCTGAGGATCGCGGAAGTGGTGCGGGATTACGGGCTGGATGACCGCGCCCAAGCGCCCGGGGGTTAGGGCCGCGCATCCCCCCGGAGGCGCGGCCCTAAGGGCGTATCAGCTGAGACGCTTCGCCAGCGCCTTCTTGAGGTGCGCGTGCGCGCTCGCCTTGATCTGGCAGATCCGCGCGGCGCCCACATTCAGCACCTGGCCGATTTCCTCGAGGTTCAATTCCTCGACATAATAAAGCTGGATCACCATCTGCTCGCGCTCGGGCAGTTCGGTGATCGCGGCGATCAGTGCGTCGCGCTGGTCGCTGTCCGCTAGCTGGTCGAAAGCGTTGGGCTCTTCGGACATGAACCAGGGACTCTCGTCGGAATACATGTCGTCGATCGAATCGAAGCGCACCGCTTCGGCATTGGCATATTCGGCGCGCAGCTTTTCAGTGGTGACACCGAGCTTTTCCGCGACTTCGGCGTCGGTCGGCTTGCGCCCCAGCGTTTCGGTGAGGGCGCCCACGGTCTCGTGATAGGTCTTGCGCCGCTTCATCGCGCCGCGCGTTGTCGTCGCCTGGCGGCGCAGTTCGTCAATCATCGATCCGCGCAGCCGCGTGACCAGATATTGCTCGAACGTCACGGCTCCGCGATCCTCGAAGCCGTTCACGGCCTCGATCAGCGCGACCATGCCGATCTGGATCAGGTCCTCGACCTCTACGATCGAACTCATGCTGCCATGGATGTGCCAGGCGATCCGGCGCACCAGCGGGAGATGTTTTCGAACCAGCGCCTCGGCGTCGCGCCGGCTGGGCGTGGGAGCATAGGTAAGCGGGGACTGGGCGACTGCGGCCATGGCGGGCAGCTTCCTCTGGGGGTTGAAACTCATGCGGCGAGCGCCTCCGGCGCACCGATAACGGCAACGACCTCGACGGCCTTGTCTTCCGGAACTTCGAAGAAGCTCATCACCGGCGTGTCGGGGAGCACAGTCTTGACCAGCTTGCGGATCGCGATGCGGATCGTGGGCTGGACGACGAGCGCGAACGGCTTGGCCTCGGCGACGAGCGGACCGGCGGCGCGCTGGAGCGCATCGGCGATGCGGCGGCCAAGTTCGGGCTCGATCGTGTGGCGCTTGGCCGGGTCTGAACGAACCGCCTGGCCGAGCAGGGCCTCGAGCTGGCCTTCGAGCGTCATCACCCGCAGCGGCTCGCGCACGCCGCACAGTTTCTGGATGATCAGCGGGCCAAGGTCCGGGCGGATCAGTTCGAGAATCTCGTCGGGATCGAGCGTGCGCTGGCCGGCATTGGCGATCGCGGCGGCGATGCGGCGGAATTCCTTGAGGCTGATATTCTCGGCCAGCAGCCCGCGCAGCACCTGCGTCAGCACCGTCAGCGGCACCGGGTTGGGCGAGAGCGCCGCGACGAGCTGCGCCGCGCGCTCCTTGAGCCCGTCGAGCAGCGCCTGAACTTCGTCCGGGCCGAGCAAGTCGGCGGCGTTCTGGATCAGCACCTGATTGAGGTGCGTGGCGACCACGGTGCCCGGATCGACCACCAGATAGCCCATGCCGGTCGCGGCGTCCGAGTCCGACACATGAACCCAGACGGCATCGAGCCCGAAGGTCGGATCCTTGACGCGCTTGCCCGAGAGATGGCCCGAGGCCTGGCCTGTATCGAGCGCGAGCACTTCGTCGGGCGATACGCTGTCCTCGGCGACGACGACACCGCCGACGCTGATCCGATACGTGAAGGGCGCGAGGTTGATATCGTCGCGCACGCGGACCTGCGGCACGACGAAGCCGAGCTCCTTCGACAGCTGGCGGCGCACCCCGGTGATGCGGCCCATCAGCGGCCCGCCGCGCCGCTCGTCGACCAAAGGCACCAAGCCGTAACCGATATCGAGCATCACCTGCATATTGTCGGTGACTTCCTCCCAGCCGATCTTCGACAGGTCGGCGGGCTCGGGCGCGGCCTCGGGCGGGGGCGGACGATTGGCGATCTGGCGCAGGCGATAGGCCGCGAAGCCCGCGCCGGCGGCGGCGGGCAGGATCACGAAATGCGGCATGCCGGGCAGCAGGCCGAGCAGGCCGAGAATCACCGCGACCGGCGCCCAGGTCTTGTGGCTGCCGAACTGGCTGCCGATCTGGCCGGCAAGGTCGTGCTTCGAAGCGACGCGGGTGACGATCGCGGCTGCGGCGATCGACAGCAGCAGCGCCGGCACCTGCGCGACCAGCGCATCGCCGATCGCGAGCAGGATATAGGTCGTCGCCGCCTCGCCCACCGCCATCTTGTGGCTGACGACACCGAGGATCAGGCCGCCGATGATGTTGATCGCGAGGATCAGCAGCCCGGCGATCGCATCTCCCTTCACGAACTTCGACGAACCGTCCATCGCGCCGTAGAAATCGGCTTCGGTCGAGACTTCGACGCGGCGCGCGCGCGCTTCGTCGGGGGTGATCAGCCCGGCGTTGAGATCGGCGTCGATCGCCATCTGCTTGCCCGGCAAGGCATCGAGAGTGAAGCGCGCCGACACTTCCGAGACGCGACCCGCGCCCTTGGTGACGACGATCATGTTGATGATGATCAGGATGGAGAAGACCAGCAGGCCGACGACATAATCGCCGCCGATCAGGAAAGTGCCGAAGGATTCGATGACATGCCCCGCCGCGGCTTCGCCTTCATGGCCATGCACCAGCACGACGCGGGTCGAGGCCACGTTTAGCCCCAAGCGGAACAAGGTGGCGAACAGCAGCACGGTCGGGAAAGCCGAGAAATCGAGCGGCTTCTGCGCGTTCAACGCCACCATCAGCACCGCGAGGCTGATCATGATGTTCATGATGAAGAAGACGTCGAGCATGAAGGCCGGGATCGGCACGACCATCAGCGCGACCAGCAACAGGATCGCGCCCGGCAACGCGAAGGCGCGCGCCGAGCTGAGGAACGACGAAGAGGAAAGCGCGGCGGCAGGCTTCATCTATTACGCCCCCAGGCTCGCGAGAAGCATATAAGCGAGCTTGGCGTTCTCGGGCGTGGGGCGCATCGGATTCATCGGTTCCCTGAGCGTGGTGAGATTGGCGAGCGTCGAATTGACCCAGCCCGAATCGCCGCCCTGGGCACAATTGCCGAGGATGACTTCACCGCCATTTTCGAGCTGGATGCCGAGCTGGGCTGGGCTGAACGGATTGGCGCTGCCATAGGCGAGCGAACCGGCGGGCGAGGTGCCGCCGAGCGAGGCCAGGCCAGTCGCGCCATTGGCGGCGGCGCCCTGATCGAGCTTGTCGCCGAAGCGGCCATAGATCTCCGAAAGCGTGCGCGGCTGGCCGTTCGATGCGTAGAAGATGTTGCGATTGGCGCGCGCGGCGGCCGGGAAGAGCGCCGCGCCGCTCTGGTTCGGATTGCGCGCCATCTGGGTCAGGAACGACTTGGCGCCGCCGAGCCCGAGGAAATGCGCCATATAAAGATCGGTGCCGGTCGCGGGCCGGCCGAGCGAGCCTTCGAGCGCGTCCTTGTTATCCGATGCATGTTCGGCCGCCATCAGCGAGGCGGCGGTCGGGTCCTTGCGCAGATCGAGGATCTGGCGGCGCATCGCGGGATCGTTGACGACATAGCGGCCCGAGGAGGTCTGGGTGATCGCATCGGCGGCCCAGCCCATGCCATGCTCGGCGCCATGCTGCTTGACCACGCCGAGCCAGCTCTGATCGACGAACTGGAACAGCCCCGTCGCCGACGAGGTCGAGGCGCGCGCATCGGCGCGCATCCCGCTCTCGACCTGGGCCTGCCCGATCAGATAGCTGAAATCGACACCCGTGCGCTGGCTCGCGACCGCGATCGCGCTCTGGATGTTGCCGGTATTGGCGACCGAAGTAACGCCCATGGATCCTGAATCCGATTGCCCTTGTTAGGGGATCAATCAGCAAGGATCGTGCCACTTTTGTCGCGCTGCGCTGGGCTGCGGCACCAGCCCGCTCTATCGCCGTGAGGCGATTAAACAATCACGCGAACGCCGCCACTCCCGGGCGGTAGGGCGTTGCCGCCGCACCGGTCAGATTTTGCAGGCGGCGGCGAACATTTGCCGCCATCAGATTCACATAGATGCGGCAGGTCTCGTTGAGGCGGTGCGCCTCCCCGGCCAGTTCGCGGAGCTCGCCGGTCATCGGCTCGCCTTCATGCGCGGCCGCCGCGTCGATCCCCACCAGCTTTGCGCGCGTCGCGGCTTCCAGCGCACTCACGTCGTTCGCCTTGAGCGCGTCGATCTCGGCATGGAGTGCCTCGATCACAGTGATGAGGGCGTCACGCCGGGTCATTGGGGTTCCCCCGAATCTTTGGGATTCCATTGCATCTTGAGCGCGAGCAGGCGGTCGGCGATCGTCGAGGGCACGGTCGGGAAACGCCCGTCCTCGATCGCCTTCTTGATCCGCGACACGCGGTCAGTATCGACGGGTGCTTCGGACGCCATTGCGCCTGCCAGTTCGGCGGCTTCGGTATCGACGGCCCGGGCGTCCCGGGTGGGGCCTTGCACCGCCTTGGGTGCGGCCGCCGCCTGGGTGGCGACGACCGACACCGTCCGCTGGGAAGCGGCCGCGCCTGTCTTGATGCCGATTGGGTCCACCATCTTCGTCGTCCTTGCTATCCCGACATCGGGTCAAACGACTGGGCGCGCCAAAACTTTAACAAAAAAATTCACTCGCCCGAGCCGGGCAATTTCGCGCGGCCCGCTTCGATCACAATCGCTTGAATCGGCGGCTTTTTCGCGTCGACCCTGATCATCACGCGACCGCCCACGGGCGCATCGCCCATCGCCACACCATCGCGCGTGATCGAAAAGCCCTCGCCGCCGGCCTCGAGCGTGACGGTATCGCCGCGCTTGATCACCATCTCGGGCTTCACCGCCGGAGCGGCGGGCACAGGCGTGGCCGAAGCCGGTGCCGGAGCTGCCGCCACCGGCTTCGGGCGCGGCGGAGCGAGCACAGGAACGTAAATCTTCCACTGCGGCGCCATGCAGCGAACGACGACCGCCTCGTGCGCGTCGGTATGCCATTCGAGCTGGGGCGCGGCGCACGAAGCGAGCTTGAGCCGCGTATCGACCGCAGTGATCGCGCCGCCCATCTGGCCGATATTGTGCCCGGTGAACTGCGCCACCACGGTGTCGAGCAGCTGGGTGGACTGGAAGTCCTGCGCGGCGGCGGGGGTCGCGATCGCGGCGAGCGCGAGGAGCGGCAGTTTCATCGAGATTCTCCCTGAACGGCAACGCATGGTCGCCGGGCGGCAATGCTTGCGGGAGGCGTCATTTCCGCCCCCCATCGAATCCGAGGGTCAGCACCGCGCGGCGCTGGCCGGTGGAGGTGGTGATCTGGATACGCCCGGGCGAAACCGCCCCCGACGCGACCAGCCCGGCGGCGACCGCGCGGGCGCGATCGGCGGCGAGGATCGGGCCGCTGCCCGTCGCCGGATCGACATCCTCGGGGCTGCCATCGACTTCGCCGGTCACCTTGAGCAATGTGCGCGGATCGCGCGCCGCGTCGCGGGCCCAAGCGAGCGCGCCTTCGCCGTCGACGGTCTCGGCCGAACCGGGCGCGAACCCGCGCACCACGGCCAGATCGACTGGCATGGCGGAGGATTCGGCGGCGGCCTGGCTGGTGAAACCGGCGCGCATCGCCGCCGCGATCTCGCCCGGGCCCATCGACTGATTGGCCTGGAGGAACACGAAGAAACCGACGAGCAGCAGCGCCAGATCGGCGAGCGTCATCAGCCAGAGCGGGCGCGGCGGCGCTTCGTCAAAGAGCGGATCGTCGACCGAACTCACGCGACATATTCCCGGATCTGGCGCGGCACCGCGGGTTCGACTCTGGCAAGCGCCACCAGCGGATCGGTCAGCCGGGTGCGCTCATGGAGTTCGCTCCGCGCCTGGCGCTTGAGCCGCGCGGCGATCGGCGCGGCGACCAGATTGGCGAGCGCGGCGCCGTAGAGCGTGGTGAGCAAGGCGACCGCCATCGCGCCGCCGATCGTGGCGGGATCGCGCATCGCGGTGAAGAGCTGGACGAGCCCAACCAGCGTGCCGATCATCCCCATCGCCGGCGCCACCTCGGCGGCGCCCGCCCAGACTTCCCAGCCCGCCCGGTGCCGGTCCAGCCTGGCGGCAAAGCGATAGTCGAGCAGCGCGCGGACTTCCGCCGGGGTCGATCCGTCGACCGCGGCCTGCACCGCGGCGGCGACATCGGGATCGGCGATCACCGAGCGGTCGAGCGCGAGCAGCCCATGGCGTTTCGAGATGCGGCCCAGCGCGGCGATCTGGTTCGCCAACGCCCCGGCATCGAAGCGGCGGCGGCCCAGCACGCGCAGCGCCGAAAGGCCCCGCCCAAGGTCGCGGATCGGCGTCCGCAGCACCACCGCCGCGATGGTCCCGCCGCCGACGATGGCGAGGGCGAGGGGATCAAGCAACGGGCCCAGGCCCGGAAAATGTGACACGTCCATGCGCTCGCATGTGCAAGGGCCGGGCCAATTGCTTCGGCAAGTGCGGTGCCAGCCCGCTCCCCCACCCGGCCCCCATAGGTTACTATCGTGCTGGGTGGCCGGGTGGGGGAGCGGGCGGAGCTGCCCAAGGTTCCGGCGATGGGCAGCATCGTTGGAATGGCGGCGGAGGGTGGCACCGCATTTCGGCGTGAGCCGAGCAAGAGACCCCCGGCAAACCGGCAAACCCATTGCCGCCCAACCGGCAACATCTTGCCGGTCCTCAGCGTCCCTCAGGGCAAAACAGCGGCCCCGCCCCTTTGCCGAAAAACTGGCACGGCCATTGCAGGTAACACGCACGAACTTTTGTGCGGAGGACGTGCAAGTGGCGAATGAAGGTCTTTTCGGTGTGCATGGTACGGCACTCGCGGTGCGCTCGCAGCGCATGGGGATGCTTGCCTCCAACATCGCGAACGCATCGACGCCCGGGTACAAGGCGCGCGACATCGATTTCGACGCGGCGCTGCAAAGCGCCCAGCGGAACGGCGGGAACATCGACTCCGCGATCGACGATGCCACGCTGTACCGCGTGCCGCTTCAGCCCAGCCAGGACGGCAATACCGTCGAGCTGACCACCGAACAGACCGCCTTCGCCGAGAATGCGGTCGCTTATCAAACCACCCTCGCGTTCCTGAACGGCCGGATCGGCACGATCACGCGCGCGCTGAAGGGAGAATAAGCATGGGCGATCGTCCCCTCAGCATCTTCCAGGTTTCGGGCCGCGCCATGTCCGCGCAGCTCGTGCGGATGAACACGACCGCGTCGAACCTCGCCAATGCGGGCACCGTCGCGTCGAGCCAGGGCGCCGCCTACCGCACGATGAAGCCGGTGTTCCGCACCCATTTCGACGAAGTGAGCGGCATGTCCACCGTCGATGTCGAGAGCGTGGTCACCGCGGGCGCCGAGCCGACCAAGCGCTACGATCCGGGCAATCCGATGGCCGACAAGGACGGCAATGTCTGGGAATCCAACGTCGATGAAACCCGCGAGCTGGTCGACATGATGGAGACCGCCCGTTCCTACCAGAACAATGTCGAAGTGATGCAGACTGCCAAGCAGCTCATCATCGACACCCTCAAGCTGGGCCGCTGAACATGAGCTTCGATTCCACTCTCGCCGGTCTCGGCATCAATCGCTACGGCGCCACGCCGACGCCGACCATGACGACTCAGGCCGCCGCCGAGTCGATGGATCAGGGCGACTTCCTGCGGCTGATGACGGCCCAGCTGAAGAATCAGGATCCGTTCGCACCCGTCGACAACACCCAGATGGTCGCCCAGATGGCTCAGATGTCGAGCGTTGCCGGCATCAGCGAGATGAACACCACGCTCAAGGCGATGGCGGACCGCCTCGGCGCGCCGACCGCGTCGGATGCGATGAACTGGATCGGCCGCACCGTGCTGACCGAAGGCGCGACGGCCTACCCGCGCACTGGCGGCGGGCTGGAGGGCGCAGTCGAGCTCGATGGCGCCGCAGCCGACGTCACGGTCACGATCCAGGACAAGAACGGCGCGACGCTGCGCACTGTGTCGCTGGGCGCACAGCCCAAGGGCCAGATCGGCTACGACTGGGACGGCACCACCGACAGCGGCGAAGACGCCGGCGGCGGCCCGTTCACGGTGAAGATTTCCGCGCGCAACACCGATGGCGGTGCCGTGGTCGCGCGCAATCTCGCCTGGGCTCCGGTGACTTCGGTCACGCTCGGCTCTGACGGCAATCCCATCCTCACCCTGCCCGGCGTCGGCCAGGTTCCCGTTACCGCCATCCGCAAGATCGGCTGAAGCATTTCCCAAGGAGCGTATTGATGTCCTTTTACACCTCACTCAGCGGCCTTCAGTCGGCCCAGACCGAAATGTCGGCGATCTCGCACAACCTCGCCAACGTCTCGACCAACGGCTTCAAGAAGAGCCGCACCGAATTCGCCGACGTGATCGCGTCGAGCGTGTCCTTGAGCCCCACCCAGATGGTCGGCTCGGGCACGGTCGTGAAGGCGGTGCGCCAGGAATTCGGCCAGGGCGGCCTGATCCAGTCCTCGTCGTCGCTCGACATCGCGATCGCCGGCGACGGCTTCTTCGCGGTCAAGCCGAAGCTCGAGGACGCCAAGGTCGAATTCACCCGCAACGGCGCCTTCCTGGTCGATAGCGACCGTTATGTCGTCGATCCGCAAGGCAATCACTTGCAGGTCTATCCGGTCGACGGTTCGGGCGCGGTGGTCGCGACCGGCCTCGATGCGACGCAGAGCCTGCGCCTGCCGCTGGTCAGCGGCGTGCCGGAAGCGACCAACCATGTCGGACTGGGCGTCAACCTGTCGGGCACTTCGGCGATCCCGTCCGAGGCTTCGCGCTTCGAAGATACGCCCTATGCCTTCGACCGCTTCGATCCGGGCACGTACAACCAGTCGACCCAGACCACGATCTATGACGCCACCGGCAATGCACTGACGCTGACCAACTATTTCGTGCGCGAGACCGTGGCGACTTCGGCCGAACCGACCAGCACCTGGTCGGTCTATAGCTTTGTCGGCGATCGCCAGCTGGGCACCGATGCCGCCGATCCCCAGCCGATCACGATGACCTTCGATTCGGCGGGCCGCCTCACCGCGCCGACCGCCGAGACCGAGTTCGCGCCGTTCACGCCGAGCGGCAGCACGGTCGAGCAGACCATCGGTCTCGATTTCGGCAGCAACACCACGCAGATCGCGGGTCCGTTCAGCGTCAACAGCCGCACGCAGGACGGCAGCGCGGTCGGCCAACTCGAGGGCGTGACCTTCGGCGAGGACGGCATCGTCCGCGCGAGCTTCTCGAACGGCGACAGCCAGGCGCTGGGCAAGGTGGCGCTCGCCAACTTCTCCAATCCGTCGGGCCTGCGCCAGCTGGGCAATTCGACCTGGTCGGCCACGGGCATTTCGGGCGAGCCACGGCTCGGCGAGCCGGGCCAGAACGGCTTCGGGTCGCTGATGTCCGGCGCGATCGAGCGGTCGAACGTCGACATCACCGAGGAGCTGGTCGGGCTGATCGCGGCGCAGCGCAGCTTCCAGGCGAACGCCAAGGCGCTCGATACCGCGAGCCAGATCTCGCAGACCATTTTCAACATCCGCAACTGAGCGATCAGGCGGAGGGGGAATAGACCATGGATCGTCTTGTCTACACGGCGCTTTCCGGACTTCGCAGCCAGGAAAAGGCGCAGGCGTCGATCGCGAACAACATCGCGAACGCCTCGACCATCGGCTACCGGTCCGATCGCGTCACGTTCGACCGGATGGTGCTGAACGGTTCGCCGCTCAGCAGCCGTACGCTCGCGACCGAAGAGACGACCGATGCCGACCGTACGGCCGGCACCATGGTCCAGACGGGCCGTCCGCTCGACGTAGCGCTGACCGGCGACAGCTGGATGGCGGTGCAGGCAACGGACGGCACCGAAGCCTATACGAGGCGCGGCGACTTGAGCGTCGCAGCCTCGGGCGTGTTGGAAACCGGCGACGGTTTCCCGGTGATGGGGTCGGGGGGCCCCATCACCGTGCCACCCCATCAGTCGATCAGCATCGCCAGTGACGGCACCGTTTCGATCGTTCCCCCGGGGGGCGATCCGAATCAGCCGGTAGTGCTCGACAAGATCAAGCTGGTCAGCCCGCAGGGCTCGAACACCGTCAAGGGGCTCGACAACAACCTGCACGTCAAGGGCGGCGGCATCCTGCCGGACGACCTCGACGCGACGATACAGTCCGGGACCCTCGAACAGTCGAACGTCAATCTGACGCAGGCCTTGGTCGATATGATCGAGAACCAGCGCAGCTACGAAGTGCAGGCGAACCTTCTGAAGGAAGCCAAGCAAATGGATGAGAGCACCGCATCGCTGATGCGGCTGCCGGCATAAGGGAGTTTAGTCGATGGGTTCTTCCGCAATGCATATCGCGCGCACCGGGCTTGATGCTCAGGATGCGCGCATGCGCGTGGTTTCGAATAACCTCGCCAACGTCAACACGACGGGGTTCAAGCGCGACCGCGCG
>Ga0164241_10000465_pt1 | contig 74990 bp, 72 predicted proteins | sample OricomyardsoilBY_FD_108780 | JGI IMG/M metagenome (GOLD analysis project Ga0164241, IMG submission 108780) | Backyard soil microbial communities from Emeryville, California, USA - Original compost - Back yard soil (BY) | ecosystem: Environmental > Terrestrial > Soil > Unclassified | place: USA... | reverse complement strand
TTGAACCATTCAATCGCCTGCGCGGTGGGAATGAACTCATCATCCCCATGGCTCCAGCCCAGACGCAGCAGATAGTTCCGCATCGCTTCCGCCAGATACCCCATCTTGCGATATTCATCGACCGCCAGCGCGCCATGCCGTTTGGAAAGTTTCGCCCCATCCGGCCCATGGATCAGCGGTACATGGGCGTAAACCGGAATCGGCCATCCCATCGCGTCGATAATCTGCAATTGGCGCGCGGCATTGTTCAAATGATCGGCCCCACGGATCACATGGGTGATACCCATGTCAAAATCATCCACCACCACGGCCAGCATATAGGTTGGCGTGCCGTCGCTGCGCAGCAGGATCATGTCGTCGAGCTGATCGTTGGCAAAGCGCACATCGCCCTGCACCTTGTCGTGCACAATGGTCTCGCCCGTCTGCTGCGCCTTCAGCCGGATGACAAAGGGCGCGCCTTGCGGAGCCTCGGAAGGGTCGCGGTCGCGCCAGCGCCCATCATAGCGGATCGGTTTGCCAGCGGCGCGCATGGCGGCGCGCATCTCGTCCAGTTCGGCAGGGGTCGCGTAGCAGCGATAGGCCTTGCCCGCCGCCAGCAATTGTTCGGCCACCTCGCGGTGTCGATCCGCGCGGGCAAACTGGAACACCGGCGCGCTGTCAGAGCTCAGCCCCAGCCACTCCATCCCCTTGAGAATTGCGTCCACCGCTTCCGGCGTGGAGCGTTCGCGGTCCGTATCCTCGACCCTGAGCAGAAAACTGCCGCCATGGCGCTTGGCATAGAGCCAGTTGAAAAGAGCGGTGCGGGCCCCGCCAATATGCAAATATCCGGTGGGGGAAGGCGCAAAGCGCAGGACGGGTTTCAAATCTTTTGTCATACTGTCTTTCGGGCGCGGCCAGCGTGATTAGGCCGGTTGAACCTGAGGCTTCTAGCAAACAGAATCTTGTGGGGGTAGGTCCGCTTTCGACCTTTGGCGTGCCCAGCGCGCTTGCGGCGAATTTCGCCCGCTGGCGTGATGATTTCGCACATCCACTGGCAACTTTGGGCCGTATCGCGCTGGCAGAACGCGACCGCTGGCCACTTTGGCTCGCCCCCGGTCTGGGGCTCGGCATCGGGGCCTATTTCGCCATGCCCTGGGAGCCGCCTCTGTGGCTCGCCATGATGACCCTTGTGGTCGCCATTTTCGCGGTCCTGGTGGCAACCCGGCTGGCACATCCCACACTGATCGCGGCGCTTGCTCTGGTGGCCGCTGCAAGCCTCGGCTTCTCCGTCGCGAAATTTCGCACTGAAGCCATGGCCCACACCGTGCTCGCCAAAAAGATTGCGTATACCGGGCTGACGGCGCGCGTCGAAAGCGTGGAGCAGTATAAAAAAGGCGTGCGCGCTGTTCTCAGCCAGGTCCAGCCGGATCGCGCGCGCCGCGCCGAACTTCCCAGCCGCATACGGCTCTACTTTCGCCGCGTGCCGGACGGCGTGCAACCGGGCACATGGCTGGCGGTACGCGCAAGCCTGATGCCGCCGCCCGCACCCGCCGCACCCGGTGATTATGATTTCGGGCGCTGGGCATATTTCGAGGGCATAGGGGCGGTCGGTTTTTCCTTCGGCACCCCCCGCCTCATTGCCGCGCGCACGCCGGACGACTGGCGGGATCGCTGGAACATGGGCCTCGAACGCTTGCGCAAAGACATGACGGCGCGCGTGCGCGAGGTGCTTCCCGGCACAGAGGGCGGCATCGCCGCCGCCATGATCACCGGCATGCGCGGCGGCATCGACCCGGACGACCAACTCGCCTATCGTGATTCCGGCCTTGTCCATGTCTTGTCGATTTCCGGCCTGCATCTGGCGCTGGCGGGGGGATTCTTTTTCTGGATTGTGCGTGCGCTGCTCGCGGCTGTTCCCGTCATCGCGCTGCATTATCCAATCAAAAAATGGGCAGCCATTGCCGCGCTGTTCGGCTCTGCCTTTTATCTGCTGGTCAGCGGCTGCGATGCTCCGGCCGTGCGCTCCTACATCATGCTGGCGATGATGTTTCTCGCTATTCTCGCAGATCGCCCGGCCCTCAGCATGCGTTCGGTGATGTGGGCGGCAAGCCTCATCCTGTTGTGGGAGCCCGAAAGTCTCGCCCAGCCGGGATTTCAAATGTCCTTCGCCGCCGTGATCGGCCTCATCGCGGTGGCGGAATGGACCGAGCGGCGGCAACCGTCACCCGATGGTTCGCGCAAGGGCACGTTTCGCCGCCTGTGGCGTTATCTCGTGGGCATTGTTATCGCAAGCCTTGTCGCTACGCTCGCAACCGCTCCTTTCGCGATTTTTCATTTCGACCGTTCTTCGCAATATGGCGCGCTCTCCAATCTCATTTCGCTGCCCATCGCCGATTTCGTCATCATGCCCGCCGCCACGCTGGCGATGATCGGAATGCCGTTCGGGCTGGACCGTTGGCCGCTGCTGCTGATGGGAGAGGGCGTTACCCTGATGACCTCTGTGGCCCATTGGGTCGCGAAGATGCCGGGCGCTGCCTCCATGGCTGTTGGCTGGCCTGACTATGCGTTGCTGCTCGTCGCCTCCGGCGGATTGTGGATCGCATTCTGGCGGCGCAGATGGCGCTGGCTCGGCGTGCTGCCGATATGTGTTGGGTTGATCGGCGCGCTTAACGCCAGCAGACCCGATATTCTGGTTGCGCGGGACGGGCGAACCGTCGCGCTGCGGTTGGCTGATGGCACGTTGGGATTCATGCGCCCGCCAGTCGAAAAGTTCGCCGCTGAAGTCTGGCTCAGGCGGGATGGCGATGGCCGCGTGCCAAAGGCTGCGGTGGCAGGGCCGGAACAGGGTGTTTTATGCGATGAGACAGGCTGCGTGGGCATAGCCACCACCGGCCAGAAGGTCGCCTCGGCCCTGCGGGCGGAGGCGCTGGCCGAAGATTGTGCGTCGGTCGATGTTCTGGTCAGCGCGGTGCCGGTGCGCGGGGCTTGTGCTGCGCCAGTGGTGATTGATTTGTTCGATCTGCTGCACAACGGCGCCCATGCTGTCTGGCTGGGGCGCACGCCGAAAATCGAGACGGTGGAAGGGTTGCGCGGGCGGCGGCCTTGGAGCCAGCCGGAGCGCGCTCAGTAGCGGCGGATCAGCCCCACCAGCTTGCCTTGCACCTGCACCCGGTCGGCGCCGTAGAGGCGCGTCTCATAGGCCGGGTTCGCGGCTTCGAGCGCGATGGAATCGCCGCGGCGGCGCAGCCGTTTCAGCGTCGCCTCCTGATTATCCACCAGCGCCACAACAATCTCTCCGGTGGTCGCGGTATCGGCTTCCTGGATGATGACGGTATCGCCATCCAGAATACCGGCATTGATCATCGAATCCCCGGTGACTTCGAGAGCATAGTGATTGCCGCCCCGGCCAATCATCCCGGCGGGGACGGGCACTTCCCCCACCTTGTTTTGTAACGCCTCAATCGGTGTGCCGGCAGCAATGCGGCCCACCATGGGAACCTGCATGGCACCTTCGCTATCGCCGGTGCGTCGCGGTGCGCCAGCGCCGCGCGTATCGGCGGAGATGCGCGTCTCTACGCGTGCGTGGCGGGCGGCAGGTGGGTGCCCCATGCGCTGGGACTGGCTGCGTGTGGTCGCCGGTCTCAGCGTGTCCGACACGTTCTCCGGCAGGCGCACAATTTCGAGCGCGCGAGCCCGCTTTTCCATCCGCCTGAGATAGCCGCGTTCTTCCAGCGCCATGATGAGGCGATGGATGCCGGATTTGGACTTCAGGTCCAACGCATCTTTCATCTCGTCGAAAGAGGGCGGAACGCCGGATTCGCGCACGCGTTCATGGATGAACATCAGCAACTCATATTGCTTGCGCGTCAGCATCCCCAGTTCCTCTCCGTCATTTAGTACCGAACAAAAATGAAACAATCCAAGTTTGTTCTACTTTAGTTCTCACCCTTGGTCAACCGCCAAGATATTGGGGGTCTGCCTTTGTCTGGTGGTCCGGCAGCGGGGTGCTTCAATCGAGGAGCAAAATCTCCACCTTGTCACCCGCCTCGGCGGCGGGGGCGTGGGGTGCACGCAGGATCAGCGCATCCGCCGCCGCAAAGACGCTGAGCATGGAAGAATCCTGCACCGTAGAGGGCTCGGCCCAAAGCTCCCCATCCCGCACGATAATCCGTGCACGGATATAATCCTGCCGCGCGTCATTGGTGCTGAGCGGCGTAGCAAGGCGCGCGGACACAATGTGCGTGCCGTCCGCCGTTCCGAGCATGGCCGCAATCGCCGGGCGCACAAACAGCAACGCGCACACCAGCGTAGACACCGGATTTCCCGGCAGGCCCAAAAACGGCATCTGTTGCAGATGTCCGAAGATCAGCGGCTTGCCGGGACGCATCGCAATCTTCCAGAAATCGAGCGCGAACCCTTTTGGTGCCAGCGCGCGTTGCACAAGATCGTGATCGCCCACCGATGCGCCGCCCAATGTGATGAGAAGATCGGCCCCGCGCGCTTTTTCGTGCAATTCGGAAAACGCCTCCACTGTGTCTGGCAAAAGGCCAAGATCGATTGCCTCGCCGCCCCAGCGCGCAATCATGGCGCTGAGCCCAAAACCAGACGACGCAACAATGCCGCCCGGCTTGCGAAGCTCACCGGGGCGGGAAAGCTCATCCCCCGTCGCGATAAAGGCCACGCGCGGGCGGCGGCGCACGCTCACCTCGGCAATATCGCCCGCCGCAAGCAGAGAAAGATCACGCGGGCTCAGCCTTTTGCCAGCAGCGGCCAACACATCACCCGCAGCAAAATCCAGCCCCGCGCGGCGAATGTGACGCGCGACCTGCGCGGGTTGTTGAAGCGTAACGTGCGTTGCGTCCGCCGTTGTATATTCCTGAATGACAATCGCATCCGCGCCGTCCGGCACCACGCCGCCGGTAAAAATCCGCACCGCTTCGCCCGCACCAACACGCCCCGCAAAAGGGTGACCTGCGGGCGCGGCCCCGATAATGCGCAAGGTGACTGCATTCTGCGCGTCTTGCGCGCGCACCGCATACCCATCCATCGCGGAGACGGGGAAGGGCGGTTGCGAAAGTTTGGCCTTTGCGTCCGCCGCCAGCACACGGCCATCGGCATCACCCAGCGCAATAGTTTCGGTTTGCAGCGGTTTGAAGGCAGCAATGATACGGGCGCGAGCTTCATCTACCGTGAGCATGAAGCGCCCCTATCATCTGAACATGTCTTCCACATTGGCTTTTGCAACGCTTGCCAGTTTGGCCGCAGCATCAGCAGGAATATTTGGCGATTTTCCCGTGAGGAAAGACAGGATCAGCGATTGCGCAATCCCCGCATCCTTCGCCCACATGCTGGCGCGCAAACCCCGGCCTATCATGAAAGCGCGAAAAGCCTCCCGCCGCTCGGAGAGCGCAGCCGGTTTCGGCGCAGAAACTTCACCCATCAAAGTCGTGGGCTTTGCCCGCGCCTGCGCGAGCCGGGTCGCGATGGGGGCTTTGTCTTCGCGCTCCGTTGCGCGATAAACCCCGCTCTTGCCGCCGGATTTTTCGCGCAACGTCACGCTCTCAATTCTGGCCGCGCGATCCACCGCTTTCACCATGTCATAAATGGTCAGCGCCGCAATGCTCGCCGCCGTCATCGCCTCCATCTCCACCCCGGTCGGGCCGGTGGTGCAGGCCGTCGCGAGAATACGAATGGCCCGCCGATCCGGCAGCGGCTCAAACTCCACACGCGCCTTGGTCAGCGCAATGGGATGGCAGAGGGGGATCAGCTCCGCCGTCTTCTTGGCCGCCATTATGCCCGCAATGCGTGCGGTGGCCAGCACATCCCCCTTTTTCGCATTGCCGGAAAGCACCGCCTCAAAGGCTTCGGCTGAGAGGCAGACAGTGGCTTCAGCGACCGCCTCCCGCCGCGTATCCGGCTTCTCGGAAACATCGACCATGCGCGCCGCGCCTGAGTCATCCAGATGGGTGAGTTTGCTCATGGGGCCATGTTACCCCGGAAAGGCCTGTAAATGTCATCCCCCAGAGGTGGAGGAGGACGGCATATTACCTGCGTGGCGTTGACGCCTGGGCCCCCTTCCCCTCGCTGGCGCTTGGCCGGGGATGACAGTGGGGATGATGAAACCGCCACGGCTGGGATGACAGACGGGATCAGTTCTGTTTCAGCAATGCGCGCGTTGCATCCGCCACATTCTTCTGACGCATCAGGCTTTCGCCAATCAGGAAGCTGGTGACGCCGCCATCGGCAAGGCGCTTGAGATCGTCACCTGTCGAAAGCCCGCTTTCCGCAACCACTAGCCTGTCTGCCGGAATACGCGGCGCAAGGCGCAGCGTTACGGCGATGTCGGTAACAAAGCTGTTGAGGTCACGGTTGTTGATACCGATCATCTGTGCATCCAGCGCCAATGCGCGGTCGAGTTCGGCTTCGTTATGCACTTCGACCAGCGCATCCATTTTGTAATCGCTGGCCGCGTCGATCAGCGCACGCGCTTCCGCGTCGGTGACCGATGCCATGATGACCAAAATGCAATCCGCGCCCCAGACGCGGGCTTCAGCCACCTGATAGGGCTCGAACATGAAATCCTTGCGCAGCGCAGGCAGGCGCACTGCATCGCGCGCAGCGGTGAGAAATTCCGGCGCGCCCTGAAAGCTCGGCGCATCCGTCAGCACCGAAAGGCAGGCGGCGCCGCCCTCTTCATAGGCGCGGGCGAGCGATGGCGGATCGAAATCGGCGCGGATCAGCCCTTTGGAGGGGCTGGCTTTCTTGATTTCCGCGATCAGCCCATAGCGCCCTTCGCTGCGCTTTTTCTCCAGCGCGGCGCGAAAGCCGCGTGGGGCGCTGGCTTTGCGGGCCAATGCGTCCATCGTTTCGGCTGCGCATCTGGCTTTCGCTGCGGCGATTTCGCGGCGCTTATACTCTGCGATTTTGGAAAGAATGCTCATGCGGCACGCGAACAGGAAATGAGGTTGGAAAGAACGGTTTTGGCCGCGCCAGTGTCCAGCGCATCGCCCGCCTGCGTCACGCCCTCGCGCAAATTCTTCGCCTTGCCCGCCACGATCAATGCGGCAGAGGCATTGAGCAGCACAATATCGCGATAAGCACCTTTTTCGCCATTCAGCAGGCGGGTGAGGGCGGCCGCATTTTCTTCCGCCGCGCCGCCCTGAATATCGGCCAATGTCGCCGTTTCCAGCCCTGCATCGCGCGGGCGAATTTCGTGGCGTTCGATCTCGCCATTGTGAAGCGCGGCGATAGAGGTTGAGGTGGTGATGGTTATCTCGTCCATCCCATCCCTGCCATGCACGATCCAGGCTTTTTCGCTGCCGAGGCGGCGCAATGCTTCGGCCACCGGATCAATCCATTCGGCCGAGAACACGCCCATCAATTGCCGCGTCACGCCTGCCGGGTTGGAAAGCGGGCCAAGCAGGTTGAATATCGTGCGGAAGCCAAGCGCGCGGCGCACGGGTGCGACATATTTCATCGCCGGGTGATAGGTCTGCGCGAACAGGAAACACAGCCCGACATCCCTCAAACATCTTTCAGCAACCTCAGGCATCACATCAATCTGCACGCCCAGCGCTTCCAAAACATCTGCCGCGCCGGTTTTGGACGACATGTTGCGATTGCCATGCTTAGCAACGGCCACTCCGCAAGCAGCGACGACAAAGGAGACTGCGGTGGAAATGTTCAGCGTGCCATGCCCATCCCCGCCCGTGCCGCACAGGTCGATCGCGCCTTCGGGGGCTTTGAGTGTGCGCATCCGCGCGCGCATGGCGCTGGCGGCCCCAACAATCTCATCCACAGTCGGCTTGCGCACGGCGAGCGCGGTGAGAAAGGCGGCCATGCGCGGCTCGGAAATCTCACCGGACATGATGGCGTCGAACGCCGCAGTCGATTGCGCGGTGTCGAGGCTCTGCCCGCTGCCAACCAATTTCAGCAGCGGAAGAAAGACATCTTCGGCGCTCATGAGCGGCCCGCAGCGGCTGCGATATTGAGGAAATTCTGCAAAAGCTGATGGCCGTGTTCGCTGGCAATACTTTCGGGGTGAAACTGCACGCCGTGTACCGGAAAGCGCTTGTGCATCACCCCCATGATCGTGCCGTCCTCGGTTTGCGCCGTGACTTCGAGGTCGGCAGGCAGCGACGAGGGCTCGATGGTGAGGGAGTGATAGCGCGTCGCCTCGAAATCGTTGTTGAGGCCGCGAAACACGCTTTTGCCAGTGTGGTGGATGCGGGAGAGTTTGCCATGCATCGGCTCATTGGCCCGCACGACCTTGCCGCCATAGACCTGCCCGATGGACTGGTGGCCCAGGCAAACACCGAGAATCGGCACGCTCCCCGCCGCCTTCTCGATCAGCTCAAGGCAGATGCCCGCTTCGTTCGGGGTGCAGGGGCCGGGGGAGAGGACAATGGCGTCCGCCTTCAGGGCAAGGGCGTCCGCGACGGAAATCTCGTCGTTGCGCTTCACGGTCACGTCCGCCCCCAACTCTCCCAGGTAGTGGAAGAGGTTGTAGGTAAAGCTGTCGTAATTATCGATCAGAAGCAGCAAAACGCACCTATGTCCCTGTAATCGCAAACGAAAAACCCCACCCCGGCATCGGCGCGAACCGGGGCTGGGGTGGGGCATAATCGCGAATGCTGCCGCCTATTGGAAGGCGTCATCATGGCCGGGATCAGAGGACTTCAAACACCTCATATTTCACGCCGGTTGTGCTGGCGCCGCCCATCGCCACGCAGACGATGTCGTTCAGCCACTGGTAGCGCGGGTCGCCGGTTTCAAACACCGGCGTCGTGCGGAAATAGAGGGTGCGATAGTCCTCATCGGTTTGCGTGCCGCCATTGGCGCGCTGACGACGAATTTCCGGCATCGACTGAATGACACCGCGATAGGACACATAGATTTTCGCCCCATCATCGGTTTGCCAGGTCAGCCGCGCGTCGAGCCGAAGCACGCCGCGCGCCTCTTCGATGGTGGCCCAGTCGCCACCACCGTTGAGAACCTTGCCCTTGAGCCGCTCACCCTGAAACAGGCCACCCGTCACCACCGCAATCATCCGGCGTCCGAAATGGGCATTGCCCGTGTCGTGCTGAACCGGTTCGAGATCGGCGTTGTAACTGCACAGATGGCGCGTTTTGAGTTCAGGCATCGCTGACCTCACGATTTGAAGGTGAGGGTGACGCCGAAAGTGCGCGGCGGGGCATAAGGCACCAGAACCTGACGGTAGGGCGCGAAAGCGGTGACATAGTTCGCCACCAGCTTGTCCCCAAGGTTCTTGCCCCACACAGACACTTCCCAATGATCGTCAAGCGACGACAGCGAAATGCGTCCATCCACCATCGAATAGCCAGGCTGGGTCTGGGTGGCGATGTTGTTCGGATCGAAGAAGTATTTCGAGGTGTGCATATAGTCCACACGCGCAGTCAACACGCCAAAGGGCACTTCTTCGGTCAACTGAACGCCAATGTTGATCTTGTTCTTCGGCGCACGGGTCAGCGTGTTGCCGGGGAAGTTGATCGAGGCCGTGGGATCGAACTTGGTATATTTGGCATCGAGATAGGCCCAGCTACCGTCGATTTGTAGGAACGAGAAGGGTAGGGCGACGAATTCAAGCTCTGCACCCTTGATCTCGGCTTCAGCGGCATTGCCGACCACAAGGCCATACAATGCGATGAGCTGGGAGATTTGCAGGTTGGTGTAATCGGTTTTGAACAGCGTGCCGTTCAATTGCAGCCGATTGTCGAGCCAGCGGGTCTTTGCGCCAAGTTCATAGCTCCAGGCATATTCGGGATCGTAAGGCGTGCTGGCGCTCGCAGGTGTACTCGCGATGCCTTGGAAGCCACCACTTTTGAAGCCGCGCGAAGCGCTGCCATAGACCATGGCATCTTCTGTAACCTGCCACTCAAGGGCGGCCTTCGGTGTGAAAGCATTCCAGCTTTTGTTTGGATTCACATCGTAATCCACTGTCCAGGGAGCAGGAACCGGCGTTCCCGACGAACTGAGAAGGATTGCGCCAAACCGGCCGTCCTTCTTTTCCCATGTCATGCGGGCGCCGACAGTCGCTGTCAGGTCTTCGAGGATTTTGTAGTTAGCCTGTCCGAACAGCGCGAAGCTGCGGCCCGTGACTTTTTGGGGGAAGCGTTCCAGGCCCGTCGCGGTCGGAAACTGTTGCAGCAGCGTTTCAACGCGATTGTTCTTTTCGTTGAGGAAATATGCACCCACAACGCCGCTCAGCCGATCTTCCATCGTGTTGAAGGACAAGCGCAGTTCCTGGCTGAACTGACTGTTCTTTTCCTTGTCCATTTCGGTGGATTCGATCTGGGCAGGCTGGTTTACTGGGTTGCTGAAGAACGGAATGACCGAATCTGTGCGTACGTCGCGGTAGGCAGTGATCGAGGTGATGGTGCCGAGCGAGGTCGTCCAGTTGGCCTCCGCGCGCACATTGGCGAGGTCGCGGCGCAGATGGCCATCGGTCCACGCATTCACCACGCGCGGATCAGGATTAACGCCTACGCAATGAATGCCCAACTGAAAGCTGGAGTCACAGATATTGTGGCGCGGATTACCCTTCTGGTCCTGATTGGTATAGTCGGCGGCAAGGATCAGTTCGAGGGAATCGCTGGGCAGGAAGCGCAACTGGCCCTGAACCGTCGACATGTGCAGATCGTTGACGCGATTGCCGGTCGTTTCGTTATATTCGAAACCGCTGCGATTCTTGCTCGAAGCGCCGCCCGAGAAGAACAGGTTGTCGGTGAGTGGCACATTTACCTGACCATTGACGTTGATCGCGTTGTAGTTGCCGATGGTGGCGGATGCCTTCACCGCATACTTATCATCGGCCTTTTTGCTGATGAAATTGACGAGACCACCAGCAGCGTTCTTGCCATAGAGCGTGCCTTGCGGACCGCGCAGGACTTCGATGCGTTCGAGGTTGTAGGCATCAACGTCGGCAAGGCCGCCACGGCCCGCATAGACGCCATCCATAAACACCACAACGGAAGGATCGCCGCCCGCGTTCTGACTGATGCCTTCTGCGCTGCCAATGCCGCGGATGGAGAGATTGAGTTCGGCGGGCGTAAACGCGGTTGCCGTGAAGCCCGGTGTGCGCTGCGCAATGTCGCCAATCGTTTCGATATGGCTTTTTTCAAGATCCTGCGCGCTGAAGGCGGTGAGGGACAGCGGTGTGCGCTGCGCATCCTGCTCCACCTTTTGCGCCGTGACGATGACGGTTTCGATGCCGATATCTTCGGCCTGCGCGGTGAACGCGCCCGCAATGGTAAGGCACAGCAAAGCTGCCGAACCTTTGAGCGCCGAGCGTAAAACTGTCATTTTCCGATCCCTCTTGATGTCATTTTAGTTAGTTTTCGAACTATCATTTTCTGCCCGGCAAGTATAGACGCCAAAGACACGGTGGGCGCGGGGGCAGGTGTTCCAGTTTGGCGGTTTTGGCTTGGTATTAAAGGGTTTTCGCGCTTTCGGGCGCTTATCGTCCGGCTTCTGCCGGGTGCCGCATTTTTGGCGCTTGTTGTTTGGATGCCACGTTTGGGGCCCTGGTGTTGTCAGTGTTTGCACAGCCAGTCCGGTTGACTTGTTAACCACCTGACGGGTCCATTGCGCCATGACTGGTAAAACTGATTTTTGGATAAAGGCCGGGGCTGCGCTGTTAGGCCTGGTGTGTGCGCTGGCGGCCGTCGCGTTCGGATTCTCGCTGTCCCAGGCTTGGTTAAGTGAGACGCCACCTGAACGGGTTGAAGTCGCGCTCACTGTCCCGGCCTATCTGCCGCCCACCGCAAAACCAGCGAAGGCGGCAGCAACAACGTCCGCTCCCGCCGTGGCGCGGGCCAGGTTGCCCCAAACCGCTACCATGCTGCCAACTGCGCACAAGGCTCTTGCATCGGCGGATAGTGCTCCGCCTCAGGCAGTGCAGCAGGGGAAGCGGCCAGCCATCGCCATTGTGATTGATGATCTTGGTGCCGATCTCGTCGGCACGCGCCGCACCATGGCGCTGCCCAAAGCGGTAACGATGGCGTTTCTACCTTACCCCGATAAAACGCCGGAACTGTCTCACGATGCGTTTTCCGCGGGCCACGAAATCCTTCTGCACATGCCGATGGCGCCCAAGAGCGCGCGCTTCGATCCCGGCCCAAATGCCCTGCATGTGGATATGCCGAAGGAGGAGGTGCAGCGCCGCGTGCTTTGGGCCTTGAGCCGTGTGCCGCAGGCCATCGGTCTCAACAATCATGAGGGGAGCTGGTTCACCTCCGATCACAAGGCGCTTATCCCGGTGATGGATATTCTGGCCCAGAAGCATCTGTTCTTTCTGGATTCGCGCACCACGGCGCAATCCAAAGGCGTCAAACTCGCGCGCGCCGCCAATGTGCCGGTCGCAGGGCGCGATGTGTTCATCGACGATACGGTCTCAGCAGACGCAATAGCCCGCCAACTCGGCATGATCGAAACGGTAGCGCAGCGCAAAGGCATCGCCATCGCCATCGGCCACCCGCATCGCCAGACTCTGGCGGCGCTGGAAGCGTGGATTCCGGCAGTTGAAAAACAGGGCTACGAATTGATCCCGCTGAGCGAAGCGATCAGGCGGCGCAATGCGGCGTCACTGGCCTCGGCGGCTCAGTGAGGCGGTGCGCACCGCTTCATCGGCGGCTGCCATCAGCGCGCGGGCTTTGTTGATCGTTTCCTGCACCTCGGCTTCAGGATCGCTATCGGCGACCACGCCGCCGCCTGCCTGCACATACATGGTGCCGTCTTTGACGAGCGCAGTGCGCAGCACGATGCAGGTATCCATCGTCCCATCGGCGGCGAAATAGCCAACCGCGCCCGCATAGACCGCGCCGCGCTTCACCTTTTCAAACTCGTCGATGATCTGCATGGCGCGGATTTTCGGCGCGCCCGACAGTGTGCCCGCGGGCAGCCCCGCGGCCAGCGCGTCAATCGCATCCAGCCCGTCGCGGATTTTGCCTTCGACGTTGGAAACCAGATGCATCACATGGCTGTAGCGCTCGATGAAGAAACTGTCTGTCACCGTCACCGTGCCGGTGGCGGCCACACGGCCCACATCGTTGCGGCCCAGATCGAGCAGCATCAGATGTTCGGCCCGCTCTTTCGGATCGGCCATCAATTCATCGGCCAGCGCCTGATCTTCTGCCGCTGTGGCGCCGCGTTTGCGCGTGCCCGCGATAGGGCGAATGGTCACCACGCCATCGCGCAGGCGCACCAGAATTTCCGGGCTCGACCCAACAATAGAGAAGCCGGGAAAAGCGAGGTGATAAAGAAAGGGCGAAGGGTTCAGCCGCCGGAGCGCCCGATAGAGCGAGAACGGCGGCAAGGTGAATGGCTTGCTGAACCGCTGGCTCGGCACCACCTGAAAAATATCGCCCGCACGGATATACTCTTTGGCGCGCGCGACGATGGAAAGATATTCGTCATGCGTGGTGTTGGAGTCTGCTGCCGTGATCGCCGGAAGATCGTCCGGCACAGGCGGGGAGGCGGGGGTAGGCCGTTCCAGATCGGTCACCGCATCGTTCAGCCGCTCGCAGCCGCGCGCATAGGCGGCACGCGCAGTAACACCCGCTTCCGGCCAAACCGGCGTGACGATGATGATCTCGTCCTTAATGGTGTCGAAAATCGCCGTGATCGTTGGGCGGATCAAAATAGCATCCGGCAAATTCAAAGGATCAGGCGGGGGCGGGCCCAGTTTTTCGATCAGCCGCACCGTGTCGTAGCCGAGATAGCCGAACAGCCCCACGGCCATCGGCGGCAGTTCGGGCGGCAACGCCATTTGCGTTTCGCCAAACAGCTTGCGCAAAGATTCGAGCGGCTTGTCGGCGAGTTCGGCGGGCACAAAGGTATCTGCGTTTTCGCGCGCGCGGCGGTTGATTTGCGCCTTGCCATCGACACAACGCCAGATCACATCCGGCTTCAACCCAATGATCGAATAGCGCCCGCGCGCCTCGCCGCCTTGCACGCTTTCCAGCAGAAAAGCGTTGTCCCGGCCTTCGCCCAGTTTCAGAAACGCGGAAACCGGCGTTTCCAGATCGGCGATCAGGCGTGTGTAAATCGCCTGCGGGCGGCCACTGTCATAGGCACGCGCAAAGGCATCGTATTCAGGATGGATCGCCATCTTCCGCTCACGAGCCTTCGCCGGTCACCTGATTAAGGCGTTGCTGATTGATGCGCGAGCCCTGCTTCTTCAGCGCAGCAGATGCGAGCGAGAGCGTAAGGTCGCTGCCCATGTCGTCGCCCGCGCGTTTCACGCCTTCAGCGAATTGCGGGTTACCGGTCGGCAGCGGCAGATGCAGCACGCTCGTCGTCACCGCAACAACCATGCCGTCGCCATTTGCGGCCGGGCCATAAACGCCAACAGTGGGGGGCTTGCTGAACAGAGCAGCAGCCAGCGCGGGCGAGAAGGTGGTGCCGGGCTGGTTGCGTTGCAGGCCGGAGCTCTTGCGCACGGTCGCGCCCACAGTTTTCGCGGCGGCTTCAATGCCGGTCTTCGTCACCTGTTCGGCCAATGCTTTGGCCTTGGCGTCAAGGCGCTGCATACGCTGCTGTGTATTCCACTCCTCGGTCGCGGTGCTGCGCACATCGGCCAGCGGCTTCAGCTTGGGCGGCGTCACGCCACCCACGTTGACGGCGTAGTAATTGGTGATTTTGGTCTGGAAGGGTTCGCCTTCCTCGCCAACTTCGCCCTTCTGGATTTGGGCGAGAAGATCGGGGTCTTGCGGCAGGTCGGCCTTGCTGCCATCCGGCGTCAGGCCATTTGCGTCGACGGCGGGCAGATGCACCACGCGCATACCGGCCTTCTTGGCGGCTTCGACCAGCGTGTCACCGCTATCCACCGCTTCCTGATAGGCATTGGCAATATCGACAAGTTGGCCACCGGCAAGCTGGGTTTGCACGGCCTTGGTCAATTCGTCTTTCACATCGGCCAGCGTCTTGCTTTCGCCGGGCGTGATTTTCGTCACACGCATCAACACCCAGCCGAACGGGCCTTTGACAGGTGCAGACACGGTATTTTCGGCGAGTGCAAAAGCGGCCTTGCCACGCGGCGCGTCAAGCGCCGCCTCAGTCTGTGTGCCGATGGAAAGTTCGTTGGCCGCAAGGCCGCGTTCCTTGCCGATTTGCGCAAAGCTCGTTCCGCTCTCGATTTTTGCGCGGGCGGCTTTCGCCTCCGCCTCGGTGGGGAAGGTGATCTGCTCAATGTCGCGCTTTTCGGCGATGACATAGGTGTCCTTGCGCGCATCATATTGCTGCTTGAGCTGCGCATCCGTGACGGCGGGGATTTTGCCCATCACATCGGCGGGCGTGGCGATGGCATAGGTGACGTCACGATATTCCGGCGTCGAGAAGCTGGCCGCGTGGACCTTCACATAATCGGTCAGCTGCGCATCGGTGGGCGGGGCAATGGCGCCCACGGCGCTGGCCGGAATTTCAAAATATGCCGCGCCGCGCACTTCGGTCTGGAAGGCATAGATCGCGCCGACATAGCCCATCGGCATTTCAAACCCGCTTTGTACTGCGCGCAAAAGCTGGTCGCGCGCGGTCTCGCCGCGGATCAGGTTGATGAAGCCCTGTTCGTTGAAATCATTCTCCGCCGCCACCCGCAAAAAGGTGCCTTTGTCGAACGTGCCGAGCGGGCCGTTGAAGGCGGGCATATTGCGGATCTGGGCGGCCACCAGCGCATCGCTGACGGTCAGCTTGAGTTTGTCGGTAATATTGTCGAGCGCCGCGCGGATCATCGAGCGGTCGAGAAGCTGCTTGCCCAGATTCATCGCCCGCGCCATTTCGGCGGTGAATTCGCCCTGCTGGCTGCGCTGGCGAAGTTCGGTGCGATATTCGCGCTGGAATTCTTCCAGCGAAATTTCCCGGCTCCCCACGGTCGCCACATCCGTCGAGGTGCGGCCCTGGAAAATGTCGCCAACGCCCCACATGGCGAACGCCAGCGAGAGTATGCCTAAAAGTATGGTCGCAACCCAGGATTTGGCGAAGTTGCGCATCTGGCTGAGCATGATGAAATCCCAAGGCGTAGCGGCGTGAAGCGGCGGATGATAGGGAGGGCGCCTTGTAGGGGCAAGCAAGGGAAAAGGCTAGGCTTATGAGGCAATTGATCGCCGGTAACTGGAAAATGAATGGCACAGGCAAAAGCCTGGCCGAGCTTAGCGACTTGCGCGTGGCATTGGCCGCGAAGCCGCCGGGGGCCGATGTGCTGGTCTGCCTTCCGGCCACGCTGATCAGCCGGGCTTTTGCCTCGGTGGCGCATGAATTCGAGCTGGGGGGCGAGGATTGCCATGCCGAGGTATCGGGCGCCTTCACCGGCGATGTCAGCGCCGAAATGCTGAAGGACGCGGGCGCCAGCGCGGTGATCGTGGGCCATTCCGAACGCCGCCAGTACCATGGGGAAACCGATGCTGAGGTCGCGGCCAAGGCGAAAGCGGCCCACCGGGCGGGGCTGCTCGCCATCGTCTGCATCGGCGAATCGCAAAGCGAGCGCGATAGCGGCAAGGCGCTGGAGATCTGCACAAAGCAGCTGGATGGCAGCCTGCCCGATGGGCTCACCGCCGCCAACACAGCGCTCGCCTATGAGCCGATCTGGGCCATCGGCACGGGCCGCACCCCCACCTCGGCGGACATCGGCCAAGTCCACAGCCATATCCGCGCCTGTCTGGTGCGCCGTTTCGGGGAGGAGGGGCAGGGTATGCGCATCCTCTATGGCGGCTCGCTCAAGCCTTCCAACGCCGCGGAAATCCTGGCGCTGCCAGATGTTGGCGGTGGACTGATCGGTGGGGCCAGCCTGAAGGCTGCGGATTTTCTGGCCATTATTGCAGAGGCCGCAGCCACTTAGCGGGGGGCGCGCCATCCTTCGTTAACCTCCGGCATGGCAATTTGAAGGCGATTTTCGAGCCGAGGCCATGCTGCGTCTGAACTACGACAACGCACACGTGTTGGTGTACGACCCGGTCGCGGCCAATCGGAACGCGACGCGGGCAGCGCTGTATATGCTGGGATTCCGCCATATTGAGACGGTGGCCTCGCTTGAGGATTTTGCCGAATTCATCATCAAGAGCCCGCCCGATCTGGCGGTCTGCGAATCGCAAGGCGCCTCGGCGCAGCTTTGCGATCTGATCCAGAATCTCCGGCAAGGCGCGGGGCTCAACCCCTATCTCGTGCTGATCGTCACTGCCTGGGACAATTCCACGGCGCTGGTGCGTAGCGTGCTCGATTCCGGGGCTGACGATCTGCTTCTCAGACCCTTTTCGGTGGCGCAGCTTGGCCAGCGGGTGCGCGCCCATATCGAGCGGCGCAAGAGCTTTGTCATCACCACCGATTATATTGGCCCGGACCGGCGAAAGGATGAGAGCGATCGCGACGCCAATATCGAACGCTACCAGCCGCCCAATTCCTTGCGCATGAAAGCCGCCGATGGGCTTTCGGGCGATGCGGTGGCAGCCAAGCTGGAGGGCGAATTGCGCACCGCGCGCGAGGTTTTCGGCACCGAAAAGCTACGCCGCGATGCCTTCCAGATCTGCGTGTTGTGGCGATTGCTACAGGGCTATCTGCCGGGGGCGGCCATCTATGACCGGGATCTGGAAAAGCTGACCGGCCTTACCCAGAGTGTGTCTGCCCGCTGCCTTGGCACTGAAGTGGATGGCGCCGTGAAATGGTGCGACGAAATCCTTGCCTCCATCGACGGGCTGCATAAGGGCGTGGAGCGCAATACGACCATGCACCTTCTGGGCAAGGCGGCCCTGCATCTCAGCCAGATCTTCGATCCCAATATCCCGGCCAATGAGCGGCTGAACCAGATCGACGCCGCGGTTGCCATTGTCCACGCCCGGCAGGCGCTGGAAACGGCGTCCTGACCGGAACCAGCACCGCTAAGCGGTGGCGATTCAGCATCTTTGCGCAAGCGGGTTGCGGCTGGGGCGGGTTCGGCCTATTGAACCGGCCGCGAGCCTTGCCGGATTCCCTATGCAGACAGTTCTTATCATTCTTCAGCTTTTTGTCTCGATCGCGCTCGTCGTGGTCGTCCTGCTTCAGAAATCTGAGGGCGGGGCCTTTGGCATGGGCGGCAGCGGCTCCGGGCTTGGCGGTCTGTTCAGTCCGCGCGGCGCGGCCGATACGCTGACCCGCGCGACGACGGTTTTGGGGGTCCTCTTTTTCCTCACCTCGATCGCGCTGACGATTCTCTCGCAGCATGGCGGGTCCGCGCGTCCGGCGTCGATTCTCGATACGCCTGCGCCGGTGACGGCCCCGGCCAAGCAAGCGCCGCCCGCGGCACCTCAGGCACCTTCCGTTCCCAAGGCGCATTAATTCGTTCGTTATCAGCAACTTTCAGGCTTCTCTTGAAGCTGTTGTTGATCTTTTTCACTGTGCGCATATTCGTGCTTGAGCCGAGGCGCGCCTTACGACAAGGTGATCTTCCATGGCGCGGTTGATCTTTATTACCGGCGGCGTGGTCTCCTCTCTCGGGAAAGGTCTCGCCTCGGCAGCACTCGGTGCTTTGCTTCAGGCACGCGGTTATCGCGTGCGTCTGCGCAAGCTCGATCCCTATCTCAATGTCGATCCGGGCACGATGAGCCCGTTTCAGCATGGCGAGGTCTTTGTCACCGATGACGGGGCGGAGACCGATCTCGATCTCGGTCACTATGAGCGCTTCACCGGGGTTTCCTCGTCCCAGTCCGACAATGTGACCGCCGGGCGGATTTATCAGACTGTGATCTCGAAAGAGCGGCGCGGCGGCTATCTGGGCCGCACCGTGCAGGTGATCCCCCATGTCACCGACGCGATCAAGGAATTCGTCCTCGCGGGCATCGACGACCTTGATTTTCTGCTCTGCGAAATCGGCGGCACGGTGGGCGACATCGAGGGCCTGCCGTTCTTTGAAGCCATTCGCCAGCTTGGCAACGATGTGGGCCACGATCAGTCGGCCTTCGTGCATCTGACTCTGGTGCCCTATATCGAGGCCGCGGGCGAACTGAAGACCAAGCCGACGCAACATTCGGTCAAGGAATTGCGCGCTATCGGCATTCAGCCCGATATCCTGCTTTGCCGCGCCAGCCATCCGGTGCCCGATGATGAGCGCCGCAAGATCGCATTATTCTGCAATGTGCGGACCGAACGGGTGATCCCCGCGCTCGACATGCCGACGATCTATGACGCGCCGGTGCGCTATCACAATGCGGGTTTCGATACCCAGGTGCTGAGCGTGTTCGGCATCACCGACGCTCCCGAACCCGATCTGTCACAGTGGCAGGCAGTCGGCGAGCGGGTGAAAAACCCCGAAGGCGAAGTGCGCATTGCGGTTGTCGGTAAATATATCCAGGTGAAGGATAGCTATAAGTCGCTATCCGAAGCGCTGACCCATGGCGGTCTCGCCAACAATGTCAAAGTCCACATGGACTGGATCGACTCCGAGATTTTCGAACGCGACGACGCGGCGTCCTTCCTCGAAAACGTACACGGTATCCTGGTCCCCGGTGGTTTCGGCGAACGCGGCACCGAGGGCAAAATTCAGGCGGTACGCTTTGCCCGTGAACGCAAAGTTCCGTTCTTTGGCATCTGCTATGGCCTGCACATGGCGGTGATCGAGGCCGCGCGCGATCTGGCCGGGCTGGACGGCGCAGGGACTACCGAAATTGGCCAACCCAAACATCCCGTCATCGGCCTGATGACCGAATGGGCCAAGGGTAACGAGAAAGAGATCCGTAAAGCCGATGGCGACATGGGTGGCACAATGCGGCTGGGCGCCTATCCCGCAAAGCTGACGCCGGGCAGCCGCGTGGCCGAGGTCTATGGCACCACCGAAATCAGCGAGCGCCATCGCCACCGCTATGAGGTGAATGTCGAATATACCGCCGAACTGGGCAAGCATGGCCTCCAGGTTTCCGGCTGGTCGCCGGATGGCCGCCTGCCGGAGATCATGGAAATTCCCGATCACCCGTGGTTCATCGGCGTGCAGTTCCATCCCGAACTGAAATCCCGTCCGCTGTCGCCGCACCCGCTGTTCACCTCGTTCATCGCCGCCGCGGTGCGCCAAAGCCGCCTGGTCTGAAATTCATCTTCGCCTTGCGGGAACGCACGGCTCCTCCCGTTGTTAGATTCGTGTAAGCGCGTTCTTGCGTTCATACGACATCCGACAAGGGAGTGCGGTGATGAGAGTTTCCGAAGTGATGTGCCGGGATGCCCGTCTCGTCCAGGCGAACGACACGATCCAACATGCAGCCCGGATCATGGCACAGGAAGGGCTGGGTTTTCTCCCCGTAGAGGAAGAGGACCGCATGGTCGGCATGATTACCGACCGCGATATCGTCATCCGCTGCATCGCACAGGGCAAATACGGCGATGCGCGCGTGCGTGATGCCATGACCCGCGACGTGAAATATTGCTTCGAGCGCGACGATCTGGACGACGTAATGGAAAACATGGCGGAAATTCAGGTTCGGCGGTTGCCGGTGCTGAGCGAGGATAAACGCCTCGTCGGCATTATCTCGCTGGCCGATGCCGCGCGCATGGTGTCACCGGATACAGTCGGCGTGACGCTATCGGGCGTGGTGGCACCCGGCGGCTATCATTCCGGCGATCTGAGCCGGGTATAGGCTAGGTCCGACCTGCCGGTTATCCGAACAACTTGAACGCGCCCTCGCGTTCATTTTCTTCGCGCCCAGCATTTGCGCGCACGCGCAGCAGGTCACGCCGCGCCACCAGCCCGGTGAGCCTGCCGGTTGCGCTGTCAATCACCGGTACACGCCCCACATCGTGCAGCGCCATGCGGTCGGCCACCCTGCCTGCGAGTTCATCGGCTGTGGCGGTGATGAGGCCGTCGCTGTCGCAGGCTTTTTCCAGAGTCAGCCCATCTGCCCAGCCATCGCGTGTCCAGCGAAAAATATCGGCGCGGGACACCATGCCGACCAGCTTTGCGTCCTCGCCGACGACCGGATAGCTCTTGTGGCGCACCGCATCGGCGCTGAGCGAAAAAAAGCTCACCGCATCGCTCACCGTCATCTCCGCGGGCAGCGTATCCACCGGCTGGGCCATGATGTCGCCCACGCGCATGATTTCAAACGGATCGACACTGTATTCGCGCGTCAGATGCAGACCGCGCCTTGCGATGCGCTCGGTCAGGATCGAGCGGCGCATCAAAAGCACCGTCGCCAGAAACGCCGCCAGCGATGCCACGAACAAAGCGGGCAGAACGTGAATGTTTCCGGTCAGTTCAAAGGCGAACATGGTGGAGGTGAGCGGCGCGCGCATGGTGCCGCCCAAAATCGCCGCCATGCCAATCAGCACCCAGAATCCGCTATCGCCAAACGGCAGGATATGCGCTTCCAACGAGCCGAGCGCACCGCCCATGATGAGCAGCGGCGCCAGCACACCGCCCGATGTGCCGGACGAGAGCGCCACAATCCACACCACGGCCTTGCCGATCAGCAATGAGACAACCGCATCAAAGCCAAGGCTGCCATTTAGCAGCGCGCGAATAGTGTCGTAGCCCACACTGAGCACAGCCGGATCAAGCCAGCCGCCCACACCCACCACCACACCGCCCAGCGCAGGCCACCACATCCAATGGATCGGAAGTTTGCGGAACAGATCTTCGACGCCATAGAGACAGACTGTCATCAACGCCGATTGCAACCCGGCGGTAACGCCCACAAGGGCGCAAAGCCCAAGCCCCCACCATGGCATCAAAGGAATGCCGCTATAGGGAAAGAGCGGCCCCGCGCCCAAAAGCCATGGCCGCCATGCCGCCGCCACGATGGAAGCAATGGCAACGGGAATGAAGCTGCGCGGCTTCCATTCAAACAACAGCAATTCCACTGCCAGCAACACGGCGGCGATGGGAGTGTTGAACACCGCGGTCATGCCCGCCGCCGCCCCCGCCACCAGCAGCGTCTTGCGCTCGGCGGAGGACAGATTGAACATTTGCGCGAACAGCGAGCCCAGCGCGCCGCCGGTCATGATGATCGGGCCTTCCGCGCCAAACGGCCCGCCGGTGCCGATGGAAATTGCCGACGACAGCGGCTTGAGCAGCGCCACCCTCGGCTCGATCCGGCTGCGGCCGATGAGAATCGCCTCAATCGCTTCGGGGATGCCGTGGCCGCGAATCTTCTCCGAGCCAAAGCGCGCCATCAGCCCAATCACCAGGCTGCCGACCACCGGGATGGCGATAGTCCAGGCCGACAGATGCAGCCCCGAAAAAGTAACGGGCGCCACGCTCAGGCGCTGGAAATAGGCAAGATTGGTAATCAGCGCGATCAGCCGCAGCAGCACAAAGGCCGCGCCCGCGCTCATCGTGCCCACCAGCAGCGCCATGGCGCCGAGGCTGAGAACCCGCGCATCGGCGGTGAAATCGCGCAAAGTGTCCTTGTACGCGAAGGGTAGATTGTCTTTGTTGGGCATCGAAGCGGCAGGGCCTGATTTGGGAGCGCCGCTCTTATATCGCGTTACGATATAAATCAATCGAAGGGACCAAAAATGCCGCGTGCCAGGGTTAAGGATTTGACGCCACAGGATTATGCTGTGCTGGCGGACTTTCGTTTCCTGTTGCGCAACTTTCTTACTTTCAGCGAAGAGGCGGCGCGCGGCGCAGGCCTTTCGCCGCAGCAGCATCAGGCATTGCTGGCCATCAAGGGCTTTCCGGGCGACGCGCCGCCCTCCATGGGCGCTCTGGCGGAGCGGCTGGGCATCCGCCACCACAGCGCGGTCGGGCTGGTGGACCGGCTGGTGCTCGCGGGCTGGTTGCGCCGAACGCCTGCGCGGGACGATGCCCGCCGGGTCGCCCTCACCCTCACGCGGGCAGGCGAAGCCAAAATCGGAACGCTCTCCAGCGCCCATCGGGAGGAGTTGCGCCGCCTTGCGCCCCTGCTGCGGCAAGTGCTGGCCCGGATCGACGGGTAAGGACAGGCTTTGCCCGTCTCACCCGGCCATGCGATAGATCGGCCATGACCCAGACCCCAAATCCCGTTGTAACAGTCGGCAAAGTCGCCATCGGCAATACGCTGCCGCTCACCATCATCGCCGGTCCCTGCCAGCTCGAAAGCCGGGCCCATGCGCTGGAAATGGCAAGTGCCCTGAAAGAGATCGCGGCAAAAGCGGGCGTTGGCCTCATCTATAAAACCAGCTTCGACAAGTCCAACCGCACCAGCGCGGGCGGCAAGCGTGGAATGGGGCTCGAAGCCTCACTACCGATCTTCGCCGAAATCCGCGAAAGCCTTGGCTTGGCCGTCCTGACCGATGTGCATGAGCGCGAGCACTGCGCAATTGTCGCCCCGGCGGTGGATGTGTTGCAGATTCCCGCCTTCCTCTGCCGTCAGACGGATTTGCTCATCGCCGCCGCAGAAACCGGCAAGGTCGTGAATGTAAAAAAAGGCCAGTTTCTCGCGCCGTGGGACATGAAGAACGTGATCGCCAAAGTGACCGGGGCGGGCAATGCCAATGTGCTCGTCACCGAACGCGGTGCGAGCTTCGGCTACAACACGCTGGTCTCGGATATGCGCGCGCTGCCGATCATGGCGGGCTTCGGCGCGCCTGTGGTGTTTGATGCCACCCATTCGGTGCAGCAGCCGGGCGGGCAGGGCACGTCATCCGGCGGGGATCGCGCGATGGTGCCGTATTTGGCGCGTGCTGCCGTGGCCGTAGGCGTCGCCGCCGTGTTCATGGAGACGCATCAAGACCCGGATAACGCGCCGTCCGATGGGCCAAATATGCTGCGACTGGAAGATGTGCCCGCGCTGCTTGGCGAATTGGTCGAGATCGACCGCATCGCCAAGCGCAACAGGGCCTAGTTAAACGGCGTTGACCGCCATCCAGGTCTGCACAATCCCGACGATTGTGAGAACCAGCAAAACCAAAAGACTGAGCGCTGAAATGGTAAAGCCGACCTCACGTTTTTCCGGCGCGGCCATATAGCCGACCATATAGAGAAAACGCCCGGCCACCCAGACAAGCCCAACCACGCCCGCGAGCCAGGGCAGGGTGTGGAAATAGATTGTCGCGAGCCACAGCAGCGCAAAGAAGACCGGCAGCGCTTCCAGCGTGTTGTAGTGAATGCGGAAGGCACGCTCGAATTCCGGATGGCCGGAGGTGGCAGGCGCTTTGACGCCATGCCTGCCGCGCATCTGGCCAACGCGCACCATCATGACAGTGTAGAGAAGGACAGTAAGAACCGTGACAATTGCGGACAGGAGCCCGCCACAAGTTGCGAAAATCGGCATGAAGTTTCCCCTTGGTCGACTCGCTTGGGCGCGGCCGGTGGGAGACCCTACCAAATTTCAGGCTACTCGGCGGCCTTCTGGGCGGCGGCCTGACAGAGCTTCGACAACTGGTTGCGGATGGACGGTCCCTTGGTATGGGCCATGCCGTCGCTATAGCCCTCGCTTTTAAGGCGCATCCGCACCTGATCCACATTGGCGCACTCGCCGGAGTTTGCCAGTTGAAAAGCCCTTTCCAGGGTCGTCGGTCGATCATTCATGGCCGAATCCTACAACGCTGACCCGGATATCGCTACCGGCGCGCGCGCTAGGTTCTTCATTTGACGCTCTTTCTGAGGCCGAACCGGTTCCACTTCGGCGGAAAACGCTCTAGAAGCGGCCCCGTATTTCGGAGACTGCCCATGACCGCCATCATTGATATTGCCGCCCGCGAAATCCTCGACAGCCGCGGCAACCCGACGGTTGAAGTCGATGTCCGCCTCGATGGCGGTGCCTTTGGCCGTGCCGCGGTCCCCTCTGGCGCCTCCACCGGTGCGCATGAGGCGGTTGAACTGCGCGATGGCGGTAAACGCTATGGTGGCAAAGGCGTCGAACAAGCTGTCGAAGCGGTCAATGGCGAGATTTTCGACACGCTGATGGGCATGGACGCCGAAGAGCAGGGCATGATCGACGCCGCCCTGATCCAGATCGACGGCACGCCCAACAAAGCGCGCCTCGGCGCCAACGCCATTCTCGGCGTTTCGCTGGCGGTCGCCAAAGCCGCGTCCGAAGCGGTGAACCTGCCGCTCTATCGCTATGTCGGCGGTGTCCAGGCGCATATTCTGCCGGTACCGATGATGAACATCGTCAATGGCGGCGCCCATGCCGACAACCCGATCGACTTTCAGGAATTCATGATTATGCCGGTCGGCGCGGAAAGCTTCCGCGAAGCGCTGCGCATGGGTGCGGAGATTTTCCACACGCTGAAAAAGTCGCTGTCGGAAGCCGGGCACAACACCAATGTCGGCGATGAAGGCGGTTTCGCACCGAACCTCAAAAGCGCCGATGAAGCACTCACCTTTGTCAGCCGCGCCATCGAAAAGGCCGGTTACAAACTCGGCGATGAAGTGATGCTGGCGCTCGACCCCGCCTCCACCGAATTCTTCAAGAACGGCAAATATGTGCTGGAAGGCGAGGGCCGCACCCTCGACCCCGCTGGCATGGTGAAGGTCTATGAAGACCTCTGCGCGCGTTACCCCATCCTCTCCATCGAAGACGGCATGGCCGAGGATGATTGGGACGGCTGGGCACAGTTGACCCGCGCGATTGGCGACAAGGTGCAGCTTGTGGGCGATGATCTGTTCGTCACCAATGTGAAGCGCCTGACCCAGGGCATCAAACAGAAGACCGCCAACGCCATTCTGGTGAAGGTCAACCAGATCGGCACGCTCTCCGAAACGCTGCTCACGGTGGAGACCGCGCACAAGGCCGCCTATCGCGCCGTGATGAGCCATCGCTCAGGCGAAACCGAAGACACCACCATCGCCGACCTTGCCGTCGCCACCAATTGCGGCCAGATCAAAACCGGCTCGCTCGCCCGCTCTGACCGGCTGGCGAAATACAACCAGCTCCTGCGCATCGAGGAACAACTGGGCGATTCTGCGGTCTATGCCGGTCGTTCAGTGTTGCGCGGATAATTAACGCCCGCTGTGTGTGCAAACATCTTGACGCACAACTGTGCGCGTGATTCGGTGCGTGCATGCGAATCCGTCGTAGCGTGACCCGTTTTTTTGGTGCCCTGGTGCTGCCGTCCATCTGTGCGGTGGCAACGGCCTATTTTGGCTATTACGCCATTTGGGGTTCGCGCGGCGCGGTCCAGCTTTCGCATGTTGAGGCGAACCTTCAGACCCAGAACAAGATTCTGTCCGATGTGACCGATCAGCGTGAAAGATTGCAGCACCGGATCTCGCTTTTGGAACCCGGAGCTGTCGATCCCGATCTGGTGGAAGAACTCGCCCGTGGCCAGCTTCAGGATGGCGGGCCGAACCAGGTGGCCATTCCGCGTTCCGCGCACTGAACGGCGTACACTAACACCATTGTAAGTATTGGCATTTTTCCTTATGTTGGCGGGGGTTCTGCTTGCCAACGGCCTTGCCTCTTGCGAGAACCGGAACTGGTTCATCGAAGGCGTGCGCGCATGGCCGAACTGGCCGAAAATTTCAAAGCCGAGACGGCGGGCCCAGACCTGCTGAAAAAATTCTATTCCGACATGCTGCTCATCCGCCGCTTCGAGGAGAAGGCCGGGCAGATGTATGGCATGGGGCTGATCGGCGGCTTCTGCCACCTCTATATCGGTCAGGAAGCGGTTGTGGTGGGGCTGCAAGCCGCGGCAGGACCGCTGGATCAGGTCATCACCGCCTACCGCGATCACGGCCACATGCTGGCCTGCGGGATGGAGCCAAACGGCGTCATGGCCGAACTGACCGGGCGCGCCACCGGCTACTCCAAAGGCAAGGGCGGCTCGATGCACATGTTTTCGAGCGAGAAACGCTTCTATGGCGGCCACGGCATTGTCGGCGCGCAGGTGCCGCTGGGCACCGGCCTTGCCTTCGCCAACAAATATCGCGGCACAGATGGCGTGAGCTTCACCTATTTCGGCGACGGCGCGGCCAATCAGGGCCAGGTCTACGAAGCCTTCAACATGGCCGAGTTGTGGAAGTTGCCGGTCGTCTATGTGATCGAGAACAACCAATACGCCATGGGCACCAGCGTTGAACGCTCCAGTGCCGAACATCATTTCTACAAACGCGGCGCATCGTTCAACATTCCGGGCCACGAAGTGGACGGGATGGATGTTGAGGCCGTCTATGCGGCGGGGCAGGAGGCTGTAGCCTGGTGCCGCGCCGGTAAGGGCCCGATCATCCTGGAACTGAAGACCTATCGCTATCGCGGCCATTCCATGTCGGACCCCGCCAAATACCGCACGCGCGAGGAAGTGCAGTCGATGCGCGAAAAACGCGACCCGATTGAACATCTGGCAACCAAACTGATCGCGCAGAACATCATGACGGAAGACGCATTGAAGGCGCTGGACAAAGAAACCCGCCAGATCGTCAACACCGCCGCCGAATTCGCAACCGAATCTCCCGAGCCCGCGCCGGAAGAGCTGTATACGGACGTTCTCGCCTGATGGCCCAAAATATCCTCATGCCCGCGCTTTCTCCCACGATGGAGGAAGGCAAGCTTGCAAAATGGCTCGTCAAGGAAGGCGATGCGGTCAAATCCGGCGACATCCTCGCCGAAATTGAAACCGACAAGGCGACAATGGAATTCGAAGCGGTCGATGAAGGCCGCATTGGCGCGCTTCTGGTGGCCGAAGGCACAGAGGGCGTAAAGGTGAACCAGCCCATCGCCACGCTGCTGCAAGATGGCGAAAGCGCAGGCGATGCGCCGAAGCCTGCGCCCGCTGCAAAAGCCGCTGCAAAAGCCGAACCCGTTGCAAAAGCTGCGCCCGAACCAAAGCCGGTTGCCGAACGCGCCGACCCGGAAATTCCGGCAGGCACCGAAATGGTCAGCATGACCGTGCGCGAAGCCCTGCGCGATGCGATGGCCGAAGAAATGCGCCGCGACGAAACCGTGTTCCTGATGGGCGAGGAAGTCGGACAATATCAGGGCGCCTATAAGGTCAGCCAAGGCCTGTTGGAAGAATTTGGCGAGCGCCGCGTGATCGACACGCCGATCACCGAACACGGCTTCACTGGCCTTGGTGTCGGCGCGGGGTTCGCCGGGCTGAAACCCATCGTCGAATTCATGACCTGGAATTTCGCCATGCAGGCGATTGACCAGATCATCAATTCCGCCGCGAAAACGCGCTACATGTCCGGCGGCCAGATGGGCTGCTCCATCGTCTTCCGTGGCCCCAACGGCCCTGCCTCGCGCGTCGGCGCACAGCACAGTCAGGATTATTCGGCCTGGTATGCCCATGTGCCGGGTGTGAAAGTCGTCGCGCCCTATTTCGCGGCAGATGCAAAGGGCTTGATGAAAGCGGCGATCCGGGATCCCAACCCCGTCATCTTCCTTGAAAACGAAATCGTCTATGGCCGCTCCTTCCCGGTGCCGAAGCTGGATGATTTTGTGGTGCCCATCGGCAAAGCGCGTGTGGTGAAAGAAGGTGCGGACGTCACCATCGTCACCTACTCCATCTGTGTCGGCATGGCGCTGGAAGCTGCCGAGGCGCTTGCGCAAGACGGCATCGACGTCGAAGTGATCGACCTGCGCACCTTGCGTCCGCTCGATACCGAAACGGTGCTCGCCTCGGTGCGCAAAACCAACCGTATTGTCACGCTGGAACAGGGCTGGCCGGTGTGCTCCATCGGCTCCGAAATCTGCGCCGTGGTGGCGAATGAAGCGTTTGATTATCTCGACGCCCCGCCCACAAAGGTCACTGGCAAAGACGTGCCGATGCCCTATGCCGCCAATCTCGAAAAACTGGCGCTGCTCGAAGTGGCAGATGTGATCGCGGCGGTGAAAGCCGTCTGTTATCGGAGCTAAAGCATGGCCACGGACTTGAAAACCCGAACCGGTGGCTGCCATTGCGGCGCCGTGCGGTTTGAAGTGCGCACGCCCGATGAAATTGAGCTGGTGGAATGCAATTGCTCGATCTGCAAGAAAACCGGCTATCTGCATTTGATCGTGCCGAAAGCGCGTTTCACGCTTCTGAGCGGTGAAGACAAGCTCACCAACTACAGCTTCAACACCGGCACGGCGAAGCACCTGTTCTGTTCGGTCTGCGGCATCAAATCCTTCTATGTGCCGCGCTCGCACCCGGATGGCTACAGCATCAATTTCCACTGTCTCGACAAATCTGAATTTCATTCCATCCTCACGACCGAATTCGATGGCCGTGCGTGGGAAAACAATGTCGGCTCCCTAACTCCACTGGAAGACGCCTGATGTCCATCAACATCCTCATGCCCGCGCTTTCGCCCACGATGGAAGAGGGCAAACTCGCCAAATGGCTGGTGTCCGAAGGCGATGAGGTAAAGTCCGGCGACATCCTCGCCGAGATAGAAACCGACAAGGCGACCATGGAATTTGAAGCGGTCGATGAAGGCCGCATCGGCAAAATTCTGGTGCCGGAAGGTACTGAAGGCGTGAAAGTAAACCAGCCCATCGCCGTGCTGCTGAACGACGGGGAAGAGCCGGGCAACACCGACATAGAATCCGCCATGTCCTCCATCAAAGCCGCCGTAACAGCAGAAGCCGCGCCCGCAAAACTCACTCCAGAAAAACACATTTCCCTCGCCCCCAGAGGGGGAGAGGGTCAGGGTGAGGGGGAGACTGTTCCAACAAACGCGATAGGCCGCCCAGAAAACGCCTCTGTCCATCCCACAAACACACCCACCCGCATCTTCGCATCGCCACTCGCCCGCCGCATTGCCGATCAAAAAAACATCGACCTCACAACCCTCGAAGGCTCCGGCCCCCGTGGCCGCATCGTGAAAGCCGATGTTGAATCGGCTCAAGAAAACACAAAAAGAACCGCGCCCGCCGCGCAGGAAACAAGCACCCCCACACTCTCCGGCATCGCGCCGTTGCAGGATGCAAAGCTGTTCTTCAAGCCGGAGGATTACGAAGAAATCCCGCATGACTCCATGCGCAAAGCCATCGCCCGCAGGCTGACCTCCGCCAAGGCGCTGATCCCGCACTTCTACCTCACGATCGATTGCCGCATCGACGGTCTGATGGGCCTGCGCGCCCGCTTCAACGCCGCTGCGCCCAAGGCCGATGGTTACAAACTCTCCGTCAACGATTTCGTGGTGAAAGCCGCCGCCCACGCGCTGGCCCGCGTGCCGGAAGTGAATGCAAGCTGGACCGATGGCGCGATCCTGCGACACAAACATGCTGACATCGGCGTCGCCGTCGCGCTGGATTTCGGCCTCATCACCCCGATCGTTTTTCACGCCGGAGAAAAAGGCCTCGCCGCGATTTCCAACGAGGTGAAGTCGCTCGCCGAACGCGCCCGCGCCAAAAAGCTGAAGCCGCAGGAATTTGAAGGCGGCACCTTCGCCATCTCCAATCTCGGCATGTTCGGCATCCGCGAATTCACCGCCGTCATCAACCCGCCGCACGCCGCCATTCTGGCGGTCGGCGCGGGCGAGCAGCGCGCGATTGTGGTGGATGGTAAAGTTGAGGTCGCCACCGTGATGACCGTCACCATGTCCTGCGATCACCGGGTGATAGACGGCGCAACCGGCGCCCGCTTCCTGCAATCGTTCAAAGCGGCCGTCGAAGACCCAGCATCCATGCTGCTCTGAAGATGAGCGGGGCGGGCGGCACTATTGTAAACACAGGCGCAGACGCTCCGCCTGCTTTATGCGCCGCCTGCCAGGCACCACTTTTCGGCGCATTCTGCGCAGATTGTGGACAGGGGCGGGAAAGTCACCGCCGGTCCGTGGCCCTCCTGCTGCGCGACATCTTCAAGGATATCGTCAACTTCGACAGCCGCATCCTGCGCACCGGCCACGCGCTGCTGATCCAGCCCGGCGAGCTGGCCCGCGCCTTTCGCGAAGGCCGCACGCGCCCGTTCGTGCCGCCGATGCGGCTTTATCTGTTCGTCTCGCTGATTTTCTTTCTCACGCTGTCTTTCGCCAATATCGCCATCCTGCAAATCGCGGTGCAGGTGAACGGGCAGGCTCATCTTGCAGGCGGCGCGCAAAAGCCTTTCGTGCTGCAAATCAACCCCGCCACCAAGGTCGATCCGCAAACGGTGGCGCGCGCCAAACAGTTCGGCATTGATCTGCAACCCGGCAAGCTCGAACCCGGCGCCGTCCCCATCATTACGGGTGATGTGCGCTTTTTCGCGCCCATCGGCTCGGTGCAATCGCAGCTCCCGCCCGAAACACTGAAAATGATTTCCGATCTTCGCGCCCGCGTCTCGAAAGAACTGGTGAAAACACCGTTCGCCGGGTCAGACCGGGTGTTGCAGGGCGTTGAACACATCGCCAAAGACCCGGCAGCCATCAACGGCCCGCTCACCGTCTGGGTGCCGCGCATGTTGTTCCTGCTGGTGCCATTGTTCGCCGCGGTGCTGATGGTGTTCTACATCCGCGCCCGCAAGGCATTTTTCTATGTCGATCATCTGGTGTTCACGCTGAACTATTTCAGCACTACCTTTGTGATCCTGCTGGTCACCGCCGCCGCCGCGCAAGTGTTCCCCGGCATTGCCGTAGCTGTGGCTACAGTGTTCGCGCTGGGTGCGCATCTACTTTTCGCAATGAAGCGTTTCTACGGCCAGAGCTGGGCGCGCACCGCGCTCAAATTCGCAGGGTCGATGGCGGTCTATCTGATCTTCATCCTCGGCCCTGCTCTTGTGGCCGTCATCGTCATGAGCATATCGGAGGCTTAAGTGGCAGAAAATTACGATGTCGTCGTTATCGGTTCAGGCCCGGCGGGTTATGTCTGCGCTATCCGCGCCTCGCAGCTCGGCCTCAAAACCGCAATCGTGGAGCGGGACAGGCTGGGCGGCATCTGCCTCAACTGGGGCTGCATTCCCACCAAGGCGCTGCTGCGCTCCTCCGAAATCTGGCACCTCATGCACCGGCTGGAGGAGTTCGGCTTCAGCGCCGACAATTTCAAATTTGATCTCAAAAAGATCGTGGATCGCTCCCGCAAAGTCGCCAGCCAGCTTTCCGGCGGCGTTGGGTTTCTGATGAAGAAACACAAGATCACCGTCATCACCGGCGATGCAAAGCTTAGCGGCAAAGGCAAAATCTCCGTCACCAAAGACGGCAAAACCGATGAGATCAGCGCTAAAAACATCGTGCTCGCCACCGGCGCCCGCGCCCGCGCGTTGCCGGGGCTTGAGCCGGATGGAAAATTGATCTGGACCTATCGTGAAGCCATGGTGCCCAATGCGATGCCAAAATCCCTGCTCGTCGTCGGCTCCGGCGCTATCGGCATAGAATTCGCCAGCTTCTATCGCACCCTCGGCGTGGATGTGACGGTGGTGGAAGTATTGGACCGCGTGCTCCCCGTGGAAGACGAAGAAATTTCCGCCCTCGCACACAAGGCTTTTGCGAAGCAGGGCATGAACATCAAAACCGCGACAACGGTTGAAAAGTTGGAGAAGGGCGAAAACACCGTCACCGCCACACTCAAAACCAAAGACGGCAAAACCGAAACCCTCACCGTGGATCGCGTCATCCTCGCCGTCGGCATTGTCGGCAATGTGGAAAATATCGGCCTCGAACAGGCCGGCGTGAAGGTGGACAGAACCCATGTCGTGATCGACCAATGGGGCGCAACCGGCGTGGGCGGCATCTGGGCCATCGGCGATCTGGTGGGCGCGCCCTGGCTTGCGCATAAAGGTATGCATGAAGGCGTGATCGTGGCCGAACGCATTGCAGGCGTAGAGGGCGTACACCCGCTCGATACATCTAAAATTCCCGGTTGCACCTATTGCATGCCACAGGTCGCAAGCATTGGCCTGACAGAAGCACGCGCTAAAGCGGAAGGCCGCAAAATCAAGGTTGGCCGCTTTCCCTTCATCGGCAATGGCAAGGCGATTGCGCTTGGCGAGCCGGAAGGGCTCATCAAAACCATCTTCGACGCTGAAACGGGTGAGTTGCTCGGCGCGCACATGATCGGTGCAGAAGTCACCGAACTCATTCACGGCTACACGATAGCGCGCACACTGGAATCGACGGAAGCGGAACTGGTGGGAACAATTTTCCCACATCCAACATTATCGGAAATGCTGCATGAAGCGGTACTCGCCGCAGATGGCCGCGCGCTTCACATCTAAGTGCAGTTAGTGCGGCGCCAGATGATGTGACGACGAAACATCGCGGTGGCGGATGAGATTGCGCAACGCGCCGATACCGCAGGTCAGCGCGGTGCCGCACAACCCTGCCGCCGCGATCTGCCCCACCATCATCTGAATATTTGCGCCTGCGGTGGTCATGTTGAGCGACACAAGCATGGGGAAAATTTCTCCGCCTGCGATGCCGCCAATTCCGCCCACCAGCGTATTGCCCCATGGACCAAGGCTGAAACGCGGCGCGGATTCACACGTCGCATTACCGCCGATTAGACCAACGACAAAGTGGATAAACACATTGCTGAACATTGTCTTCACTCCCGGCTGCTTCGTCTGACACGCGAAGCATGCGCTGCAAGCAAAGTGTAACAGCAGTTCTTTAGATTGCTAAAAGATTCGATTTTGCAGTGCGGGGTAACTTGTGCTGCATCTGCGCAGCCGTTCTTCACACGAAAGTCAGTAGCAATTTCGCATCAAGCCCGGCCGCGTCAGAAAATGCTTATAATTCAAAGCAATCCGTCAAATGCGCGATCTTACGGGGTGGATTGGCCGCCCATGGCATTTTTTATTGCGCCGACAATACCGGTCAAAACCGCGCCGCCAGCGCCGCCCGCAACAACCTGTCCAAGCATGGAGCTCATGTCCTGCCCGTTCATGGCCGCCGTCAGTGTGGGCATGAGAAGCGCCAAAAGCTGCCCGCCGCCCAAGCCGCCAACAGCACCGGCAATTGTGTTACCCACCGGCCCAAGACTCACTGATTTCGCGGCCGAGCCTGCCGCATTGCCGCCAATTGCGCCCGTGATGAGCTGGATAATCAGATTCATGACCATTGCTGACATGCGTTATCCTCCAGATGTGCGTGGTGTCTTATGGCACCACAGCCAGCAATGTAGCAGAGGGAAGGGATTCGCACACGCGCCAAGCGTCAGTCGCGGCCGGAACCAGCCAGATAGCGCAACGCCTTCACCAACGCCGCAGAATCATCTGTCTGCATGGTGACGTAACGGGCGCGTCCCTGCGCATCGAAGAAGAACACCGAATTGGAGTGTGTCACTTCATAGGGCGTCGTGGCGGTCGCAGGTGTTGCGCTGTGCGCCACGCGATAGCGCCGCGCCAGTCTCGCAATCTGGTTTTCGCTGCCGCGCAAGCCATCCACCTGCGGGGCAAAGGCGGCGACATAGTCCTTCATCACCGCCAGCGTATCGCGCGCCGGGTCCACGGTCACAAACAGCACCCGCACATCCTTTGCCGTATCGCCCAGTGTAGCGAGCGCGGCAGAAAGATTGGACAGCGTCATCGGACACACATCCGGGCAATGGGCGTAGCCGAAATAGAGCACTGTCACCTTGCCGCGATAGGCGTTGGCGCTCACAGCCACGCCGTCATTGGCGCGGGTCATGGAAAAGGTGAGGGCAGGCATGATGCCACGAATATCGGTCATGTTCGGCGGCGGCGCGGCGGGTTTGCAGCCTGCAACCGCAAAGGCCAGCATCAGTCCGGCGGCGAAAAATACCTTGCGCAACATGGCTCCGAAATAGCACGCCGCCGCCCGGCGCGCCGCCCGCGATCCTGTGACCAATCGCCTCCCGCAAAGTGCCGTAGCGCAACTGTATAGTGCCGCCATGACATTGTTCGTGCGCAAATGGGGCCTTTATGGCGCGGCGCTGTGCATCGGCGCGGCGCTGGATCTCATCTGCCATTTCTTCCCCGCCGATCTGCCGTTCTGGATGCCGTGGGAATTTTCCTGGGCCATCTATCTCGCAACCGTGCTGGCGCTGGGCTGGTATTGGCGGGGCTGGCGCGCAACCGCGCCGTCTGAACGCCCGCCTGTCTGGCGCACGGTGTGTTATGTTTTCGGCATATTGCTGTTCTGGTTCTCGCTGCAATCGCGGGTGGATTATTACGCCCAGCATATGTTCTTCATCCACCGGGCGCAGCATTTCGTGCTGCATCATCTGGGCGCGTTTTTCATTGCGCTCGGTTTCGCCGGGCAGGTGCTGTTCAAGGGCATGCCCGATTTTCTGAAACCGCTGGTGCTGTGGTCTCCGGTGCAGCGCACAGTCGATTTTCTGCAACACCCCGTCATCGCGCCCACGCTGTTCGTGGGCATGATCTATTTCTGGCTGCTGCCGTCGCTCCACACCCGCGTCATGCTCGATGCCAATCTCTACGACCTGATGAACTGGACAATGGCGATCAACGGGGTGTTCTTCTGGACCCTCATCCTCGATCCGCGCCCCGCGCCGCCCGCGCGTATTTCCTATCTCATGCGGATGCTGCTCATCATTCTGGTCGAACCGCTGCAAATGGTGCTTGGTGCGGTGCTCTCGCTCTCGATGACCGATTTCTATCCGGTTTACGAAATCTGCGGCCGGGTGATCGACATCCCGGCCATCAGCGATCAGCATTATGGTGGGCTCATCATCTGGCTCCCCGGCACGCTGCAAAGTTTCGCCGCTTTCATCCTTGTACTGATTAACCTGCGGCTGCATGAAGAAGCGCAGGAGCGCGCGCAGCTGCCCGCGGGCGCCGTCTCAGCGCCCGCCAGACCGCATCAGTGACCGTGCCGTTCCAGTTCGCCAAAGCTGACATGGCAGGAGGGCACGTTGTTCTTCTCGACGTAACGCTGGTGATATTCTTCCGCCCGCCAAAAGGGTGGGGCATCCTCCACCGTGGTCGCAATCGGGCGTGAGAATTTGCCCGATGCGGTCAGTTCGGCAATCTTGGCCTTCGCCACCTCGGCCTGCGCCGGGGAGTGGGTGAAGATCACCGTGCGGTACTGCGTTCCAAAATCCGGCCCCTGCCGGTTCACCTGCGTCGGGTCGTGCATTTTGAAGAACAAATCCACCAGCCGCCCATAGGCGATTTGGGAAGGATCAAACGTCACCTCCACCACCTCGGCATGGTTGGTCTGCCCGGTGCAGACCTGCCGATAGGTTGGGTTGTCGTTGACCCCGCCCGCATAACCGGACACCGCGTCGATCACGCCGGGCACGCCGCGAAAGAACGACTCAACCCCCCAAAAACATCCCGCGCCAAAGGTGGCCTTTTCCATATCCGTGCTCCTTTTCGTCTGAGGTGAATATAGGTGCGCAAGGTGTTTGACGCATCCCGTCGCAATCCCTTAAGTCGCCCGCCATGAAGGTGGTGATTATTGGCGCGGGCGTGGCCGGCCTTGGGCTTGGCTGGCGTCTGGCGCAGGCCGGGGCCGAGGTCACGGTGCTGGAGCGCGCGCAAGCGGGCCATGGCGCCAGCTGGGCCGCCGCCGGTATGATTGCGCCAGTGGGCGAGGGCATCACCGGTGTCGAAGGTGATTTCGGCAGATATTCCCGTGCCTTGTGGCCCGCTTTTGCAGCGGAACTCGAACAGATTTCCGGCATCGATCTCGACTACCGGGAAAACGGAGCCCTGCTTGTAGCGCTGGATGAGCCAAGCGCCGCAACCTTACGCCAACGCACACAAAACGAACCCGAACTCACGCTGCTAAGTGGAGCAGAGGCGCAAACCCTCACTCCCATGCTCGCCGCTCCCATCTGCGCCGCATGGGCGCCGGAGGAAGCACAAGTCGATAGCCGCGCACTGGGCCGTGCGCTGGAAATTGCCTTCCTGCGCGCGGGCGGCACCCTGCGCCGCTTCGAACCCGCCATCGCCATTGAGGTGACGGATAACAAGGTCTGCACTATCCGCACCCCCTTCGGCCGCTATGCAGGCGATTCTTATGTATTGGCCGCAGGCGCGTGGACGGCAGAATTGCAGGGCCTGCCCACCAATGTTCTGCCCCCCGTCTTGCCGGTGAAGGGGGAAATGCTCGCCCTGCAATGCCCCAAAGGCGCGCGCCTTCCCACACAGGTCATTTGGGGCCATGGCGTCTATCTGGTGCCCCGGCGCGACCGCCTGCTGATCGGCGCAACGGTGAGCGAGTCCGGCTTCGACACGTCGGTCAGCCAAGAGGCCGCGCACCATTTGCGCAGCCGCGCGCTCGGCCTTGTCCCCGCGCTGGCCAATTGGGAGATCGCGGAGCAATGGGCGGGCCTGCGCCCCAGCTCGCCGGATGGCCTGCCCATTCTCGGCCCCACACACATCGCCAACCTGTTCGCCGCGACGGGCCAATATCGCAACGGCATCCTCTTCGCGCCCGCGCTGGCCGCGCTGATGGCGCAAACCATATTGGAGAACCGCCTGATGCCGGACTTCGCCGCGTTCGATCCGCGCCGCTTCGCATGACCCCCTTCCAGCTCCACCCGCGCCTCGCCGCCGACACCGCCTTCATCACCGATTGGCCGCTCTGCCGTGTGCTGCTGATGAAGGATGCGCGCTACCCCTGGCTCATCCTCGTCCCGCGCCGCGTGGCGAGCGAACTGCACGATCTGTCCCCCGCAGACCGCGCGCAATTGATCGAAGAATGCACCCACGCCGGAGAGCGACTGAAAGCCCAGATCGGCGCCGCCAAAATCAACACCGCTGCTCTGGGCAACATGGTGCCCCAGCTTCACCTCCACGTGGTCGCCCGAAATCCGGGGGATGCCGCATGGCCCGGCCCCGTCTGGGGCCAGGGTGTGGCCGAGCCCTATGTGCCCACAGCGCTCGAAACCCTGATCGAAACCTGCCGCAAAGGACTTGGCACGCCTGTTGCTTTGTAAGTGGCAGGAGAACCGCCATGCAGGCAGAAGCCGCAACATCCGCCGTCACCGGCACCAAGTCCCAGATCTTTGCAGCCCTTCACCAGGCTGCCCGCGCCACCGGGGCCGATTTCCAGTATCTGCTGGACACCGCAACCCGTGAATCCGGCCTGAAAACACAAGCCAAATCAGGCACTTCCAGCGCATCCGGGCTGTTCCAGTTTGTCGATCAAACCTGGATGGGTCTGGTCAAGAAATATGGCGCGCAATATGGCCTTGGGGCCTATTCGGCGGCCATTTCCAAAGGCGCCGATGGCCGCTTCAAGGCGGATAATCCTGCCGAGCAGAAGGCAATTATTGCCCTGAAAAATGATCCGCGCACCTCGGCGCTGATGGCGGGCCACTATGCCAGCGATAGTCGCGACCGGCTGGAAGACAGGCTGGGCCGCGATGTCGGCAATGGCGAACTCTATGCCGCCCATTTTCTGGGGGCCGGTTCGGCCAGCCGCCTTATCCAACTGAACGGCTCCAACCCCAATGCCAGCGCCGCCGCCGCTTTTCCGCAGGCCGCCAATGCCAATCGCAGCGTATTCTACCACACCGACGGTTCAGCCAAATCGGTGCGGGAGGTCTATGCCTGGGCCACAAAACAAAACACCGGATCAAGCAGCGCGCCGCAAATCCGCACCGCGAACCTTCACTTGCGCCGCTCGGTTTCAGATGGCGACACACTCCCGCCCGACATGCTGCCCATGATGCTGCTGAGCGGCCGGAACGACGATCTTGCCGGGCTCGGTTCCTTCGGTGTTCCGTCGCTGACCTCCAGCATGTTGGATGTTCTGGCCTCGATGCGCAGCGAAGACGAAAACCGCACCCGCTCGTAAGAATCCTGCTCTACTGCGCGGACCATGAAATCCGCGCTCAAGAACGTCTGGCTGGTCATCCTCTCGGCGGGGATTGTGCAGACCGCCAATGGTCTGGAAACCGACATCCTTGGCGTGCGCGCTGGGCTGGAAGGTTTTTCCGCCTTCGCGCTGGGCATCATCATGGCGAGCTATTATGTCGGCTATTCCAGCGGCCCGCTTGCCAGCCACAGCATTGTCGCCCGCCTCGGCCATGGCGCGAGCATTGTGCTCTTCACGCTGATCGCAGCCCTGGTCATTGTGCTGCACGGGCTGGAAGTCACGGTCGTCGCCTGGGCGGTCATGCGCCTTGTCTCCGGTTTTGCGCTGGCCATCGTCTTCATCGGCTATGAAAGCTGGATCAATGCCCGCACGGAAAACCGCGTGCGCGGGCGGGTGTTCAGCCTTTATCTCGTCGCGCAAATGAGTGGGATGACGGTTGCCCAAGTGCTGCTCAATATTGGCGATCCAAAGGCGCTCACCCTGTTCGCGCTGTCCGCCGCGATCTTTGTGATCGGAGTTGCGCCAATCTTCTTCGCGCGCGGCAAGGTGCCCGCAAAAGCGCCGCCCGTTCCGTTCAACATTCCCGCGCTGATGCGCCTTTCCCCCATGGGCGCGGCGGCAACGGTGTTGTCGGGCGTATCATGGGCCATCATCTTCACCTTCGGCCCGGTCTATGCCCAGCGCGCCGGTTTCAGCATTGCCGAGATCAGCGTCTATATGGGCGTGGCAATGGTCGGCGGCGCGCTGTTGCAGTTTCCGCTCGGCTGGCTTTCGGATGTCATTGGCCGCCGCGCCACCATTCTCTTCATGTCGCTTGGCGGTGTCGCGGCGTCGCTGTTGGGAATCGCCTTCCATGCCGAACCCGCGCTCTATCAATATCTGCCCTTCGCCCTGATGGGCGCGCTGGTCCTGCCGCTCTATGGCCTCGCCGCCGCACACACCAACGATTTCGTGCGCCCGGAAACCCGCATCGCAGCCGCGGCAGGGCTGGTGCTGCTGTTCGGGCTGGGCTCCATTGCCGGGCCGCTACTGGTGGGTTCCGCCATAGCGTCGCTGGGCTCCAGCGGCTTTTTCATCGTGTTGGCGGGCGTCATGGGATTGAGCGTGGCGGCTACAGCCTTGCCCCGCTAGAGTCGCGCGCCGCTATTTCAGAGAGATTCATGACCGAGGCCAAAAAAATCGCTCCCGCCATTCCCGCCGCCACCATCCTGCTGCTTCGGGATGGCGCGGAGGGGCTGGAAGTCTTCATGGTCAAACGCCACCACCAGATCGACTTCACGCCCGGCGCGCTGGTGTTTCCCGGCGGCAAAGTGTTTGAAGGGGATTCCAACGCCGCGCTGAACAATCTGACAGACGGTATTGAGGACTGGAGCACCGATATGCGCGCGCTCGGCGCCGCAGCCATCCGCGAGGTGTTTGAAGAATCCGGCATCCTGATGGCGCGGGAGGAGGGGCAAAGCGATTTTCTCTCCGCCGCGCGCGCAGCAGAGCTGCAACATTATCGCGGCCCGCTGGACCGCCGCGAGGTCGATCTTGCCGACATGCTGCGCGACGAAAAACTGCGCCTTGCCTGCGATAGCCTTGCGCATTTCGCGCACTGGATCACACCGGAAATGATGCCCAAGCGGTTCGACACGCATTTCTTTCTCGCCGCCGTGCCCGAAGGTCATCTCGGCCGTCATGATGGCCGTGAATCGGTGGATTCGGTGTGGATACGGCCGGAGGTGGCGATTGCGGATCGTAAACGCTGGAACGTAATCTTCCCGACCAAACTCAACCTGATGAAACTTGCGCAGTCACACACCGTCGCGGACGCATTGGCCACTGCGCGCGCCACGCCGCCGATTTCCGTCACGCCATGGACGGAAGACGGACCGGATGGGCTCATCCTGCGCATTCGCGACGATGCCGGCTACACCCAGACCACCGCTCTGTTGAAAGAAGAAACGTAAAAGCGTCAGCGCGCGGCGGCTTTCGGCGCAATCAGTTCTTGCACCCGTGCTTCCAGCTCGCCCGCGAGCATGGTGGCAATGCGGTCGCTGTCACCCTTGATCTGGTCGCGCATACAGACGCGGATCGCATCGACATGCGCATCGAGCAACGCAATGGGAATTGCCGCTATCTCCACACCCTCAAGTAGATGGCACAAAGACGCCGCCACGCGCGCGACAAACGGAAAACCGAAAGTCTGTCCCTGACCCTTAAGGTCGTGACTGCCGCGGAACAGCGCGTCACGCGCCGTCACATCGGGCTTTTGGGCAAAAGCGTCGCGCGTGGCCGCGAGTTTTTCGACATCGTCGCCGATCCAGTTTTGAAAATCCGTTTTGAGCGTTTCGACCGCCGCTTCCGCGCGCTTGATCGCCGCCATGTCGATGCCTGCCACCGTCCCACCGACCTTGGCCTTGAGAATATTTGGCGGCATGAAGATTTCGATGGGATGCTTGCGGCTCACGGCAGTCTCCTCACGCGTTCAGTGGTTCGATTGCGCCACCATTTGTCTCTGCGTCTTCGATACGGCGTTCGGGCCCGGAATATTCATCGCGCACCCGCCGCCTGCGGCATGGACCAAAATACCCCTTGGTGCGCACATAGGGGCGCGGATATTCGATCACCGAAATCAACCGCGAGAGAATGGCTTTCACCGAAACAGGCTTGGCCAGAAATTCGTTGGTGCCCGCATCGCGCGCCTGCATCACATGCTCGCGGCGGGTATAGCCGGTGAGCATGATGATCGGGACAAAGGGGTTGGGCGTCGAAGGGGAGGTGCGGATCAGGCGCACCAGTTCCAGCCCGTTCAGCCCATCCAGCATCCAGTCGAGAAAAATCACATCGGGATTGGCTTCCCGCGCAATCGACCATGCGCTTTGCCCATCGGCGGCTTCAAAAATCTGCGTCGCGCCGAACGCGTGCAAAATCGTGACGACGAGTTTGCGCATATGCACATTATCGTCCGCGACTAGAATGCGTAAGCGATCGAAGCGGTATCCGCTCATCATCACTCCGGGTTAACGGCCAAAGCCTACCCAGACGTGCTATCAGAGCTTGCTTAACGCGAGGTAACTCTAATCCGCGAACTGTTCAGCCAGAATGCGCTCATCGAGGCTGTGCCCCTCATCGAACAGCAGCGTCACCGTCACCGAGCGGTCCTCGGCCACGTCCACAGCCGTCACATCGCGCACTTCGTGATCGTCCGCGACCGCGCTAACCGGGCGTTTGGCGGCTTCCAGAATTTCAAAGCGGGTCCGGGCCCGGCGCGGCAGCAGCGCGCCCCGCCAGCGACGCGGGCGAAAGGCGCTGATGGGGGTGATGGCCAGCAACGCCGCATCAATCGGTAAAATAGGCCCATGCGCGGAAAGGTTGTAGGCCGTGGACCCGGCAGGGGTGGAAACCAGCGCCCCGTCGCAGATCAATTCCTCAATCCGCACCTTGTCGTCGATCACAATGCGCAGCTTCGCCGCCTGCCGCGTTTGCCGCAGCAGGGAGACTTCGTTGAACGCCAGCATCTCATGGGCTTTGCCACCGGCATGGGCGATCATGCGCAAAGGGTGCAGCCGCGCGCTCTCCGCCGCTGCCAGCCGCTGTTCCAGCCCCTCGGCGCTATAGCCGTTCATCAGAAAGCCAATAGAGCCGAGATTCATCCCGTAAACCGGCTTACCGGAATCGCGAAAGGCGTGGAGCGTCACCAGCATGAAGCCATCGCCGCCAAGCGCCACAATAATGTCGGCCTTTTCCTCGCCCGCATCGTGATAGCGCGCACGTAGCGCGTGCAGCGCGCTTTGCGCCTCCGGTGCGTCGGATGCGACGAAATGAAGTGCGTGTGCCAGTGTTATCCCCCCGTCAAAGACATGACGCGTGAAACCGAAGGCGTCTTATGCCGCCGGTCGATGATAAAGTCATGGCCCTTTGGCTTGCGGGCGATTGCCGCGTCAATGGCCGTTTCCAATGCCGCCATATCGCCGCCGCGCAAGGGCGCGCGCAAATCCGCGGCATCCTCCTGCCCCAGACACATGAACAGCGTGCCGGTGCAGGTGAGCCGCGCACGGTTGCAGCTTTCGCAAAAATTATGCGTCATCGGCGTGATAAAGCCGAGCCGCCCGCCGGTCTCGCGCACCCGCACATAGCGCGCTGGCCCGCCCGTGTGGTGCGCACTATCATCCAGCGTATAGCGCCGCTCAAGCTCCGCCCGCACAAGCGACAGCGGCATGTATTGCGCCACGCGGTCACCGTCGATCTCGCCCATCGGCATCACCTCGATCAGCGTCATATCCATCCCGCGCCCATGGGCCCATTCCAGCATCGCCGGAATCTCCGCATCGTTGATGCCCTTCAGCGCAACAGTGTTGATCTTGACCGAAAGCCCCGCCTCCAGCGCCGCATCAATCCCCGCCAACACTTTGCCCAATTCGCCCCAGCGCGTGATGCACCGGAATTTGTCCGCCTCCAGCGTATCGAGCGAGACATTCACCCGCCGCACACCCGCCGCCGCAAGGGGCCTGGCAAAGCGTTCAAGCTGGCTGCCATTGGTGGTCAGCGTCAGTTCTTTCAGCCCGTTCCCCAGCCGCGCGCCCAGACTGTCGAACAGCCGCATCACATCGCGCCGCACCAGCGGCTCACCGCCAGTGATCCGCAGCCGCTCCACACCGCGCGCAATAAAGGCCCCGCACAGCCGGTCCAGCTCCTCCAACGTCAGAAGCTCCGCCTTGGGCAGAAAGGTCATGTCCTCCGCCATGCAATAGACACAGCGAAAGTCGCAGCGGTCCGTCACCGAGACGCGCAGATAAGAGATTTTCCGGCCGAACGGATCAATCATCCCGCTTTGTAGCAGGCGCGGGCCCCGGTTTCATCCCGAGATGTGCAGCCGCTTCAAAGCGCCAGATCTGTCATATTTGGCAAAAACCACATCCACCTCGGCCCGCTGGTCGTGGGAGAGGGTGGCGTGCATCCCGCGGGCCGCGCGGGACAGGTTGAACACAGTGGGAAACACCGAACGGTCAATCCCCACGGCGCGGCAGGCAAGGGCAACCGTGCCCGGCCCGCCATCATAGAGCGTGCGCCTTGTATGGTTGAGGTCGAGTTCAAGCAGCCGCGCAAAGGCGAGGTCAAACAGATCGGCCTGCCCCTGATGCAAAACCCGGAGCAGAAATCCGGCCTTCAACTGACCGGCGCTCGAAAGTTTGTCGATCAGCTTTTGCGCGCCCTCATTTGGGCTGAGGCGGGGCGGGGGCGGCGCACTCTGCAACGCCTCATCCACATCGTCCAGCGCTGCCTCCACCTTGGCGGCAGACACATCGAAATTGCGGGCGATATGTGTTTTCAGAACATCCGAAACCCAGCCCACCATGCGCGTGGCCAGCACTGGCGGCAGGTCTTCGCGATAGATCAGCGGTTCCTGAATTTGCGCAAAGCGCCGCGATTTTTCCACCAGCGTTTCATAGGCGTGCGCGCCAATATGCGCGGTCGCGTTTTTCACCAGCGCCAGCAGAACCGATTCCGATTCCGATTTGACCAGCGCATCGCAAACTTTCTCGCCAATGTGATGGCGCTGCGCCACCACTTCGTGATGCGCAAGGCTTGCCTCGGCAACGAGGTTCAGCATGTCGGAATCCGATAGCAGCGCACTGCGTAAAATCAACGGGCGCGCCACCTCGATGCTGTCATCGGCCAGCAGCAGAATAAGATCGTGCGGCGCGGTAATATCGTCGGCCAGCCGTTCGGCCAGCGCGATGCGGATTGTCATTTCGACATTGTCGGCAAGGCGTTCCAGAATATCGTGCATCATTGCGCGTTCGCGCGTCGTCAGATGCGTGCCCTGAACACGATAGAGCGAGGCAACGGCAAGGAAAATTTCTTCCCGGCTGGTGCCTTGCGGGTTGGCGGCGAGTTGCGCCAGCCTGCCCATGTCACTCATGTCGCGCGCGGTAAGACCCACGATGTGTCTGCTGCCCCTCAAAACCCGCCCCTTGCGAGCCGTCCCAAAGTTAGGCACCTCAGCGTTAACAGCGTGTTAAATCGGTTCCATCTGGTTCCTTGAGCGGCCCAGGATTCGCCGGATGTTTGCGCCGCCTTAATCGTTTGCGCGGATCAAGCGCCGACCAAAATCCCCGCCACATAGCGGCCACCCGGCTGCGAGCCGCAATCTCTGGGGTCGCCACAAGGCTGTCCCGCATTGGCAACACAGTTTTCACCAAAATGGGAAATCCCCGCAGAGCCAGGTTTGTGAAAGGGCGTTTGAGGGCAGGGCCCCTGATGTGGACAAGTCGGGAACCGCGCCGCCACAATCGCCCAAAGCGCCCATGCCCGCCGATTCCACGGACGATTCCACGGACAATTGCCATGCAAAAACCCTTCATCCTCGCCATAGATCAGGGCACCACCTCCAGCCGCGCCATTCTGTTCGATGCGAAGGCCCATCCGGTCGCCTCTCACACGGTCGAAATCCGCCAAATCTATCCGGATAATGGCTGGGTCGAGCATGATGCGCAGGAGATCTGGCAATCCACGCTCGCCTGTTGCCGCGCGGTGCTGCAAGGCGTGGCAATCAAAGACGTCACCGCCATCGGCATCACCAACCAGCGCGAAACCACGGTGCTGTGGGAACGGCGTAGTGGCGAGCCGCTGCACAACGCCATCGTCTGGCAAGACCGGCGCACAGCAGACCGCTGCCGCGTGCTGAAAACAGCAGGCCATGAGCCAACCGTCAGCGCCCATACCGGTCTGTTGCTCGATCCCTATTTCTCCGCCACCAAACTCGAATGGCTGCTCGATCACATTCCCGGCAGCCGTGCGCGGGCCGCGCGCGGCGAACTTGCGTTCGGCACCATTGATGCGTGGCTGATCTGGCGGCTCACCGGCGGCGCGGTCCATGCCACCGATGTCACCAACGCCTCGCGCACCATGCTGCTCAACCTCCAATCGCTGACATGGGATGAGGAGATGCTCTCCCTGTTCAACATTCCACGCGCCCTGTTGCCCCAGGTACGTGACAGCGCGGGCGATTTCGGCGCGACCACGCAAAGCCTGTTCGGTGCGTCCATCCCCATCACCGGCGTGGCGGGCGATCAACAGGCCGCTTTGTTCGGGCAAACCTGTTTCAAGCCCGGCGATGTAAAATCCACCTATGGCACAGGCTGTTTCGCGTTGGTCAACACTGGGGCCGTGCCCACACAATCACAAAACCGCCTGCTTGCAACCGCCGCCTATCGCGCGCAAGGCCAAACCGCCTATGCGATTGAAGGCAGCATTTTCATCGCGGGCGCCGTGGTGCAGTGGCTGCGCGATGCAGTGGGCGTGATCCGCAGCGCCGCCGACATCGAGGCGCTTGCCCGCACCGCCAAAACGGCGGAAGGGCTTTATTTTGTGCCCGCCTTCACCGGCCTCGGCGCGCCCTATTGGGAGCCGGATGCGCGCGGCGCCATCCTCGGCCTCACGCGCGATGCCGGTGCCGCCGAAATCGCACGCGCCGCGCTGGATTCGGTCTGCTACCAGACACGCGATCTGCTCGATGCCATGGCGCGGGACATGCACGGTGCCGGGCTCGGCGCGCCCGCCGCCCTCAAGGTGGATGGCGGCATGGTGAAAAACGACTGGTTCTGCCAACGCCTCGCCGATCTGACCGGCCTCACCGTCGACCGCCCAAAGGTGACGGAAACCACGGCCCTGGGTGCGGCATATCTGGCCGGGCTGGGGGCAGGGCACTTCACCGATTTCGGGCAGATCGCCGAAAGCTGGGCGCTGGAACGGCGCTTTGAACCGCAGCTTGCCGCGCCCGCGCGCGACGCACTTTACGAAGGCTGGCGCCGCGCGGTTGCGCGCATCCGCACAGACTGAGTTTTTGGCAGCATCAACTGTTTGACAGCCGGGGCGGCGCGGCTCACCCTGCACACTCTACCTGTCAGGGAACACGCCATGAACGCGATAGACATGACCCAACGCCGCCCGCCCGACCATTCGGCCGTCCACTCCCTCAAATCCGAGGTGAGCCCCGAAGAGTGGCAGGCCAGGGTCGATCTCGCCGCCACCTATCGTCTGGTCGCCCATTACGGCTGGGACGACATGATCTTCACCCACATCTCCGCCCGCGTGCCGGGGCCGGATCACCATTTCCTCATCAACCCCTACGGAATGCTGTTCGAGGAGATCACCGCCTCCAGCCTCGTGAAGATTGATGTGGATGGTAACAAGGTGGTGGAGTCGCCCTATCCGGTAAATCCGGCAGGCTTCACCATCCACTCCGCATTGCACATGAATCGGGACGATGCGCATTGCGTCATCCATCTGCACACGCTCGATGGCATCGCCGTCTCCGCGCAGGAAGATGGGCTGCTGCCGCTCGATCAACACGCGATGATGGTGGCGGGCGATATTGCCTATCACGACTATGAAGGCATCGCCCTCGACCTCGATGAACGCGAACGTCTGGTGCACGACATCGGCGACAAGAATGTGATGATCCTGCGCAATCACGGCACGCTCTCGGTGGGCCGCTCTTGCGCGGATGCGTTCCTGCGCATGTACTATCTCGAACGCGCCTGTTCGATGCAGGTGCGCGCGCTGGCTGGCGGCGTGAAGTGGTACAAGCCCAATCAGGGCGTAGCGGATAAAACCGCGATGCAGGGCAAAATGGCGCTGAGCGGCATGGTCGGCGGCCTCGCCTGGCCCGCATTGCTACGCAAACTAGACCGCCTGGACCCCACCTTCCGCGACTAAGACCATACCTCCCCCTCGCGGGGAGGTCGAAATTCTTAAGCGTAGCGAAAAGAATTTCGGGTGGGGGGCCGGTGCCGCCACCCACTCCACCGCCCATTTGCGAGGACGCGACATGAAATTCGGCAGCGGCCAATCCGTCAGACGCACAGAAGACGCCCGTTTCATCACCGGCCACGGTCAATATACAGACGACCTGCGCTTCGAGCGCGAAGCCTTCGTCGCCTTCGCCCGCAGCCCACAAGCCCACGCCAAAATTCTCTCCGTCGATACGACAGAGGCCAAGGCCGCCCCCGGTGTCATCGCCGTGCTCACGCAGGCAGACATCCTCGCCGCAGGCGGCAAGGACATGCCCAGCCTCACCCCCATGCAGAGCCGCGACGGCTCACCCCCAAAAGGCCACGACAAACCGCTCCTCGCCCACGATCACACCACCTTCTCCGGCGAAGCCATCGCCATGGTGCTGGCCGAAACCTATGCGCAAGCCTGCGATGCCGCCGAACTGGTGGCGATCGACTATGACCAACTGCCCGCCGCAGGCACGCTCGGTTCGGCCCACGACAGCCCCGCCATCTGGGCCGATATGGCGAACAACCAATCCTTCGACTGGATTGCGGGGAAGGAAGACGAAACCAACGCCGCCTTCGCCAGCGCCGCCCATCTGGCCGAGATCGACGTCGTGCAAAACCGCATCGTCGTGAACTCGATGGAAACCCGCAACGCCATCGGCACTTACGATGCGGCAACGGACAGTTTCACCCTCTATAGCGGCAGTCAGGGCGCGGGCGGCTTGCGCGACCGCGTGGCCCGCATGGTCGGCATCGAAAACACCAGATTGCGCGTGGTGACGCCGGATGTCGGCGGCGGCTTCGGCATGAAAGCGGGCGCCTATCCTGAACAAGCGCTGGTTTTACTGGCCGCGAAAATCACAGGCCGCCCGGTGCGCTGGTCATCGGACCGCTCGGAAGCCTTCCTCACCGATCAGCATGGCCGCGACACCTGGACCAAAGCCGAACTGGCGCTGGATGCGGACGGAAAAATCCTCGCTCTGCGTGTCACCGGCACCGCGAATATGGGCGGCTACATGTCGTTCTTCGCGCCGTTCATTCCCACGCTTGCGGGCGGGCGCATTCTCGGCGGCGTCTATCGCGTGCCAAGCGTCTTTGTGAACATCAAGGGCTATGTCACCAACACCGCGCCGATCAACGCCTATCGCGGCGCGGGCCGCCCCGAAGCCGCCTATATGATGGAACGGCTGATGGACGCCGCCGCCGCCAAAAGCGGCATCGACCGCGTGGCCTTGCGGCTTAAAAATCTCATCACGCCGGAAGAACTGCCGTTCAAAAACTGGTGGGGCGTGCCCTACGATTCCGGCAACTACCCACACATGCTGCAAGACGGGTTGAAGCGCGCCGGTTTCGCCGATTTCGAAACCCGCAAACGCGAAGCCGCCACACGCGGCAAACTGCGCGGCTTCGGCCTTGCCTATTATGTCGAGATCACCGCCGCGATGGGCAGCGAACCGGCAGCGGTAAAATTCACCGACAATGGCAGCGTCGATCTTTATGTCGGCACCCAGTCGAACGGGCAGGGCCACGAAACCGCTTACGCCCAACTCGTCGCCGAAAAACTGGGCGTACCGTTTGAAGCCATCACCGTGAAACAGGGTGACAGCACCTGGGTGAATGGCGGCGGCACCGGCGGCTCACGCTCGCTCAACATGGCGGGCGGCGCGCTGCTCGCCGTCTCCGACGTGGTGATTAAAAAAGGCATCACCGCGGCAGGGCAGGTGCTTCAGGCAGGCGGCAGCGATGTGGCGTTCGAGGTGGTGGAAGATGTCGGCACCTTCCGCATTACAGGCACCGACCGCGCCATCACACTCGGCGAACTTGCCGTCACGCTGAAACGCGAACAACTCCCCGAATTCGAAAACGGGCTGGACAGCGACGCCATTTTCGATGGCGCGGCTTCTACCTTCCCCAATGGCTGCCATGTCTGCGAAGCCGAGGTCGATCCCGAAACGGGGGAGGCGAAAATCGTTTCCTATTCCGTGCTCGATGATTTTGGCCGCGTCATCAACCCAATGCTGGTGGCAGGCCAGGTTCATGGCGGCGTCGCGCAAGGCCTCGGTCAGGCCATGCTGGAAAACTGCGTCTACGATGCAGAAACGGGCCAATGCCTCACCGCCAGCTTCACCGACTACGCCATGCCCCGCGCCGAAGATGTGCCGGACATCAATTTTGCCTACGAAGAAATCCCCTGCAAAACCCACGCCCTGCAAGCCAAAGGCTGCGGCGAGGCAGGCACGGTGGGCGCCATGCCCGCGGTGGTGAGCGCGGTGTGTGACGCCATAGGCGTGCTCCACCTCGACATGCCGCTGACGCCCGAACGTGTCTGGCGCGCACTTCAAAACAAAGATGCAAAGGCCGCTTAAGGCTTTTTAACGCCCGCCGCCCGCATCATGTCCATCTGAAGTTTATCATCCGCCGTGGGGTTCACACAGGTTTGCGCGATCAGATCAATCAGTTGAACCACCCAATAACGCATCAGTGGATTGCGAATGGCCTTCAGCGCGTTGACAGCCTGCACAATATCTTCCCCGCCAGAACTGCCCTTTGACGCGCGCACACGAAGCTTACTCATACATCCCCTCGAATTGATCTGAATTTTGAGTCCCACCTTTAGGCGCGCCATGGACACTCCGGAACACCCAAAACCCGCATTGCCCCATACCGAAATGGAGGTGCCCGATTGGAACGACTTGCGCCTGCTCAATGCAGTGCTGCGTGCAGGCAGTCTGACACGGGCAGCACGCATGGTTGGCCAGTCGCAAGCCACCGCCAGCCGCCAGATGGACCGGCTTGAACGGATCGTCGGCGTAAAACTGCTGGAACGCTCCACCAGCGGCGCACAGCTAACCCGCGCGGGGCTCGCGCTGGTGGAAGATTTGCGCAGCGCCTGGGACATTCTGGAACGCGCCATGGCGCGAATGCACGCGCCCGGCCGCGCGCGCGAAACCGCCAAGCTCGTCACCACCGACGGCGTGGCCACCTATTGGCTGCCGCGCTTCCTGCCTTTCCTGAGAGACAGCAGCATCGAACTGCGCCTGTTCACCGCCCATGAAGCGGGGCAAGACAGGCACGAACATTTCGACATGTCGATCCATTTCATGCCGCCGAACGATCCGAACGCCGTGTTCGTGAAGCTGGGCATGTTCCATTTCCTGCCCTATGCGTCGGCGGATTATCTCGCCCGCCACGGCACGCCGCGCAAAGCCGAAGATCTTGCCCGCCACACCCTGCTCGATCACGCCTTCTACCTGATCGACAAAGGCACATGGAAAATGCGCCTGCCCGAAACGACTGAGGATGTGCGCGTCTCCCTCTTCACCAATTCGAGCACGGTGCTGGTGGAATGCGCGCGCAATGGCGCAGGCATCTGCTGGCTCCCCAGCTATGTTTCGGTGTTCGAGCGCAATCTCGTCCCGCTGGATCTCGGCCTCAATCTCAGCACGCCCATTTATCTCTGCCACTACCGGGACTCTGAAAACAACAGCGCAGTGCGCGCAGTCATCCATTTCCTCAAACACATCTTCGACCGCCGCAAAATGCCATGGCTGCGGGACGAATTTGTTCCCCCCGCACAATTCCCGCCGCAGACGGTAGAGAGCATCATGGCGTCCTATGCGCCGCTGCAAGGCGGTTAGACCCGCACGTTACTGCGCGGGCGCGGGATTAGCCGCCTGATATTTCGCGATGGATGCGGTCAGCGTGTCTTTCTCCTCGCAATCGCTGGGGCACAGCCTGTTCAGCACGGCAAGTTCGGCCTGCGCCTTGTCCGGCTGTTTTTTCTGCAAGTACAGCTCGCCCAAATATTCGTGCACACCTCTGTGATCGGGATTGATCGCCAGCGCGCGGTTGTAATAATCGAGCGAGGCATCGTAATCGCCGGTCATCCGGTGGGCGTAGCCTTCATAGTTCAGGATGTCGGCACTTTTGGGCCGCTGTTCCAGCGCCGTGTCGAGATAGGGAATCGCCTCAGCGAATTTCTCATGTTTGATCAGCCGCAGCGCCGTCGCATAGGCCTCGTTTCCTGGGTCGCTGTCGCGCATCATGCTGCCGCCATAACCGCCACTATTGCCGCCCATACCAAAGGCGGGCAGGGCAAAAACACAAAATGCTGTCGCTAAAACAAGACCTTTGCGCATGGCGTGCTCCCGGGCTGGTCAATTGCCAGCCTTGCTTATACCGCCAACACGGGTGCAACCGAAGGCCCTCTCGTTGACAAGCTGTCAGCCATCAGTTGAATGTCTGGCATGACCATTTCTGATCTACCAGCCGCCGCCGAAGCCGCGCCGCGCGGCGTTCGCCGCAAACCCGAAAGTTACGCCAAGCTCAAAAAGGCGGCGCGCAAGCTGTTCGTCGAACGCGGCTACCACGCCACACGGCCACAGGATATTGCGCGCGAAGCGGGTCTCGGCCACGGAACTTTCTATCTGCATTTCCCGGACAAGCGCGCCTGCTTTCTCGCCTTTGTGGAAGACGCGCGCACCGAGCTCGATGCCTATCTGCGTGCCCGCGTCTCGCCGGATTCCTCGCTTGAAAAATTCTTCGCAACCATGCTGCACGCCATCTACGAATATTCCGAAACCCATCCCGGCGTGCTCCACGCGGCACTGACAGATGAAGCGGTGATAGATGCGGAAGGCGCGCAAGCGGTGCCTCTTCTGCAACGCTGGGGCAAGGATTGGAGCGGGCTGTTGCGCAATTCCGCCCGCCTCGGTCTGGTGTCGGATTCTTTTGATCTTGAAATCATCGGCCAGGCCATCGTCGGCGCGCTGCACCAAACAGGCAGCGAAGGCGCCGCCAGCAAACGCAGCCGCGAACAGGTGGTGGATAATCTCACGCGCTTTCTGGTGCGCGCGCTGAAACCCTGATCCCTCTCCCCGGCGGGGAGAGGGTTATGTCAGGAATGGCTTTAATACTGGCCCAAATGATAGGTCACACCCGCCATCACGGCATGGTTGGAGAAATGCTGTGTGGCATTATCCTCCAGAATTGGGTCGCGCATATCCACCGATAGCGCCTGCGTGAAGCGATAACCGGCGGACACAGAAAACTGCTGACTGATGTCTTTGCGCAAACCGGCTTCAAGCTGATAACCCGGCCTCCAGGCGCGGCCGCTATAATCATCGACATGGCCACCAAAGTTCACCATACCCAGCCCAACGCCGACATAAGGGGTGAGCAGCGCATCTTTCACCAAATCAATCTGGCCCCTGCCCATAAGCGTGGTGGAGGTGAGATGACCATTCGCCTTGAAGTCATCCAAAGAGATCAGTTGCTGGCTGGTATGTTGTGAATCCACCTCAAAGCGCATGCCATTGCCAAGGTCATAACCGATGGCGCCGCCAAAGGTGTAACCGGGATTGTATTTGGCGTTTGCCGTCCCATACAGATCACTGTTGAAGTGCGGGCTTGGCAGGATGGAAAGTCCACCATCACCGCTGAAATAGACGCCCGGTGTGGACGCGAATGCTGCCGTGGCCGCCAACAGCGCTGTCACCCCCGTGGCCAGCAATAGTGTTGTTTTCATAAAACGGTACTCCTCGGTTTACGCGTGAGGCCTCTTTCGGCCTCTTGGAATGCTGCGCCAGTGAAACGTGAAAAGTTTGTCGCACCTGTCGCAACATATTAAAAACGCTGACATATTTGCCTTCGATCCCGGCGTCTTCATTACAAATTGGTGGGAATGGGCGGATTGACTCCGCGCAAGAACTGACAAAATATCAGTCCCTAGAGGCACGCAAAACAGGCGTTCCCGCAGCCAGGGAGGCAGATGATGTCAAAGCGCAGCTATACGCGTGACGAATTGATTGCCGATCATCCATTCGCGCAGCTACAGATCGAGGCAGGTTATCGCCTGCATGGCGGTTTCGATGAACGTGGCAACTATATCTCCCCACGCATACTGAACCGCTGGCCCGCCGTGCAGGCGTGGCAACAGGCGTTGAAAGAACGCGGTGAACCCATCATCGACGCCAGTGGCCGTTTGCTCAAACGCGGCCCCTATCCCACAACCGATCAGCAAAAATTTCTTCTTGCCGCGGGCGATGGCGAATCCCTGTGGAACGGCCTCACCGTCACCGGCGTGATCGAAGCGCGCGGCGCCATGCTGGCAACGGTGACTGCGCCTGATTTCCAATCCATCATCGTGGAAGATTTGGCCGAAACCTGCCTCGGCCATTTGAACAAGGGCCTGCTCGAAGCCCATGGCTGGGATGAAGGCGGCACCAAATCCAAAGGTATCGGCGGGCACGACGATATGTGGTTCGCCGTGCGCGATGCGCTGTTCGGCAAAAACGCCTATCCGATCCCCGAAGTGCCCGAAAGCCTCAGCCGCCCCGAAACAGGCCGCCGCATTCCGCAAGTTCCAAAAGAACATGAAGACTGGATTTTGCTGCTGATGAATGTGCTGATGATCGAAGTCAGGGCGGAAAATTTCTTTTCCTTCTGCATCGACGTGATGCGCGATCCGGATAATTTCCGTGACCGGCGCGCCGCCGCCGATCATGCAGCAGACGTGGTGGCCCGCATCCGCACCGATGAAGCCATTCATGTCGGCTATCTGCAAACGGTCGTCAGCGAATTGCGCAGCTTCACCATTAAGACGGTGGATGGAAAAACCATCCAAGGCCACAAGATCATAGACCCGTTGTGGGAACAGATGATCGAATGGCACGCCGTCACCAATGCAGATTTCACGCGCAACCAGGCGCGCGATAGTGTTCTTTCCCGTTTGCGCAAGCGCCCCAAGGGCGATGCGTTGGCCGCGCAGTTCGATGCGCTTGAATATGAGGCAGCAGCATAATGAAAGACTTCCAGGGCAAAACCGCCTTCATCACCGGCGGCGCAAGCGGCATCGGTCTGTCCATGGCGCGCGCTTTCGGGCGGGCAGGCATGAATGTGGTGCTGGCCGATATTGAAGATGCGCCCGCGCGCGCCGCCGTCGATCAACTCGCCAGCGAGCAGATCAAGGCGGTGTCCATCCACTGCGATGTGGGGGAGCGCAATAATCTGCGCGCCGCCGCGCTGGAAGCTGTATCAGCCTTCGGAAAAATTCACATCGTCTGCAACAATGCCGGTGTCGGCGCGGGCGGCGAGATCGGCAAAGTCCCTGAGCGCGATTGGGACTGGATTGTCGACGTCAATCTCAAAAGCGTCGTCTATGGTGTAGAAACTTTTCTGCCCTTGATCCGCAGCCATGGCGAAGGCGGCCACATCATCAACACCGCATCGGTCGCGGGCCTCATCAGCGCGCCGGGGCTGGAGCCATATTCCGCCACCAAATACGCCGTCGTCGCCATGAGCGAAGGCTGGGCCATGCAGCTTGCCGGCGGCAATATCGGCATGTCGGTGCTGTGCCCCGGTTTCGTGCGCACCCGCATCCACGAAAGCCAGCGCAACAAGACCGCGAAATTCGCCAATGCCGAAACGGTGGTCGGCGCTCAAAACCAGGACCTGCTGTCCAAAGCAGTCGAAACCGGCATCGACCCTGATGTGGTGGGCAACCGCGTGGTCGAAGCGGTGCGTGACGGCGATCTCTACATCTTCACCGATCCACGCTTCAAAGACATTGTGGCCATGCGCTTCGCCGCCATTTCACATGGCTTCGATCAGGCCGCAAACAGTGAAGCCCTGAAGGCCGTGAAGGAATGGCCACCCATCATCAGCACCTTCCAGGGATGAGGCGATGAAGTTCGGAATATTCTACGAGCTTCAGCTCCCCCGCCCATGGGCTGATGGCGACGAGCTGAAGCTGTTTCAGGATGCGCTCGATCAGGTCGAACTCGCCGACAGGCTGGGCATCGACTATGCCTGGGAAGTCGAGCATCATTTCCTCGAAGAATATTCCCATTCCTCCGCGCCAGAAGTTTTTCTCGCCGCCTGTTCGCAGCGCACGAAAAACATTCGCCTCGGCCACGGCATCGTGCTCATGCCGCCCGGCTACAACCATCCCGCCCGCGTTGCCGAACGCATCGCCACGCTCGATCTGGTATCGAAGGGCCGTGTCGAATTCGGCACCGGCGAATCCTCAGCCCTGCTCGAACTCGGCGGGTACAAGGTGCCGGTGGAAAAGAAGCGGGCGATGTGGCGCGAATCCGTCGAGCAATGCCTCAACATGATGGTGATGAATCCTTATCCCGGATTCAAAGGTGAATTTTTCGAAATGCCTTGCCGCAACATCGTGCCCAAGCCGGTGCAAAAACCGCACCCGCCGGTCTGGGTCGCGTGCTCGAACCGCGAAACCATCAAACTCGCCGCCCGCCTCGGCATCGGCGCGCTCACCTTCGCCTTTGTCGATCCGGCGGAAGCCAAACAATGGGTGGATGATTACTATCGTATCTTCAAGGAAGAATGCGTCCCCATCGGCCACGCCGTAAATCCCAACATCGCCATGGTCACCGGCTTTTCGGTGCATCACGACCGCGAAGAAGCCAAACGCCGCGGCCTCGATGGTTTCCGCTTCTTCGGCTACGCGCTCGGCCATCACTATATTTTCGGCGAACACAAACCCGGCCGCACCGACATCTGGAAAAACTTTGAAGCCGCGCGCGACAGCATCCCCATCAATCCCGGCGCCAACGGCATCGGCACGCCGGACGATCTGCGCCAACATTTGCGCAAGTTCGAGGCCGCAGGCGTCGATCAAGTCGCCTTCATCCAGCAGGGCGGCAAAAACAAACACGAACATATCTGCGAAGCACTCGAACTTTTCGCAAGAGACGTGATGCCCGAATTCAAAACCAACGCCGCCGAAAAACAGGCGCGCAAAATGGAAGCCCTCGCACCGTTCATCGAACAGGCTTTCGCGCGTAAACAGAAAATGCGCGCGCTCAGCGATGATGAGATACCTAACGTCATCGCCCTTGGCCGCCAGATCGTGGGGCAGGGCGCAAGAAAGTAATTGCAACTATAGGTTTTGGTTAATTTTATTGCGCAACCACGTTACCGCCACTAAAGTTCCCTACAGGTCTTCAGCACGTAGTCTTCAAACGAATACTAAAAAAGCGAAGTACTTGTTCTTATAGCCCGCGGATTTTTAGCGGCATTTCCCGGTTTCTCCATCGTCTGTGTTGCTCTGCTCTGCTGCGGTTTTCCGTAAGCGGCGCGCGCATACGCATGGCCGAACCGCAACGATAAATGGGGGATGGGGGCAATGGGGCCATCGGGTGCTGCGTCATCAGCGCGTTCTGCGCGCAGCTTCCGCCGTGTCGATCTGGCCCGTCATCCGCCGGATCCGGCGCTGGCACATGTCGCGGACCTGAAATCCTGCCTTGCCGATGGCTTTGTGCCCTGGCGGCGCGAATATGGGCGGCTGGTCATCGCCTGCGCTCAGCCATCACTAGCCCGTCACGCCAAAATCCGTGCCGCCTGCCGCGAACCTGTCACCCTCGCAGCCGCACCCGCCAACGCGGTGTTCGATGCAGTGGAAGCCCAGCACCGCGCCCGCCTCACCCATGACGCGATCTACAGCCTTGCCGATGCCGAGCCCGAGCTCTGCGCCAACCGCACCATCACCCGCGCGCAAAGCGTGGTCTTTGGCATCCTCGCCATCATAGCGCTCGGCGCCACCGTAGTGTGGCCCCAAATCATGCTGCAAATTCTGGCGGGCTGTCTGGCGGCATCCTATCTCGCCAACATTCTGTTCCGCACCGCGCTCGTCTGGTGCGGCGCGGGTGAAACTGAAACACCGCCTCACTTGCGCCTGGCCGATACAGACCTGCCACTCTACACCATCCTCGTGCCGCTCTACCGCGAGGCCGCAGTGCTGCCCCGGCTGGTGCAGGCCCTTCGCGCGCTCGATTATCCGCAAGACAAGCTCGACATCAAACTGGTGATCGAAGCCGATGACGCCGAAACCCGCGCCGCCCTTGCGCGCCTCAATCTCGATGCCAGCTTCCATGCCGTCATCGTGCCGCCCAGCAACCCACGCACCAAACCCAAAGCCTGCAACTACGCGCTGCGTTTCGCGCGCGGCGAATTCACCGTCATCTTCGATGCGGAAGACAGGCCAGAACCCGATCAGCTACGCAAAGCCGTCGCCCGCTTCCGCGCAGAGCCTGAAAATGTCAGTTGCCTGCAAGCGCGGCTCAATTTCTATAACCGCAACGAAAACTGGCTCACCCGCCTTTTCGCGCTCGATTATGCGCTGTGGTTCGATTTTCTTCTCCCCGGTCTGGATGCGCTGGCGGTCCCCATGCCACTCGGCGGCACCTCAAACCATTTCCGCACATCGGTCCTGCACGCCATTCACGGCTGGGATTCCTTCAACGTCACCGAAGATGCGGACCTCGGAATCCGCCTCGCGCGCCTTGGCCAACGCGCCGCCACGCTGGATTCCACCACCTATGAAGAAGCCACCAACAGCACGCATAACTGGCTGAAACAACGCTCCCGCTGGATCAAGGGCTACATGCAAACCTGGCTGGTCCACATGCGCCATCCCCTTGCGTTGTGGCGTCATGCGGGCGCGCGCGGCTTCTTCGCCTTTCAACTGTTCATCGGCGGCTCAATCCTGTCATCGCTGGCCAATCCGCTAATGTGGGCGGTCTTTCTCGCATTCCACGCCGCTGGCATCACACTTTTTTCCGGCGTGCTGGGCGATGTGCTGGCCCGCATTTCCCTGTTCAGCCTGATCGTGGGCAATTGCCTGTTTATCTACCTCGCCATGCTCGGCCCCTTCCGGCGTGGCTGGCTTGAGTTGACGCCCTATGGTCTCACCGCGCCGCTCTATTGGCTGCTGATCTCCGCCGCCGCCTATCGCGCCGCATGGGAATTGATCCGCCGTCCCTTCCATTGGGAAAAAACCAGCCACGGCGTCAGCCGCTTCGAGGTGGCTGAGGCATGACGCTTGTAGAGTTTCCCAGCTTTCGGCGCGCGCAAGGGGCTTTGCCGTTTTTCATCGGGATGCTCTCGCTGTTTCTGGTCGTGCTTTACCCCCTGCTGCCCGATGCGTTGCTGCGCATATTCGCAAGCCTGCTCCTTGCCGCGTTATTTTTCCAAAGTCTGTTTGGCGGCGGCTATTCGGCCTTCCACGCCGGTGCCATCACCAGCCTGTCTTTCGCGCAAGCCGGACTCTTTGTTTCAACCACAGGCGGGGCAGGGTCCATCTGGCTGGCGCTTGCGAGTTTCTGTATCGCCATGACCGCCGCAGATTTTGTGCGCCATCACGATGCGCGCCGCGTCATGGCGCTGGGCGCCGCACTGTCCTTCGCGCAAGGGCTCGATCCGCTGGGCGGCCTGCTCGCACTGTTTCTGCTGCCGCTCTGTGTCGGCCTGCCACGCTCCGGCGAAACGCGAGATAAGGCGGGCCTCTTCGCGCTGTTGCTGTTCATGCCCATGGTCACCGCCATTGTGCTCGCCTATACGCGCCAAAACCTGGGCGCCGATCTTTCGCTCCACCCAAACACATCCCCAAGCGCCGCCATGCCGCTCACGCTACTGCTATGCCTGTGCTTCGCCTCCGCGCCCACATTGTGGCTCACCACCCTGGTGCCAAGGTTGAAGCATCCCGCGGGCCTCATCACCGTCTATACCGCGCTCGCTTTGCTGCTCGCCGTCACACTGAAAGTTCTCACCGGCACGCCGCCGGATTTCGCAAGCCTGCTCGGCGCCGGTGCCGCCATCTCGGTCGCCGCGCTATGCAGTTGGAAACCATCTGCGCGCAACCAGAGCCTCGCGCTCGCCGCTGTCACGCTGGCGACACTGGTGTCGTGGCTCCTGTTCAACCTGCCATTCGCGGTGATCTGAAATGCGATTCAGCCTTGTTGTTGCGCTAGGTATTTTTTGCACATCGCCCGCCTTTGCCGGTGCATGGACCATGCCTGAAGACACAACCCAAACCATTTCCAGTTTCACCTATAGCCGCGCCTCACGCTCCTATGACGGTGCTTCCAACCCCACCATTGCCATGCGCTACACCAAGCTGCTGACCCAAACCTACATCGAATATGGTCTGCGCGATTGGCTAACCCTGACCCTCAACCCCGAATATGCCAATGCCAAATCCGGCACACCGGGCGGCACAACAGAAATCGCCAGCGCCTTCGCCATCGGCGGCGGCTTGCGCCTGCGCCTGCTGGATGGCGAGAATGTGCTCTCCGTCGAAGGCTCGTTCAAATCAGCCGGTGCTTTCGATACCAATGTCTCGGTCAATCAGGAATCCGGCCGCCAGTTCGAAGTGCGGGCCCTCTACGGCATCAATTTCGAGGTTCTGGGAAAACCCGCTTTCGCGGATTTCGAAGCCGCACACCGCTTCATCGCAGGCGCCCGCCCCGGCGAAACCCCGATTGATATTTCTGTCGGCCTGCATCTGATGCCCGGCACCATGCTGCTCGGCCAAAGTTTCAACGTCATCGCGCATGGCGATTACAAACGCCCCTATCAACCCTATCGCTCTCACAAGCTCCAGCTTTCGGTTGTGCAGCATGTGTGGCGCAGCCTGTCCATTCAGCTTGGCGCATTCGTCTCGCCCTTCGGCCAACGCACGCTGAAAGAGCAGGGCCTCAGCTTCGCGCTGTGGGAAAAAATGTAAGCCGAGCCAACCCACCCAATTCGCAAGACTTTGTAAACGACACGTTTACCAGCCTTACCAAAGCATTATTCACCCCTTTGCCTCATCCTGCCCGCGATAGAACGGGTGGCATCGGTGAGTGCGGGGCAAGAAACGCCAATAGAGGGCCAATCCGGCACGGCTAACGCCATGCCGGAAGACCAGATGCGTGCGTGCGCACATGCAGCTGCGCGCAAGCTGATCGCGCAAAGCGGTGTGGACGCGCTCACCTTGAGCGCAGTGGCCCGCGCATGCGCAATAACGCGCAACGATCTTTTCGGCCTGTTCCGCAACAAGACAGAACTGCTACTCGCCATCGCCGCCGATGATCTGGCGGGGGCCGGGCGTGCTCTGAGCAGCCGCACATCCCTGCCGGTGCAAACCATGCCTTATGCCAGCCTGGTGACATCCCTCACCGTGAGCCCGGCAGACACAATCGTTCCCCCGCCGGGTCCCTTACCCGGCCCGGTCGCGGGCCTGCCGCTCCTGCCTGAAGACGGTTCCGAAGTGCCGCCCGTGGTCGTCGCCCATCGCCGCAGCGACTCTGTCCAGCTCAACCAAATCATTGATCGGCTTGGTGTTCCCACGACCGCCTTGGGGGAAGGTTCGGCCACCGCCGTTGCCCGCGTGGATCGCCGTGTCATTGTGCTGGAAAAGATCCTCACCGAGCTTCAGACCCGATTCGACAAACTCGAAAAGGTCGCGAATGATGGCCTCCAGACCACCGGGACCAGCCTGGAGGGCCTCGTGCAACGCGCCGACCATACAGAGAAGAAGCTGGCGGAGACCGCCAAAACCCTGCGCGGCGAACTGCTCGAAGCCTTCACCCATGTCGTGCCGCCACCGGCCCATCCGCCACGCGTAACGCCCCCTCCGCAAGACCCCGCAGTACACACCGACAGCGAAACAGCAGCCACAACAGACATGCCGCCGGAAACGTCATTCGATACACCACCTGCCTCGCCATCGGATGCGCTGATGCGCGCCGCCTTCAAGCGCGCTGGTTCTGGTGATGACTATCTGGCCCATGCCCGCCGCTCCGCGAATGAGGCGGCGGAGGCCGTTGAGCCTCCGCCCGCGGTGCCGCCGCAGCTGAAGCCTCGCGCACGCCGCCGCAAGCATCTGCTAAACCGCGAACAGCTTATGGGCATCGGCGCTATTTCGATTGCGGTGATCCTCGCCACCATGGGTATTGCCCTCAGCGAAGGTCTTCTTTCGCCAAAAGGCATAACGCCTGCTGTCACAAAGCCCATCGCACCACCGCTCCCGGCCCTTGCAAGCGTAGCGCCCGATACGCCGCAAGTGCCCACACAACCCCCGGCACCGCAGGAAGCTGCCCCCACACACCCTGTCTCCACAGGGGCCGCGCCAAAACTCACCCCGGAGCAACGCCTCGAAATCCTGGTCAATGGCGGCAACACCAAAGCTGCCCTGATCGCGGGCGTGCGCTATCTCGATGGCGATGGCGTGCTGCGCAACGAAGCCCAAGCCGCAACCCTGCTCGAACGCGCCGCCAAAGCTGGCGAGCCGATAGCGCAGTATCGTCTTGGCACACTTTTTCAACGCGGCGCGGGCGTGCTGCGCGATGAAGCGCAAGCCCTTCGCTGGTACGAAGCCGCCGCCAATCAGGGTAACCGCAAGGCGATGCACAATCTGGGCGTGTTCTATGCCGAAGGCCGGGGCACCGCGCAGAACTTCGAACACGCCGCCGCGTGGTTCCTGCGCGCAGCCAACCTTGGCTATGTCGATTCCCAATTTGACATGGGTGTTCTCTACGAACGCGGCGCGGGCGTACCGCAAAACCTGGGCGAAGCGTATAAGTGGTATTCCATCGCAGCCAAAGCAGGTGACGCTGTTTCGAAAACCCGGGTCGAAGTGTTGAGCTCGCAACTTGATGCACAGGCGCTTACAACCGCGCGCGCCGCCGCGATTGCATTTCACCCAGCGCCACTTGGGCGTGTTGCAAACGTGATGCCACAACTTTCCGATCTGCACGCCCGCTGAATATCGGCACTGCAAACAAAATTTCCGTGCTCCCTATTCGCGCAACTTTTCTGTTGCTACGCTCTGCTTCAAGGGAGGGCGGGGCATGCAGCTATATTTGAAGGGGGCACTCTGCGCTTGCGCGGTGATAGGCGTGTCGGCGTGCTCCACGGATATTTTCAGTTATTCAACCGCGTCGTCCGAAGCCAAATCTCCGGCGCAATCCGGTCCGCGGCAGGCAGAAGCGCCCCTTCATCCGGGTATTGAATCACGATGCCTCAGCGTCGCAACCCAGCGCGCAAACGATGCGGTGATGGCGCTCTACGTGACAGAGGACTCGCAAGGGCAAAAAGACATCCAGAACGAGACCTATCGCGACTGCGTGAACTGGGAAAATCAGAGAGTCGCCGGAAAATAGCCCGCCCACACGCAGGTAGCGCCGCCGCCCGCACCGTCCTATCCTCCATGCCGGTATAACCCCCGCGTGGAGACCTGCATGTTCTGGGATTGGTCCTATTCACTGCCGTCATGGGCCTGGTGGCTTTTTCCTTTTCAGGGGCTGATGTCCTTCCTCTTCACGGTGGCCATCATCGTGCTGGTGGTTCTGCTCCTGCGCCGTCGGAGCGTTCCGCATACAGATTATAGCGCTCGCAGCGCCGCCCTGCAGATTCTTGAGGAACGCTATGCCAAGGGCGAAATCCAGCGCGAGGAATATCTCCAAAAGAAACAAGACTTGCGCGGCTAGGCATCTTCCCAAACATGATCCCCTTTTCCATTCTTGAACTCGCCCGTGTCCGGCAAAACGGCAACGCCCGCATCGCGCTGGACAATGCGCGCGATCTCGCCATCCATGCTGAAAGGCTGGGCTACCGCCGCCTCTGGGTCGCCGAACATCACAACATGGCGGGCATTGCCAGCGCCGCGACGTCGGTGGTGCTCGCCCATATCGCGGCGGCAACCAAAACCATCCGCGTCGGGGCAGGGGGCGTCATGCTGCCCAACCATTCACCCATCGTCATCGCCGAACAATTCGGCACGCTGGAAACACTTTTCCCCGGCCGCATAGATCTCGGCCTCGGCCGCGCCCCCGGCACCGACCAACTCACCTTGCGCGCCTTACGCCGCGATCCGATGACTGCAGAACGCTTCCCGCAGGATGTGCTGGAACTGCAAGCCTTCCTCGCCCCGGTTCAGGAAGGCCAACGCATTCAGGCCGTGCCCGGCGCAGGCACCGAAATCCCTTTATGGATTCTCGGCTCCAGCACCTTCGGCGCACAATTCGCCGCTGCTCTGGGCCTGCCTTATGCGTTTGCCTCCCACTTCGCGCCCGATGCGCTGGACGAAGCACTCGCCCTCTACCGCGCCCATTTCAAACCGTCGGATCAGCAACCCGTCCCCTACGCGATGGTCGGCGCGAACATCATCGCCGCCGAAACAGATGAAGAAGCCCGCCACCTCGCCACCACCCAGCAAATGTCTTTCGCCAATCTGCTGCGCGGCACACGCGGCCTCAGCCAACCCCCGATCGACGACATCGAGTCATATTGGACCCCAGCAGAAAAAGCCCAGGCCGCGCGCATGTTGGGCTGCACCATCATCGGCTCGCCGCAAACCGTGCGAGAGGGACTTAAAAGCCTCACCACTCGCACAAAATCAGACGAGCTGATGATCGTCTCCGACATCTACGATTTTCAAAAACGCCTGCGCTCTTTCGAAATAATCTCTGAAATTCAAAAGGATACGTAATGCAGGGCGAAGTAGCTCTAGCCCTGTACAATACTCGAATGCGCAGTATGTTGCCGTTCCTCGCCACGCCCAATACCAGCTTCGGTATTGACGGAATTCCGCGCGCGTTATACCGCTGTAGTCGGTAGAGATCAGACTTTGAGTCTCCGTTTTCAAATTTTTTATTTAAGTGCTTGTTTTAAACAGAAAAAGTTGCGTCGAAATTTTTTAGTCGTTTAGCAGTCTCTTACTTTAAGCCGTACTTTAAAGCCTTTTTTTGTCGTTATTTTTATGGGCCGCAACCTCGGTTGGCGGTTACAGGGGAAATTTTATGAATCGGGTGATTACCAGTCCGCGGCTGCGCGGCGCGCTTCTTTGTTCATCCTTAATGTTACTGCCATCCATGTCAGTAGCCGCTGACCTGTCCTATAGCGGCTCCGGTAACTGGAATCTCACCAATACAAACTGGCTCGATTCCGTCCCATCATCCGTCGCCTGGACGAATCCGGGCGGCGCCATCTTTAGCGGCGCAGGCTCCACCGTCACTGTGGACGCCGTCGCAATCCAGGCCAACAATCTGGTGTTCACCGGCAATAACTGGGTCTTGTCAGGCGGCCCGGTTGTTCTTGTCCCAACTGTTGGCGTCACGACCGTCACGGTGACAGGCAGCAATGTCGCGCGGATCGACTCCGCGCTCTCAGGCTCCGGCACAACACGGCTCAACAAGCTCGACACCGGCACGCTCATTCTGAACGGTGCCAATACATTCAACACCGCCACGGTCACGGCTGGCACGCTGCAAATCGGCAATGGTGGCACGACAGGCAGCTTCAACGGCGCAATCCTCAACAACGGCGCCCTCATCTTCAACCGGTCCGATGCCGTAAGCTATTCTGGCGTCCTCACCGGCACCGGTACCTTCACCAAATCCGGCGCAAACACGCTGACGATGAGCGGCACCTCAACGGCCTTTGCTGGCAGCACCACGGTTGCCACCGGCACTCTGTCGCTCACCGGCAGATTGGGCGGCACCATGACAGTGAATTCCGGCGCCACCCTTCAGGGAACTGGCACAGCGGGCACCGTCACACTGGCGGCAGGCAGTACAGTCATGCCGGGCGTTGGCGCCATCGGAAACTTCAACGCAGCTGCGATCAACTTCCAGACCAACTCAACCTATGTGCTCGACGTGACCGATGCAGGTCTGACGGACAAGATCGCCATAACTGGCCCTGCCACCGTCGGTAACGGAGCCAAGCTTCAGGTCAATGCCGCCGCCGGCAACTACCAAAACGAAACCGTCTACACAATTCTGACAGCGACAGGCGGCGTCACAAAAGCCGGCAGCGGTTTCACAACTACAACAAACATGGCGTTCCTCACCCCGACGCTGACCTACAATACAAACGACGTCCAACTCACGCTCACCCGCAACGATCTCGATTTCGCGGCCGTCGGGCGCACCTACAATCAAAGCGTAACAGGTGGCGCGGTTCAGGATCTGGTCAGCGGCTCGCTCTACCACGCAATCCTGGTAGCCGATGTGCCGACCGCGCAAAACGCGTTCGATCAACTGTCGGGTGAAATTCACGCCTCCTTGCGCGGCGTGATGGCCGATGACACGCGCCTGCCGCGTAACGCTGTCCTCAATCGCCTGACCAGCAACGACAATAACGCTTTCTGGGCAGAAGGTTTTGGCAATTGGGGCAACAGCGATGTCGGCGACAATGCCGCCCCGACCCGTCATGACACCAGAGGGTTCGTCGCAGGTGCCGATATGCCCGTGGGGGACAATGTGCGTGTCGGTCTGTCCGCCGGTTACACCCACACCAACCTCGAAGCCGACCTGCGCAACAGCCGTGCGCGCATCAAAAGCATTCACGTCATCGGTTATGCTGGCGCGACATTCGATGCGATTCACCTGAGCGCAGGCCTCGGCTATGCGGACACGAAACTGGAAACGGTGCGCAGCATCGCGTTCACCGGCTTTGCGGATCTGCTGAGCGGCAAATATAACGGCTCGGTGCTGCACGGCTTTGGAGAAGCGTCCTACGCCATCCCGATGGGCAGCCTCCAACTGTCGCCCTTCGCCAATATCGCAAGCGTCCGCGCCCACACCGACAGCTTCTCCGAAAACGGTGGGCTGGCGGCTCTCAGCGGCGACAAGCGGTCTGAAACGACAACCTTCTCAACGCTGGGCCTTCGCTTCGAAACCCCGCAACAGGAAGAGTTCTCTGTGGTCGCCAATCTCGGCTGGCGCCACGGCTTCGGCACCTCAACCCCGGTCTCCGCACTTGGGTTCAACTCGGCTGCGTCCTTCGCGGTCGAAGGCACCCCGACAGAACGTGACAGCGTCGCCACCGACATCGGCGCCACCTGGCGCGTCTGGGAAGGTCTCGCCCTCGGCGCCGCCTATAACGGCCTCCTAAGCGCCAACTCCCGCGACGAAGCCGTCCGTGTGACTGTCACACAGCAGTTCTAACTCAGGTATTTTTTTGGCTGGCATTCAAGAAAAAACACCTCCCCGTGCGAAAGCGCGGGGAGGTGTTTGCTGTTTTACATGAGTATCCTTTTATCAAAGGACGTTCATCGTGGATGGACGATACCCGGGTAACGCGCTCCGGATCTATTTTGAGGTCTCGCTATATGGCGCAAAGTTATTTGCAGCAGATGCAGCCGAAGTCCGGTTCTCGACAGGCTGATTGGGAATGAGGCTGATATTTACTGCGCTATCGTATTTGTTATCTGCACCGCTGGCTGAATCAACAATTGATGAAAGACCAGCCGTGAGCAGCAAATCTGCTGCGACGTTAGCCGCGATAGTTGCAGTAACGCCTGAATGGTTGAGGTAGCTCGCAGTCTGGTACCCCTCCTTGCTGCATTTGATTGTGATATCATATTTGCTTTTACGAATATTGGTTGTCCCTGGCGTATTCGCGATCCGACCAACTTCCATTCCCTGTCGTTCAAAGACACAAACCGCACCCATCGGATTGGTAACAACACTAATTTCCTGAGATGTACCTTCAAATACTGTCGCGCACGCAGACAAAGTGATCGCTACAAACGTGGTAGAAATTAGAGCCATGTATTTCATAGAGTATCTCTATATTTTATCTCTTCTACGAAGATTGGCTGAATTATTTTAATATAGCGTTACAGTCGTTTTTTAGTTGAATGGGCAAAGTAGTTTGCGTTTCCGAACAATATTTACCAGTAAATGATTACGCCGCCTCAGGCCTAATTCTTGGGGACGTTGCTTTGGAGAGCTTTACACTTCGCTGAAAGCGGTGCTGCTGGTGCCGGCTGCAGGAATCGAACCCGCGACCCCCTGATTACAAATCAGGTGCTCTACCAACTGAGCTAAGCCGGCGTGGGGCGAGCAAATACGATGGACTGGGCCGAAGCGCAATCTTTGGATTTCGCTATCGAACACCCCCAAAGCCACCCCATATTAGGGATCGCCCAACCCGCCCACACACCGGCCAGCCGGGGCAGGGGGGGAGGGGGATAAGAAAAATGAGGTTCAATTGGGCACGTGACAGGCAATTTGAGTGGATATGTAGAAATTACAATGGCTTATGCCCCCGCGCGCCGGTCCAAGCGGGCGGGCGCCCGTTCAGCCTTCACGGGGGCGTTTGCGCCTTCGCGCCAATCGTGTAAGCCCGCGTCATGACTCGTATCCTCATCACCTCCGCACTTCCCTATATTAATGGCGTCAAGCATCTGGGCACGCTGGCCGGGTCCATGCTGTCTGCCGATGTCTTTGCCCGCTTTAAGCGGGCGCAGGGCTTTGAGACCCTGTTCATCTGCGCCACCGACGAGCACGGCACCCCCACCGAGCTTGCGGCGCTGGAAGCCGGAAAAGACGTGCGGACCTTCTGTGATGAGCAGCACAATATCCAGAAAACGGCCTGCGCCAATTTCGATCTCAGCTTCGATTTCTTTGGCCGCTCCTCCAGCCCCCAAAACCATGAACTGACGCAGCATTTCGCGCGCCAACTGTGGAAGAACGGATTTCTGGATGTGCGCGTCACCAAACAGGTCTATTCCAACGCCGACAAACGCTTCCTGCCGGATCGTTATGTCATCGGCACCTGCCCGCATTGTGGCTATGACCGCGCCCGTGGCGACCAGTGCGAGAATTGTACCCGCGTGCTCGATCCCGTGGATCTCATCAATCCGCGTTCGGCAATCTCCGGCTCGACAGACATCGAAATCCGCGATTCCAGCCACCTGTTTCTCAAGCAGTCCGAATTCGTGCCGCAGCTTCGCGCCTGGATCGACAGCCATAAGAATGATTGGCCGTCGCTGGTCTATTCCATTGCTAATAAATGGCTGGAAGAAGGGCTGAACGACCGCGGTATCACGCGCGATGTCGAATGGGGCGTGCCCGTGCCGGATGACATCGCGGATGGCGCGCTCAAAGGCAAAGTCTTCTACGTCTGGTTCGATGCACCGATCGAATATATCGGCGCGACAAAAGAATGGGCCGATGCCAACGGCAAAGGCGATGCCTGGCGCTCCTGGTGGTACGACGCAAAAGACGTCATTTATTATGAGTTCATGGGCAAGGATAACGTGCCCTTCCACACGGTTGGCTTTCCCGTCACCATCATGGGCTCAGGCGAACCGTGGAAGCTGGTGGACCGGCTGAAGGGTTTTAACTGGCTCAATTATTACGGCGGAAAATTCTCCACCAGCGAACATCGCGGCGTGTTCATGGACAATGCCATCGAGCTGCTGCCCGCCGATTACTGGCGCTATTACCTGATGGCCAACGCGCCCGAAAGTTCGGATTCGTCGTTCACTTTCGAACATTTCGCGGCAGTGGTGAACAAAGACTTGGCCGATGTGCTGGGCAACTTCGTCAACCGCGTCACCAAATTCTGCGGCGCGCGGTTTGACGGCAAGGTGCCCGGCCATGGCGAATATGGCGAAGAAGAACGCGCCCTCATCACCGAACTTGATGGCCGCCTCAAAGCCTATACCGATTATCTGGAAGCCATCGACTATCGCAAAGCATTGGGCGAATTGCGCGCCATCTGGGTTGCGGGCAATGAATATCTCACCCGCGCGGCCCCGTGGACGGCGATCAAGTCCGCGCCGGATCGTGCAGCCGCTGGCGTGCGCATGGGCCTCAATCTGGTGCGTCTGTTCGCGCATCTGGCATCCCCGGTGATGCCGCAAACGGCCAAAAAGATTCACGAAGCCATTGCGCCTGCGCCAGACGCATTCAGTTGGCCAACAGGACCGATGGGAAAGTTTCTGGATTCGCTGGAGGCCGGTCAGCCTATCCGCGCGCCGGATGTTCTGTTCGCAAAGATCACGGAAGAACAGCTCGCGGAATGGAAGGCGCGTTTCGGCGGGGAATAATTACAACAACCGCCAACCATCGGGGCCGAGCGCCTCAAGCGGTTTGAAGCGGGATTTGTAATCCATCTTCTCGCTGCCGCGCACCCAATAGCCGAGATAGACATAAGGCAGCCCCCGCGCTTTTGCTTCGCGCACATGATCGAGGATCATGTAAGTGCCAAGGCTGCGCGCCTCTTCGCCGGGGTGATAAAAGCTGTAGACCATCGAAAGCCCGTCGCGCAGCACATCGGTCAACGCCGCGCCCACAAGGTTGCCGTCGCGCCTGATCTCCGCAATATGCGTATCTACCGGTGTTTCCTCGACCATCGCCACATAGTCGAACAATCCCATATCCGACATGCCGCCGCCCGAATGGCGAGAGTCGAGATAGGTGCGCAGCAGGGCAAACTGCTCCCGCGTCGCCTCCGCTGGCACTTCTGCCCGCTGTAAATCCTCATTGCGCTTCCAGATGCGCCGCTGCGTGCGTGACAGGTCAAACCCGTCCACGACAATGCGCACCGACACACAGGCCGAGCAGCCTTCACAGGCAGGCCGATACGCAATCATCTGGCTGCGGCGGAAACCGGAATGTGTCAGCGCCTCATTCAGCGGCTGCGCCAGCCCGCCATTCAGCCGGGCAAACACCTTGCGCTCCACCTTGCCGGGCAAATAAGGGCAAGGCCCGCCCGGTGTCAGGAAGAATTGCGGCACGCGCGTCTGGCGCTGATCGGTCACGTTGTCCCTATGGCCCGCCCAAGCGGCAATAATGCAAAGGTTAGAGCCTCGGCGCTAGTCTCTATCTCGATGACTGGTTTACAGCGCGCCACCGGACGGGGCAGGCGGCGCCTCACGCATCAGCAGAATGCTCAACCGCCGATTGGCGCTGGCATTTGGGTCCTCCGGCAATAGCGGCTCAGAGCCTGCTTTCCCGACAACCTCATAAACCCGGTCGGAGGCAAGCCCATTGCTGGAAAGCACCGCCCGCGCCGCATTGGCCCGCGCCGACGACAGTTCCCAGTTGGTCACCCCTTTTGCCCCCACAAAGGGCGCACCATCGGTATGTCCACTTATAGAGACCCGGTTGGGCAGCCGTGCCACAATCCGGGCAACAGCGCCGAGGAGCCGCTTGGCCGCCGCAGTCGGCTCGGCCGTGCCCCGCTCAAACATGGGCCTACGGTCCTGATCCACCAGCTGAATGCGCACCCCTTCGGGCGTCGGGTCCACCATCACCTGCTTGGACAGTTCGGCCAGTTCCGGGCTATCGCGCAGCGCCTGCCGAATGGATTCAGCCGCGCTCTCAAATGTCCCGTCCTGAGAGGACGGCACCGCCCGTTCCAAATGGTCCGAACTGGGGTTCTGGGAGGCAGGGTCTGTCCCTTCGGCAGAGGTCGCACCACCCTTGTTATTGGCCTTGTCTTTCGACCGCGTCGTATCCGACGGGGCAGGCGGGCTGGACTTCTGAAACACCGAGGTCTGCCCCCCGGCCTTAGCACTTTCCTCGCTCAAAACCTTGCCGCCCAAGACCCCGCCGGAGCCCGAAAAGGTTTGGGAAATACTCTGTGCCGCAAAGTAATCGGCAATGCCGCGCTTCTGTTCCGGGGTTGTGGTGTTGATGAGCCACATCAAAAGGAAGAAGGCCATCATGGCCGTCACGAAGTCGGCATAGGCAACTTTCCAGGCGCCACCATGGTGACCGCCATGTCCGCCCTTCTTGACGCGCTTGATGATGACGGCTTTGTTGTCGGCCATTCGCAAATCCCAGACCAATCATCACATTGGCCGGATTGCGGTCATTGTAAGCGCCGCAAACCTTCTCCAGCCATGCCGGAAATGTGACATGACCCCTGTTAAACAAGCGTTATCCCGGTAAAATGCCCCTATGACATTTGATCCCAAAGCATTCCGTCAGGCCCTAGGCAGCTTTCCCACTGGGGTTGCCGTGGTGACAACCTGCGGCGACGCCGCCGATATCGGCATAACCGTTAACTCCTTTACCTCGGTCTCGCTCGACCCACCCCTTGTTATGTGGTGCATCGACAAAAAGTCGGACCGTTTCAACGCCTTCACAAAGGCCGGACGCTACACGATCAGCATCCTCGGCACCGAGCATCAGGATGTGTCGTCGAAGCTGTCCCGTCAGGGGGTGCACAGCCTTGATCAGTTCCCCCTCACCAAAACCCAGTCCGGCCCGCCTGCGCTGGCCGATGCGCTGGCCGTTTTTGAATGCGAAAACCACGCCGTGCACGATGCGGGCGATCACGCAATTTTGGTTGGCCGGGTGGTGAACTTCTTCCGTCAGGAAGCCGGGGCGCCGCTGGTATTCTTTCGCGGGAAATACGGCGCGCTTGCCACCTGCTGAATAACAAAACGCCGCCGGTTTCCCGGCGGCGTCAGTTTCAACAGATTTGGATTAGAGTGCGAACTGCATACGCGCATAGAAATCGTTGTAGTTCGTACCGATCAAAGACTTCTTGGCATGGACGTTCTGCCAGCCCCACATGAACTTCACATTGTCATGCGGATAGAAGTTCAGCCCGATCGAATAGATATCCTGCTTGCCACCAAAAACGCGGTCGGCTGCAACAGCGGATGACGTGTGATAGTCGAGATCGGTCTGGCTGTAGCGCGCCGCAATTTCCCAAGCGCCCCAATTACCGTTTGCAGGATCAAAACTGGCAGACGGGCTGGGACGGCCGAAGGCACCGGCAGCCATGTTGTAGGGACGTACCTCACCGGTCAGCACATAGCTGCCTTCAACATACCAGGCGCTGAAGCCGGGATCGCTCGCACCGAGCACCGGATTTCTGCGATCCGCGCCGAACCAGAAATATTCACCCTGCAATTGCAGCGAGCCATAGCTCGCACCGACTTCAAGACCGGCGGTATAGGCGGAATCTGAACTGATGCTGCCGGTGTTAATGAGACGGAAATCCGTGACCCGCAGTTCCGGGCGATCAGAAAAAGAGATATTCTGCGCCCTGGCCGCGAGATTGGCGCCGGTCGATTGTGTTTTGAACACCCAGCTCAGATTACCGCCCAGGTGAAGGTTGAAATTGTTGACCGGATCCTGAATGGGCGCGATGGCGACGCGGGTAACAACCGAGCCTTGCCCATCGAGCGCGCCTTTGCCGAATGTATCGCCGGTCAAAAATGCAGAGCCTGTCCACATTTCGCCATTGCCAAAGAAGCCCATGCCGTAACGGCCGTCATCGGCGGCAAGGCCGCGCGAGATGGTGGCGCCGGACGGGCGTTCCAGAAATAACGAGTCGCCTGACGATGTTGCGTCCGAAAGATTGGCAGGCCACGGTGCTGCACCAATTTTGAACGTGAACGGATCAAGGAACCCCTTGTAGGTGATGAACGCCTCTTTCACGCGCGCACCTGAGCCGGAAGAGGCCGAAGCGCCGTTTCCGGTTTCCTGCCCGCCATTGCCGCCGAATTCATACATCAGCTTGTAGCCCCAATCCCCGGCGAATTTGCCTTCCACGCCAAACTGTGCGCGGCGGAATGTGAAGCCATTGCGCAGCGGCTGAAGATTGGTTGCAGCTGGGCCGGGGAAAGCTTGGGTCACAACCGACGAACGGTCATAGGCCGCATAATCACCCATCACTTCCGCGCGCAGCGACAACGAATATTTGCCATCCGGGCTCGCAATGGTTGGGCGGCCCTTTTTCATTGTCACGGCAGCGGCTGACCGTGTGGCGGCCTGCTGTTCATAGACCTGGTTTTGCAGGGCTTCGAATTGGGCCGAGCTGACTTCCGGCGCAGTGTCCTGCGCGGGCGCTTCGCTGGAGCCAATCTGGCTTTTCAGCGTCTGAATTTGGCTCTGTTGTTGGTCGATAATTTGTTCCATCCGCTCCATCCGCTGTTCAACGGTTTCGCGGCGGTGTGTTGTGGTCGCAGTTTGGGCAGTGGCCTGACCGGCCAACATGCACGCAGTTGCACCCAACAATATTGTTCTCAGTTTCATGATTTTCCCGCTCGATAACCGCAAATGGATGCGGCGTCCGACACGCCTGATTCCGGCTGACGGGAGCGTCCTACCGGCGGGGGATTTCACGCAGGTGACGGATCGGTGACAGATTAAAGACGGCCGGAACTCGGAGAACTACGCCGCAAAATGCAATTACCTTATTGAAAACAATGAATTATGAGGCTGTGATGGCCTGCGTGCGGTGCAATATGCATTTTTTGCATAGCAGTCATGAGCAAATCTATATTAGTTGATCGTTATTATAACGAAGCTTATGTTCCCCGCGAATTGAGGACTTGATGCCGGATCCCCTGGATCGTGACTTAATGGTGCTGGTGCACGATGTAGCGCGCCTGTCACGCACGCTGTTTGACCAGCATGCGCGTCAGCATGGTGCGACGCGCGCGCAATGGGTGGTCCTCGCGCGGCTCGAACGGTATCCCGGCCTTTCACAGAACGAATTGGCGGGTCTGCTGGAAGTCGAACCCATCTCCGTCGCGCGTCTGGTCGACAAGCTGGAAGCACGCGGTTGGGTGGAGCGCCGGGCCGATCCCAATGATCGCCGGATCTGGCGGTTACACAATTTGCCTGCGGCCAGGCCGATCGTAAAGGACATCACGCATTTTCGCGCAGATATGAACACGCTACTTCTCAGGGATGTTCCGCCCGATGTTACGGAAGCATTGATCACAACATTATTACGTATGAAACAATCCTTGACCAGCGCTGAGGCCGCAGATCTGGCCGCGTGCGGGAGCAATTAAAATGAATGTTATGTCGAACGATCCTCTAACACGCCTTGAACCGGAAAAGGGCAAGCGTGGCATACGGGGTTCGTTGAAGCGCGCTTTCGGTGACATGGCGCGCTTGCGCCAGATATTGATGATCGGCGGCGTCGTGGTTGTCGCGGCCGCGTCTTTGGCGTTTTACCTGATGGGTGGACGCTATGTCTCGACCGACGACGCCTATGTAAAGGCGGCGCAACTCATGGTCTCGACCGATGTGTCGGGCATTGTGAAATCTGTCGAAGTGCACGAGGGCCAGCATGTGAAGGCTGGGGATGTGCTGTTCCGCATTGATCCGCAGCCGTTCCAGATTGCGTTGGAAAACGCCAAGGCCGCAATGGCGACCGTTGCCCAGACTGTGGAAGCCACCAAGGCTGACTACCGCCGTGACGTCCAGCAGGTGGACGCACAGGCTGCGCAGGTTGCGGTTTCAAAGACCACATTAGATCGCTACAGCAAGCTGGTTGCCGGAAATGCGATTGCACACACATTATACGACCAGCAGCGCGCGACCTATTTATCGGCGCAAGCTACGCTGGCTTCATTGAAGCAGGCGGCACAAGTCGATCTTGCCAAGTTGAGCGGCAATCCAAATCTACCGGCCGAACAGTCGCCCGCTTATATGCAGGCAAACGCGCAAGTGGATGAGATGCAGCGCCAGCTTGATCATACAATCGTTCGTGCGCCGTTTGACGGTGTTGTGACCCAGGTGGATTCCCTGCAACCGGGCACACTGGTAATTTCCGCCATGTCCGCCTTTTCGACGACTAGCGCGGTTGGTTTGGTGTCCGACAATGTCTGGGTCGAAGGCAATATGAAGGAAACCGATCTAACCTATGTAAAACATGGCATGCCGGTTGACGTCACTGTGGATACCTATCCCGGATATACGTGGAAGGGCATCATTCAGTCCGTCGCGGCGGCTTCTGGCTCCACCTTTTCGCCTTTGCCTTCGGAAAATTCATCCGGCAACTGGGTGAAGGTGGTTCAGCGCATAGCTGTGCGGATAAAGCTGGACAGAAAGCCGGGTGAACCGCGCCTGCGTGCGGGGATGAGTTCTGTTATTTCCATCGATACGGGGCGTCGTCGTTGGAACCGGCTGATTAATGGATAAGGCGCTATGACGTCTGCGGCCGAACAATCGGCAGAATCCTATAGTCCATTTGCGTTGCGTGTCGTGCTTATCTGTTCGATGGCCGGCGTGTTCATGCAGGCGCTCGATTCGACGATTGCAAACGTGGCTTTGCCTTACATGCAGGGTGGGCTGGCAGCTTCACGCGACCAGATTACCTGGGTTCTCACCTCCTATATTGTTGCCGCCGCGATCATG